>LNQE01001914.1_pt1 | contig 17556 bp, 14 predicted proteins | sample 603111 | NCBI WGS metagenome assembly LNQE01 (sample SAMN04260313, study PRJNA301899) | hydrocarbon metagenome | isolation source: hydrocarbon-contaminated ditch | place: Germany: Bremen | collected 1998
GCCTGACTTGTCAAAGCCTTCACGATCAAAGCCTTCTTTATCAAAACCGCTCTGGTCAAAACCTTCCTTGTCGAAACCTTCTGCGTTAAATCCGGCTTTATTGTAACCTTCTTTATCAAAACCGGCTTTATCGAAACCTTCCTTATTGAACCCTTCCTGATCAAAGCCTGACTTGTCAAAGCCTTCACGATCAAAGCCTTCTTTATCAAAGCCAGCCTGGTCAAAACCTTCCTGGTCGAAACCTTCGGCATCAAATCCGGCTTTATTGTAACCTTCTTTATCAAAACCGGCTTTATCGAAACCTTCTTTATTGAACCCTTCCTGGTCAAAGCCTGACTTGTCAAAGCCTTCACGATCAAAGCCTTCTTTATCAAAGCCAGCCTGGTCAAAACCTTCCTGGTCGAAACCTTCGGCATCAAATCCGGCTTTATTGTAACCTTCTTTATCAAAACCGGCTTTATCGAAACCTTCCTTATTGAACCCTTCCTGGTCAAAGCCTGACTTGTCAAAGCCTTCACGATCAAAGCCTTCTTTATCAAAACCTTCCCGGTCAAAACCATTTTCATCAAAGCCTTCGGTATTATATCCATCCTGGTCATAGATGCTTTCTTCACTAAGGACAGTTGCTTCTGTTTCGGAACCAGATACTGTTTCTGAAACGTCTTCTCCGGCCAGGGGTGTCTCTGCTTCAGCATCGACATTAACTTCGAAGGCGCTGGTATCGATCAAAATACCGCTATCAGAATTATCGACGAAAATCTTTGAGTCAGGTTTTAGTACCCCAGCTTCTTCATTGGCGGTCTCGATTATTATGCCGGTCTCCGGTTGGACAAGTATTCCCGCCTCATCTGCGGTTTCGATTATTATACCGGGCTCGGGATCGCTTCTTATGATACCTCCCTCGGCTGTATCTATTATTTTCCCATGTTCAGGCTCAACAAATATCGCTGCTTCATCTGCAGTTTCGATTATAATACCAGGCTCGGGATCGCTTCTTATAAAGCCTTGCTCGGCTTCTATTATTCTCCCTGGTTCAGGCTGAACAAATATCGCCGCTTCACCTGCAGTTTCAATTAATATATCATCAGGCCGGCGGCGCCCTAAATGGCTGGTGGCCTGTGCCATTCCGGCTTGCCCGGCACCAGTTCCGGCGCCTGTTCCTCCTGCCCCGGGTAATGGACCTCCTCCAGTTGGATATAATGGCGTTCCTGCCGTTGGAGGTACCAGTCCTCCGCCTCCGCCTAAGCCACCCAGAGCTCCTAAAGCAGTAGCAATCAAACCAGGAACCGCCACACCGACTACTGCTTCAGTAGTATTGGATGGACCAGGTATATTCCCGGCAGCACCCACTCCAGCCGGGCTTTCCGAATAGCCTCCAGCGGATGAGGTTTGGCCGCCTCCGGGAATATTGCTCAAATCATCTACTGAACCGCTGGTAACTTCAAAATGAGGGGTAGCGCGAACTTCCCCCATTCCCCGTCCTCCGGAATCTTGATTCTGCGACCATGTGGCCGGGTCTGAATCGATTATGGTATAAGTGCCGGCAGGAATAACAATATTTGGACTTACTTCCCAGTAAGCATTTGGTACTCCTCCCTGTCCAGGACGTGAAGTGGCCTGCCAGGGGCCGTAAACAGTCCCGTTCTGATCCTGTAAAGCTATAGTTCCGGGCTTTGCCCCCTGAGCAGCATTCCAGTGATAGGTTGTTATAAAGGTTACCAGATGGGGACTATTAATGCTGAAGGTAGTCGGCACGGTCGGTCCACTTGAAACACCAGCAATATTCATGGTGTCTGAGACCTTGACCGCCTCTTCCAGTGGTTTTCCGGTAACAAGTCCTCCATTGGATGGTATGGCTTCGCCGTCTGTTTCCTCCTCTTCTGCCGGTTCAGTTGACTCGATATCTGGGGCTGCCTGACTTAACAACCCTGCTGCTTCCAGTCTATCCAAAGTCTGCTGGGCAATGTTATAAGCGGTTTGAATATCAGCGGCATTGCTGTTACCGGTTTCATAAAATTCCACAGTAATAAAATAATCCGGCAGAACTACTCCTAGTCCAGCTCCATTGGACATAATATACTCCCGCACTTCACAGCCCTTCAGCCGTTTAGTTTGAATATTGGTGTGGTTGGCTTCCGTGTCCACATAACTAAGCATAGCTTGCATTCCGGCAGCATCAGTCGGTCCCAGGACCGATACCCCGCCAAAACCATTGCCATGTTCCCCGTAGCCTGCGTGCATTTTTATACCTAGCCCGGTCATCTGTTCGGATCCAAATTCAAATTCCGTTGCGGAAAAATTAGCATTGACCATTTCGGTAACTACATCACCAATTCCCGCTGCCTGCGCAGTTCCAGGAAAACTGGCGGCTACAAGCAACATGAATACAAAAGCCAGTGTCATTATTGATAGCAAGTTTTTTTGTATGCGTTTTAGCTTAGCAGCAATATTTAATATAGACAACTTCTCACCCCCTCCTTCTTTATGGCAGTATGCCTGCCAGTATCATCCAGCCGGTAGAGAGCACGAAAGCCAGTAACGACGGTATCATTACATTTTTTATGCCCTGGGCGCCTTTTTTCATGACTTCGGTACCAGATGTAGCCGCGGCAGTCATGATAGCGGCTGAAGCGAAAGGCATCACTGCATCCCAGCCTAATATAAACTGGGCCAACACTGCCAGTGCAGCAAAGGGAATCATAAATAACATACCGGTCGACACCGCTTCCCGGGCAAACTGACTGCTGTTCTGACGTAAAACCTCATTGCCGGCATTAAGTATCATGATCAACAGGTTAATGGCCAGAAATCCTACTGCCAGTGAAATAAGCAGCGATAACAATAAGCTCGTAATTATGAATTCTGGTTTACTAAAAGGTATCATAATGCCAAATATAATGAAGCACAGGTAAACCGGCCAGAATTTGATCCTACCTGCTTCGCCATTGCCTGTATATCCCAGTCTCGTTTCCACTCTTATCAGCCTCCGCACATCATATTATTAATAATTTATTCCTTAAGAACCGAATTTTCCCAGCAAGGCCCAGCCCATCAGTATAATAGCACCACACAGGGTGGTCATGGCTATGCTGAAGGCAACCCGCTCACCCGACATATGCTTAATAGTAAACATTGTGGGCCGGAGAGCCCATAGGACGCCCGTAACCCCGAAGGCTACCGCCGTTTTCCAGCCCAATGCTGCAGAAAATATCAGTCCGGTCAGGGCATAGACAAAAGTAGCTGAATAGCCCAGGGCGAAGGATGAAATAGCCCATTCGATGGTGATATTGCGTTCCCCAGCCTGAGACAGAGCCCAGACCAGAACCGCCAGCAAAGCTACGCCCACAGTCCCATAGAGGAGTCCCAGCACGGTAATGACTATGACTGTTGTAAGTTCCACATTTCCGGTCCGTAGCAAGTCCAGACCGGTTTGCAGGAAAAAGAGGGTGAAGGATAGACCTGATACGATCAGTGAATAGGGCCAGGGTACTTTGGTCATCTGGTTTTTTACTACTTCACCTGGATTGATCATCATGGTAAGTGCTGTTTTCCAGCGAGGTATTGCCGTTGGTGCCGCCATATTCATATGTTAGATTCCTCCTGTCAATATGCGGTAAACACGAATTCTTTAGTATTTCTTCGCCTTCACTAAACTATTGTTATAAGGGTTATCGGAAATTGCCTGTTCCTTATTAACACTTGCCGGTAATATGTATGGTCTTACCGATCGTGTTCAAATGATTCCGATCCGAAAATAAATTTGTGTTTAAATTCCCGGGCTAAATTCTTCGCGGCCTCCTCCATGTCGGTTTGGGAGGCAAAACTGCCGATTAGAGTAATACTGTGGGAAACTATTTCCAGTTCCATTGAATGCAGTTTTCTTCGCGTAATGCTGACCGACTGCAATTCTTTATCCTCTATCACCAGACTGCCGTCTTCCTGATCCTCCTGTGGTGTCATAATTATTTGCCCTGGTCTGATAGCCAGGTAATAGGGCTGAGTCTTAAAAAAGCCTACTTTAAGCTTAATATCAAAGGTCATAAAATCACCTCTGCTAAGATTCTATCAAATTACAATATAAAAATTATTGCTGTAGACTATTTGGCATTGCCAATTTTTTGGCACGATTCGTGCCTAGTATATGGTAAATTAGTCGAGCGGTATGATAATATGTTTATGGGAGGAGTAAAACATGACCTTTGCTGACAAACTTGATCTATTGATGAACATAACCAAGACATCCAACAGCATGCTAGCCCGCAACATATCCCTGGATGCCTCTTTCATAAGCCGTTTACGCCGGGGAGTCCGCACCCCGGTTGAAAACGCCAGTTACATATCTGCCATGGCTAGATATTTCGCCCGCAACTGCAATTCGGAATATCAGAAAGCTGCCCTGGCAGAAGCCATAAAAACCAGCTCACAGATCAAACCCCATCAGTCTGAAACTATGGCAGACTTTGTCTGTAAATGGCTGCTGGAACCGACCAGGACTCAGAACAACTCCATTGTTCAATTCCTCGAGGAGGTCAGCAATGCTCAATTCAAAAAACCTGCTTTGGCAGTGCCGGATGTAGCAGCAATTGACACTGGCCTCCTGGGGGAAGAGGAAATATTACTAGGAGTGGAAGGCAAGCGAGCTGCGGTGCTGAAATTTCTCTGGCTGGTATTGCAGAATAAATCCCCGCAAACACTGCTGCTTTATAGTAACGAAGACCTGGGCTGGCTATCGGACGACCCGGAGTTTTTTGCTAAATGGGGAGCACTGATGTTTCAGGTTTTAAAAAACGGCAACCGTATAAAAATAATCCATACCTTAAACCGCAATCTGGATGAAATGCTTTCAGGTATCAAAGGGTGGGTACCAATATACATGACCGGTGCCATTGAGCCCTATTACTGCCCGAAAACCAGAGACGGTATATTTCGCCGGACTTTGTTTATTGCCCCTGAAACTGCGGCAGTAACTTCTTCTTCCGTGCGCACCAATACCAAAAACACCGCCAATTTACTTTTTACCCGGAAAGAAGCCGTTCAGGCAATGTTGGAAGAATACCATGATTTTCTTGCGCTTTGCAGACCCCTGATGCGCATTTTCACTCCCTTTAACCAGGGAAACTATCTGGAAACATTGGCAGAATTTGAAGATGAGAAATGCAACGCTATTCTAAAAACCGATACCCTATCATATATTACTATACCGTCCCAGGCGGCTATCAGCATGATCACTCGCTCACAGGAGCCGACCACTCAGTACCTTCTGTCAGTTTATCAGGACCGGATTGATCACTTCCATACTCTTCTGGAAAAGTACCGTCATACTGAGATTTTCCCCCTGCCGGATCTGGAAGCTGTTTTAAGCGGGAAAGTGGAAATAAACTTTTCTGATATGTCGGGCCAGAAGCCAATGTTCTATGCTCCCGGTGAATATCATCAGCATCTGCAAAATATTATCCACCTGCTAAAAACCTTTGAGAATTACCATGTTCATTTAGCCATTGATAAACAACTGCAGGGCAGCATGGTCTATGTCAAGGACGATGTGGGGGTTATAGTAGGCAAAACTTCACCGTCCTCAGTAATCTTTGCCATCAATGAGAGCAATATGACCGCTGCCTTTTGGGATTATATGAATATGCTGCTGGGCGAGAAATCTCATGGCATAACGAACCGCAATCGTACCATTGCAGAGTTAGAGGCAATTTCTTCCCGTTTAGAAGCGACGATGGCTTAATATAATAAGCGCCATCGTTTCCTGGGAAGTAAGCTTACCAAATCTGATTTCGCTCCGCTTCGCTGCGTAAATAGTCTCGGAAATCGGGATGAGCTATGTTTATCAATTCTTTGACCCGTTCTCTAATAGAACGCCCTCTAAGTCTGGCTATGCCATACTCTGTTACTACATAATCCACATCCACACGTGAAGTTGTGACCACCGTACCAGCGTCCAGCCGGGGCACAATATGTGAAATGGAATCATTACGAGCTGTAGATTGAAATGCGATTATAGATTTGCCGCCCGGTGAATACTGAACCCCCTGGACAAATTCCTTATGCCCGCCGGTTCCGCTAAACTGCTTTGGACCAATGGACTCAGCACAGCATTGTCCGGTCAGGTCAATTCCAAGGGCGGAGTTTATTGCCACCATTTTATGGTTGCGTCCAATGATCCTCGGGTCGTTGACCACACCACCACGTTGGAACTCTACTGCCAGGTTGTTATCCAGAAAATCATAAAGGCGTTTCGTTCCCAGGGCACAATCCGCTACGAATTTATCCTTCCAGATCGTCTTTTTCCGATTCGTTAAGGCCCCGGCCTCAACGAGATCCAGCAGACCGTCGCCAAACATCTCGGTGTGTACTCCCAGGTCTTTCTTGTCAGTCAAGCAACCGGCCACCGCCATGGGGATGTTGCCAAAACCAATTTGGAGAGTAGATTCATCCTCGATTAAATCAGCTACATACTCCCCAATAAGACGTTCCTTATCATTTAATTTAGTCTCCGGAAAAGTTGGAACAGCACGTTCAGTTTCAATAATATGATCTATTTGAGATATGTGAATATGGGAATCACCATACGTTCTAGGAAAATTAGGATTAACTTCTATAATAACTTTACCCGCCTTTTCCACAAAATCCTTCTCATATACGGTGCTCATGGATAGAGACAGGAAACCATGCTTATCCATAGGACAGGCACAACCTAAAAAAACATCAGGCTGACGAAAAGAAGTTCGGCTGGAAATAGAACGGTGCAGCTCCAGAGGTATGTACGAAACAGTACCAAATGAATGGGCCTTGCGAGCCCCGCCGGTGTAGAACCAGTTATTCATAAGAAAATGGCCCTTCATCTCCGGGTCCATAAAGAATTCATATTCATTCAAAAGAAGCGCGGTTACCACTGACACATCTTCCACCCGATCCTTGATCGTGGAAAGCTGATTGAGCATGGTCATCGGTTCACAGGCTATCAAGCCGCAAACTACTTCCTGCCCACTTTTGATCTCTTTTAAGGCGTCTTCAACACTGACCACTTTACGTTGGTAGAGCTCTTTATAACTCATCCTGTCACCTCATAATAATCAACAATACCAGAACATTATCCCATAAGATTTCTTACCCTGACAATACCCCAAAAAAACAAATAATTCCCCCAAACCATTAGTCTGAGGGAACAGTAAACAATTCCCAAAACCTTGTAACTCCTGGATATAGTGTACCCTCGGTCAACACGAAGAAGAAGCTGACCGACCCGCCCGACTGTCGTCCATGCCGGGTACAATATAAAATTCCTCTGCTTATTAAATAAGCAGAGGAATAAAATATCCGCTAACACAGGGCTCCTGTGGATGGAGCCTGTTATTAGTCTTTTGTAACCGGGCAACTTCTGTACGCCCGACTACTTATCTCAAAAACCTTACATACCAGTCAAACAACTTTATGTACGCTCCCCTGGCGGGTTCTATAAGAGCACCTTTATATTGGATAAAGCCATTAAATACTATTCCGTAGTAAATATGCTTTTTATTCCCAACTTTTATATTGTATCACATATAAATACTTACGTAAATACCATAAATCAAATGGCTTTTTGCCATTCCTTCTTTTGATTAGAAATTTCAGGCGGATTGGAAAGCTTCATATCTTAACTCTCACGGGTTATCCTGCTTGGATGTGCTATCTTATTATGGTTCACATCAATTATCAAATCCTCTTTCCAACATATATGATTTAACTTTAAGGTAGATCTCTTCGGTAGGAAGTCCGTCTAACTGCAGTTCCAGAGCATAACGCAATACCTCTCCAAAATGAGGTCCAGTTTTATAACCCATATTGATCAAATCTCGACCCTGTATACAGGGTTCAACTATCTCATCCAGCTTTAGACTTGCGATTTTCTCAGTGAACCAGTCTCTGATCGCCTCAAATCTTTCTATGCCATATTCTCCGTCTCTGCCCTTGTGGTCGGCTTCAGCCAGCAACAAAATATCATGTATATTTACCCGGCGGGCTAATCTACGAAGAGCTCCGTTGCTGATATGTTTTTGGTCTTTGTAAAAGAGCAGAGGTTTCATATGCTCCCTTACCAGTACAGCAGTTTCCTTTTGCAGTTCTTTATTCCCGGTCAAGCCCTGTAAAAACTCCCGGGCCAGCTCTTCCCCTTTATGATCGTGTCCATAAGCTGAATATCCATGTTCATTAATATTGGTCACACATGGTTTGCCGATATCATGCAAAAGAGCTGCCCACATAAAAGTTTCCTGGTTACTGGCGTGTTTTTTTAGTCCGGCAGCCTGATCGAGCACCAGCAGGGTATGATTCCAAACATCTCCTTCGGGATGATGCCTGGGCTCCTGGAGACAGCCAACCATCTGTGCTAACAAAGGGTGCATAGTATCTAAAATGCCCATCTGCTGCATATATCTAAATCCGATGGATGGATTTTTCGGTTCCAACAGTAGTTTTCTAAATTCCTCGTAGATCCTCTCTCTGGGGATACCACTCAGATCTATATTTTTCATCAGTTTACAAGTCTCATCAGCGATTCGGAAAGAAAACCGGGCCGCAAATTGAAAAGCCCGGTAGACTCGAAGTGGATCTTCAACAAAGGATTCATCATCCACATGTCTGATCATCCCTAGACTTAAATCAGCTTTTCCTCCGTAGCAATCTATAATTTCTTCGCTTAAAATATCCTGCATCATGGCGTTAATTGTAAAGTCCCTTCTTTTGCAGGCTTGTTCAGTGGAAATATTGGGATTGCATTGATCCAGGGCATGATCCCCATAACTGCAGCGAGGCAGGCAGAAATCCGCATCGATTTTCCCAACCTTAAACACTTCAAATGATTTGCCGAATAGTTCAACTTTACCAAATTCACTCAAGACATCAATAAGTTCTTCGGCAGATATACCTAATACTTCCACATCGATATCTTTATTTTCTATCCCTAACAATTGGTCTCTTACGTATCCTCCCACATAATAGGCCCTGCCGCCCTTAGAAGCGATAGCTTCAGCAATTTCCTTAAGCATTTTACATCAGCCCTCATATATTCAAGTTTGTTACGGAGACGGGGTCCGAGACAACTGAAAAAGTCCCAAAACTTGCGCCAGGGTATGTATAAATATACTGGCGACCGTTGACGAGGAAACAGGGGGACGTTCTTTTTGTTCCCTTTTCTTTGTTACAAAAGGGAACAAAAAGAACGTCCCCCTGTTTCCTGTGGTCTCGGACGGGGTCCCCTTGAGATATTTATTGGTAAGGAACTGCAAATTCCCGTATACCGGCTGCATAAGGGGCAACCTCATACTGTTGGAAAAATATTATCAGGGAGTTGTTCTCCAGGTAAAAACCCTGCTCTTCACTAATACCCTGGAACCCATACGATCCCGTAAAATACATGCCAGGACTGCGGTTCATCGCCTCCTGTATATTATCGTTTATCATAGTCTTATAATCATAATTTGAGTCAAAAAGGTCGCTCAAAGACAGTTCCTCTCCAGTATTGATATCAAAATTATATGCCTTCCGTTCCGTCATACCGTGGGCTCCGCCGGTAAAGTAGTAGTAGTCAACGTAAAAACTTAGAACGTCCTGGTCTGCCCCGAACTTATAAAACCGGCTTACCATCTCAAATGTGTGATAAGGCTCAGTCTGAATATACTGGGACATGGATTGGGCTTCTGCTATCATGGAATTTTGACGCTCCAGGGCTTCGTTCTCCAATAGCTGGTTAAGTTTGTTTTGTACTTCCTCATTTTGCAGACCGCTGACCACTGGAATCTGGAGGTCGATGTTGATCAGCTCCAGGTTGTTTTTTACGCTTCTACTTGCCAATTTTATAGTCGAGATCGGGAGAATTTCAGCCGGATTATTTTCAATCAATTTTGTACATTGATTCAATACCCGTGCCAATTCTGACCGCTTCACCGGGTCATGAGGCCGGAACAGTTGGTCATATCCTTTCATGATTCCGGTATTGCTTACAAACACCATGGCATTGATTTCTTCCTGGGTAAGATCTGCTGTATCATCATATTGAGGCATCAGCATTATCATCGGCACACTAATATCCTGGGCTTGAAAAGCTCGGTATATGGCCGTGGCCAGCTCGATCCTGCTGACTTCTTCTGATCCTTTAAATTCATCAATCTGAATAAAGATGTGGTTAATAGCCCCCAAAATAACAGGCTGAGTATACCACCTTTCATCTTCCACGTCATAATAGAAGTCACTGATGGCTGGTTCCTCAATAAATTGGATTTTGCCGAAATCCAGATCGAACGCACGCTGCATCACCGCCGCTAGTTGAAAACGTGTAACACTCTCTTCCGGTGAGAATACTTTAAAGCCCGACTGGTTTATTCCGGTGCCCTGCATCAAACCGCTATTATAGGCGGTATCGATCTCACTTTCTGCCCAGTGCCCCCGGGTATCGATAAAGACCCCGTGCATAAGTTTAGCTTCGGTTGTTCCAGGAAGCAACAGCAACAACAGAGCAGTTAATACAAAAGCAATTCCCCTTTTCATACTACACCCGCCTTACTATTAATTTTTACTAATACTACGATAGTTACCCAGCCAACTTACAGTTTATAGAAATTGTATCTGGTTAAATTAGATCCCGTATTTTCTGCTGCTGCATTGTTCCCAAACCAGAAATACCCATTGTAGTTCAGCTCTTGAATATACTTTTTGTTTTCCTTTTTCCAATTGCCTTCGGTTTAGTCAGTAATTGGCATAGTTATTGCATTAGATATTGCCTGTATCAGTCATCCACATAGACAGAATTTTGCTTCCTGGGAAGAACATCAAGTCTTCCAGGAAGCGCTCCTCCAAGTGGCTTCAACATGAATTACTGCCCGGCTTGGAATTTTAAATAAAGATCAGTGGAATAATAATAACATATTGAGTACGCGAAAGAAGTGAAACAAAATGATACCTTTTTCAATGCTGGAACGTTATGAAGGTAATAAAGCCCTTTTCCAGACTGTAATGATGTCGGTTATCTCTACTTACGCCGGGGAACCCTTGCACCTTCATGCAGAAGGTTTGAGAGGAACCGGGAAAACCACTATCATGCGGGCTGCCCGGGGTATACTGCCGACCATTACTCGCATCAAAGGCTGCATCTATAATTGTGACCCCCAGCAGCCGCATTGTCCTGAGCACAGCCACCTTAATGAAACGGAAATTTCAATCCTGGGAACCGAAGATATTCCGATACCATTCTTAGAGATATCCCATTCAGCCAAAATAGGGACGGTAGCCGGAAGTATAGACCTGGCCAGGCTGACCGATATCTCCAGGCCTGAAGCTCATTTATTGCCAGGTTTAATACCACAGGCCCATCGCGGGATAATCTTTATTGATGAGATAAACCGGCTGGCCGACACTTCGCCGGAAATCACGGATATTCTCCTGGATGTTATGGGAAACAAGCCTGGTCACCTGCAGATTGAAGAAGCCGGGTTGCCGACAGTAGATATTCCGGTCAGTGTTTCAGTTTGGGCAGCCTCTAATCCTGACGAAGACCCAGGTCCCCTGGAGGAGATCCGGAGACAGCTGTCAGATCGTTTCGATCTGATCTGCAATATGGGACGCCCGGATTCAGTTGATATCATAGCTCATATTCTGGAAGAAAACTCATACGAGTACCGGGTGCGTAAATCCAAGCAAGGCCTTCCGTATGAAAACCAGGCTAACCAGCGTTATCAGCAGGATATTATCGAGTGGGCTGAGATGTATCAAGGTCTTTTAATGCCCGATTTTTTACGCAGTTTCATAGCCAGGCTTTACTTGAAGTACAACCTGGAAAGTATAAGGGCCATTGAGGCAATCCAGCAGGCAGCTATTTTGCATGCCGTTCTTCAGCGCCGAAATAAAGTAATGATAAGCGATGTTACCCAGGTAATCCCTATGGCTCTCAAACATCGCATAGACGGAGATAGGCTGCTGGGCCTGATTAACGAGGTAGATAACCATAAGATCAGCGAAGGCATCTTAAGCTTCAAAAACCGCCCAAACCAGAAAAGCAGAGAGCAGGATGAGGATTACTTCCAGCATAACGCTCGGCCCCTGAGAGATATGCACCGGGGTGAACTGGTTAATACTGAAAACATTGAATACATAAACCGATAACCATTATACTCCTTCATTATACTCTTATTCTTATAATGCCCGCGGGACCAGTGCCTGCGGGTATTCTTTATGGCTGATGGTTCAGGCAGTCGCGAAAACGTGTTAGTTCAGAGTACTTCGATCCAGGTCGATTAGAATGGCATGATATTTGCAATTTAACTAAATCAGAGAAAATTATTAATGGTTGGTTGAGGGTTTGCTGTTAAAAGCAGATCTTAATGTTCCAATAGAATAATGAAGAAGGTTTTGAATAACAGATGAAACATTTTTACCGGGTATCCTACGTCTCAAATGCTGGTGTTTTATTAACTTTTGATAACAAAAAAGTGCTTATTGATGGCTTCTGTAATTCAGTAGTTCCGATATTTAAAAATCCACCAGCAGAAATAACAACTCAAATCACCAGCGGTATTTCCCCGGATAAAGATATTGACATAATACTCTTTACCCATCATCATAGTGATCACTTTGACCCCCAAAGCACCGTAAACTTCCTAAATCAAAATCCAAATACGGTTGTTATTGCTAATCATAAGGCGCTTTTAGCAATATCCAGACTGCAATCTGCTATGGCAAACAGTCACTTGGTCCAGGCAGATGCTTCAGGTGGAGCACAGGAGAAATTGCATGAAATAGATGGCGTTAGAATCGAGGCCTTTTCGCTTCTGCATGATGGAGATGAATATAAAGATGTACAAAATTTTGCCTATCTTATTGAGGGGGGCGGAAAAACGGTCTTACATGTAGGAGACGCCAAACCCGTCAGTAATAATTATATGGATCTTAATCTGCTTGAGAAAAACATAGACTTGCTCATAGCGCCTTTCCCTTACGTGGGTCTTGCTTCATCCAGACGAGTGATCGAAAACTATATCAAACCACATAAAATTGCTGTAGTTCATTTTCCATACCGGGAGTTGGATAGCGGTGGGTGGATAGATGCAACCAGGAAAAGCTTCAAGTCGGTAGAAAACCACTTTATAGATACAGTCTTTTTTGAAGATATAGGGGATTGTATGTACATTTAGCTTTAGAAAGCAGCTTTAAAAACTAAAGCGGGACACCTAATCGGTGGCTTGGATTCTGTGATTACGTATATATAACAGGATATCTATAAAGATCATAGTCATGTTAGCAATATAAAGAAATATCACATAATCATAGCTATAAAAAATCTTGTGAAGAATGCTGCAGACATATCCTGAAAAAGCTATCAATAAGAAAACAAGGCTCTTGCCTTTAGTAGATCTCGATGTATAGGATTTATGGATAGAAAACGGCCAGGCCGATCCCCAGCATATTAGCATTAAAATTTCGAAAATACTCATGTGTTCAAGCTTCCTCCCGTTTAAATTTTTTCCTATACAGCTGTATATATGATTCCACCTTGAGACTCCACAATATCTTTTAACCTGCTGGTATTAAAAGCGTCCTCACCCATTAAATTAATAACGACTCTAAATTTCATACAGTCATCCAGCCAATCATAAAGCACTTCTCTAGCTTCATCATCATTGCATACTTCCCTGGATATTGAGGCATATGTTACGCCCTCTTCATTAAGACTCTCAATAACGATTCGATGATCCTCCAGGCTGATATAAATTATTATAACCATAGCCCCTAAATCAGCATAATATTTTCCGATATTCCGGCTCATCCCTTTATGACCACCTGATATTATCAGCACATTCGGTTCTATAACTCTTACCAAAAACGTGTCGCAACTCTCCATAAAAAGTCCTCCTTTCCGTCTGCGGTTTGATTTAGTACTTACATTAAGCAAACAAGTCAATATCGGTTTGTAATTTTCCATTTAGGCTAATCAGGGTTAAATAACTGCGATTTTGGCCAAGTCATTTATGCCTTGCTTTTCTAACCCTGTAAATTATGATTTGGTATGTACAATAACAGATCCTATTGAGATTAGATAAAATGCATCCTTCTCCTGGAATAGCATGATAGAGCTCGCCTGATAATCGGTAAGGCTGCTAACCTGACAACGAGAGTTTATTAATATCAAGTGGCATGTTTATTGCAATAAGTAATGACAAGGTAAGCAATTTGCCTAACGCCATTTTACATTTAAACTCTTCCTTATTAGGGTTGCTGATTTATTCAGTGACCCCCTTCTTTTTCCGGAAACAATCTAAATACGTCCAGAGGAAAAATACTAAAAGACTCTATTTTACACATCTGCGGAGGAACCATGTTATCAAGCAGCTAAAATGATTGGTGCAAAGAATGGTTCGAGATCTGATAAACTGGATATTTGGCTCCTGGTTGATGGTATTCATTTAAATACCAGGTTCTTTAGTGGCTAGCAAACCACGGATAATACTCATAAAGAATCCGGGGCGGCTGGTCCTGTTTTAAAACTGAGTTTATCATTTAGGGCTAGAATCGAGGAGGGGGATCGAAACAGCCACTTTACCAAACTATAAACTCAGATAATAAATAATTCCCTGGAGATCCTTCAGAAAATTTATACTCTCATATTACTCATGGGTGGGAATAGAAAACCGCCAGGCGCAATACCACTCCTCAGGATGACAATCCGGAGGACAGCCTACACATTCCGTTACGATTCGATGATCGATTGCAGCAGCAAATGATCTGTATTCCATCACTCCCGTAGATTTACAGGGATAATCATCCAAACCCTTGCGTTTTCGTGTAGTCTGCACAATACATTCATTCATATAAAAAACAATGCTATTCGGGCTTTCATCAATAATAGACTGTACATTTACCTGATGATACAGTCTGAATTTGAGTGCCTGTTTAAGACCTTCCAATCCTGCCAAATCTGGCAGACCTAAAAACTTCTTGATTGAATTGGCTTCAAACGTACAAAATTTCCCTACTGCTCCGCCCGCACAACGCTGTGCATCTAATACGCTGTATTGTTGTTCGATGCTCTGAAACCAGATGCCATCGCCTGCTAACCAGTTGGCACCTAAAGCTTTGATCAATGCCAGCAACTGCTCCTGGGGCATATCTAATAAAACCTTAGGAATAGCATCCTCCAATTCTATTCCCAGGGTTTTCCCTAATCGTTTCATCTGTGCCTTGTAGCTCTTGGGAAATGCCTTTTCCATGATCTCGAGGGCAGCAGGCATACCAAATTGATGTTCTACCTCCAAAAAGTATATGGTATGATGGACCATGATCTGGTGAAACATATTGATTACTAGCTCAGACAGTCTATGATTATCGAAATCTTCTAATTTATTGGCGATATCCATTTGAATTCCTCCAATCTCTTCATGGATCTTCGTAAACTCAGAAACACTCTCTGCATATCAAAACAAAAGCTGTATTATCTCGCCAACATCAGCAGATGGCCAGTAAGCTCTTATAATCTCCGAAGTAATATTCTTATCAAAAATATCTCTTCTATAAGCCAGTCCCACAAATATCTTTTCGAGTTCTTCTATATCCTGTGCAGCAAAGAAATCGCCGTATATCTTGCATTCAGTGATCAAGCCCTGGTTTACACTCAGCCGAATGTCAATATTGCCCCAATCAAAACTACCCCTTTTCTGAATAGTAAAAGGAGGTGAGCTGCCAAAAACCCAATCCCAGGTAGCATATTTACTATTTCTCAACTCGGATATCGCTTTATGATCCGTATCCGATAAATAATACGTTGAACTCTCGCTATTAGCAGCAAACACTGTTTCATACAAGAGGTCTTTGAATTCACAGATATCCAGTGGCCGGCTTAGATGTTCTTTTATATTGGTTACACGGCTTTTGACCGATTTTATCCCTTTGGAGATTATTTTTTCCGGACTAACATTTAAAGCCTCCACCATTACATCCAAACTCGAATTAAATAGAATAGTCCCATGATGAAGCAGCCGTTTTCCACGTTTGAATTGTGCATTACCGGAAAACTTTCGGCCATTGATGGTTATGTCATTTCTGCCGCTATTTTCGGCCTGGATCCCTAACTTCCCAAGAGTCTCTATTAAATAACTGGTGAATACATCAAATTTATGAAATCGTCCTTCTTCCTGAACTACAAATGTATAGTTCAGGTTACCATGATCATGATATACTGCTCCTCCGCCGGACATTCTTCTTACCACTTTAATGCCCCTGCGCTCTACGAAAGCAAGGTTTATTTCTTCGATAGTATTCTGATTTCTTCCCACCACTATTGTGGGCTCATTCTGCCATAAGATAAAATAATCTTCTCCATCCGGCATTTCTGTAATAACATACTCCTCCAGGGCCAGATTATAATATGGATCCCGTGAGTTATTTATTATGCTAATCATCCATAATTCCACCTTTCTTTGCATTCGTTTTAGAAATACACAGTTGACATTAAATCCATTACTCAAAAGCCAACCTATAAGAGTCTGCTTCTGGTACCTAGCCTAAACCGGAAAGGCCCAGCAGGCCGGGGCTGGTGTTCCGGCCTGCTGTTTAAATCCAATTAGATCGCCATGCTTCCGGTCTTTAGGGGGGTGGTGATGTCAATGATTCAAAAGAATCATTATTATCTTATACGTATAGGCCTTCTGCCATCTCAGATGGATCTGGATATGCACATTCGCGTGCATAAGCAACTGCGGCTTCTAATTCAGCTGCGATTGCAGTCTCAATATTCTCAATATCCTGTTTCTTAAGGGCTTTTTCTTTTAATAACAGGGTCTCCAAATCCTTTATGCAGTCTTTGGCCATGGCAATATCGACGTTCTCTTTGCCCCGATATTTTTGGGCATCTCCGACGAAATGTCCATGCCATCGGTCATTTTTAACTTCGATAAAGGTTGGGCCTTCACCAGCGCGTGCTCGCGCCACTGCCTCGGCACAAACCTGATATATTTCTATGACATCGTTGCTGACGATCACTCCCGGGATTCCATAAGAAGCCGCACGATCAGCCAAATTTTCAATTTTGCAGTGGATCGGTCTGGGTGAAAATTCAGCCCAACCATTATTCTCACAGAGGAATATCACCGGGAGATTTAAGACTGCGGCCAGATTCATAGCTTCATGGAAAGCTCCTTCATTGGTAGCGCCGTCACCAAAAGTAGATACCGCTACCTGTTCAGTCCCTTTATATTTAGCTGCAAAGCCTGCCCCAACTACGATAGGTATTCCGCCACCCACGATACCATTGGCACCCATAACACCCTTCGATAGGTCAGCTAGATGCATAGAACCTGACCTACCCATGCAGTATCCTGCTTTCCTGCCAAACAATTCAGCCATGGCACGATTCAGGTCGATCCCTTTGGCGATAGCATAACCATGACCCCGGTGGGTGGTACCGATGTAATCATCATCATTAAGGTTGGCACATATGGCTACCGGCGCTGATTCCTGACCGACACTTACATGGAGAAAACCTTGAATCTCACCGGCCGAAAAGACTTCCATCTTTTCGGCCGG
>LNQE01001869.1_pt1 | contig 17462 bp, 13 predicted proteins | sample 603111 | NCBI WGS metagenome assembly LNQE01 (sample SAMN04260313, study PRJNA301899) | hydrocarbon metagenome | isolation source: hydrocarbon-contaminated ditch | place: Germany: Bremen | collected 1998
AGCAAAAGGGTTCCGGCATGATGTAACCGCCTATATGTTTACTCTTTTGCGAAACAACAAAAATATTGAATATGACAGCTATGAACCCCTTAAGGAAGCTATCGAGAAAAAACTAACTTCATCCGTTCGAGAATTGTCTCGTGTTATTACCCAGGCTAGAGTGAGAGATAGTGAACAGGGTGAGAAATATAATAAAATGATCGACGAAATGAAAAACAATGGTTATTGTGAGCATTGCTGCAACGTGATTCTTAAGTATGCGGCCAACAACTTATGGAAGGATTAGGTAATACAGAAGCTAAACGGGGAGGTGATCTATTTGGCCATTTTTCGTGATTATGATAGTAGTGGCAGAGATAGAAGCGCTGAAGACCGAAGACGTCACCGGCAGTTGGTGGAGGATTCCATAAAGAAAAATATCGGTAATATTATTGCCGAGGAGAGTATTATCGGAAAAAGTAAGGATAAGATCATAAAAGTTCCTATAAGGGGGCTAAAGGAATACCAGTTCATTTTTGGCAAAAACCGCCCGGGAGTCGTACCTGGAACGGGTGATGAAAAACGCGGTGACCGATATAAGGGAGCAGCAGGTTCAAGCGGACAGGGTACCGGTGATGGAGCAGGTACAGCTGAAGGGGAAGATTATTATGAAATAGATATTACTCTAGAAGATCTAATAGAATATCTGTTTGAAGATTTGGAACTTCCTAATATGGAGAGAAAAAAATTCTCTTATATCGAAACAGAAAAGACTAATAAGCGATGGGGAATTCAGAGAAAAGGGATTCCCCCGCGATTATCCAAGAAACGTTCCATGCAGGAAAGAATTAAAAGAAAAAAAATGGTGGAAAGATCATATCGAGAAATGGCTATGGAAATGGATAATGAACGCTTCCCCTTTAGTGAGGAGGATTTACGATATCACAAGATCAAAGAGGAACTGCGTCCTCAATCAAATGCTGTGGTAATGTGTCTGATGGATAATTCCGGTTCCATGTATCAAAACAAAAAATACCTGGCCCGAAGCTTCTTCTTTCTGCTGTATCAGTTTGTCAAATATAGATATGTCAATGTGGAACTGGTATTTATCAATCATACTACTACGGCCCAGGAAGTTAATGAGGATGATTTCTTTCATCGAGGTGAATCGGGCGGTACCTTTATCAGCAGCGCCTACGAAAAAGCTCTGGAAATAATCCAGGAACGCTATAGTCCGGAAATATGGAACATATATGCATTCCATTGCAGTGATGGTGATAATTGGCATGTAGACACACCTAAAGCCATAAGCAAGGCTAACGAATTGTGTTCACAATGTAATTTATTCGGGTATGGCGAGATAAGATTAACAGTTGGCTCTTATCAGAGCTCTGATACTATGTTAGATAAGTTTAAAACCAGTATTACAGCCGATAATTTTGTAGCTGTATCTATCGGCGGTAAAGAAGATATCTGGCCCGCCTTCAAGCAACTCTTGACCGTTACCGATAAGGAGTGATTGATCTTGGTAGAATACACTATTGCAGATTTGGAACATTATAACCATATTATTGAGGAAACAGCTGATAACTTCGGACTTGATTGTTATCCTCAGGAATTTGAGATATGCAATTATGAGGACATGCTTAGCTATGAGGCTTATTCGGGCATGCCTTCACGTTATCCGCACTGGAGCTTTGGCAAGGCATGGGAGAGGAAAAAGACTTTTTATCGTTACAATCTGATTGGTTTGCCTTATGAAATGGTGATCAATTCTAATCCCTGTCTGGCCTATCTAATGAAAGAAAATACTCTGGCATTACAGGTCCTTACCATAGCTCATGTATATGGGCACAATGATTTTTTTAAAAATAACCGCTTATTTCGTGATGGAACCCGGGCTGAATATGCTGCGGAGATGTTTAAATCTCATGCTAATCGGATCAGTGATTACATAGCTGACCCCAGTATCGGTTATGACAGAGTAGAGAGAATTCTTGATGCAGCCCACGCTTTACGTTTTCAAGTTTATCGTATCAGCAATGAAAAGCATCTATCCCCGGACGAAACTAAGAAGATCCTTATGGATAAGTATTATCATTCGGGACAACATGAAAATCCATTAATTAAGGATAACAAAGGGGACAGAGCACCAGATTGGGATAAAGTCCCCCTGGAGCCAGAGGAAGATATTCTGCTTTTCCTGATTCGCTACGCCCGTCTAGCTGAGTGGGAAAAAGATATTATTAACATTGTTCGCACAGAGGTACAGTATTTTATGCCGCAAATAGAAACCAAAATAATGAATGAGGGATGGGCCAGTTTTTGGCACTATAAAATTTTAAATCAACTGAATTTGCCCCAGTCCATGCATCTCGAATTCATAAAGAGACATAACCAGGTCATTGCTTCACATCCGGGAACACTCAATCCATATCACCTGGGTTTTCAAATGTTTAGCAAACTGGAGCGCGAATCAGAAAATAGCCAACGGATATTTGATATTCGAGAACAGGAAAGAGATGTATCGTTCCTCCGCCGTTACCTTGACGAAGAGCTGTGCCGGGAATTAAATCTATTTGAATTCGAAAAAGATAAAGATGATTATGTTATAAGTGAAATTTCTGATGATACAGGATGGAAAAAAGTCAGGAACACGCTGATCATGAGTGTAGGTATGAATGGTATACCCATGATAAAAGTAAAAGAAATAGGTACAGGAAACATATTGAATTTAGAGCACGAATGGGATGGCCGTGAATTATTGGAGGACTATGCCCATCATACCCTAAAATATGTAGCCCGTTTATGGGGGCATAAGGTTAGACTTCGGATCCATGGTGCTTTTAAAATACTGGAATCGGATGGTGATTGATCCCATCAGCATTCTTGTCCGATATGAATGATCTGCAGCAAATAGGTCAGTAGAATGATGGTTGTCAATAATATATATTATGTTAACCAGGGAAGAATAAATGAAAAGCTAAAATATGCCCCCTTCTTTATTGCGTGCTTACAGGTTGTTATCCAGGCCACGGATAGACATGTCTGAATAATTATTAATATCCTAAGCACACTATAAAATAGGAGGTGTAATGATTAATGTTAAATTTTACCCAGAAAGAAAAAATGCTGCTCGAAGATCAGAAAACTCATGAGCAGGTATGTATCGACAAATATACTAATTATGCCAACCAGGCACAGAGTCCTCAATTAAAAGCTCTGTTCCAAGACTATGCTCAGCAGGAACAAACACATCTGGATAGCATTAACCAAATGATAAATGGTCAACTGCCTGCAATGAATCAGGGGAACCAACAGCAGAGCACTACCCCCCAGTCCAAGGCATATGGAGCAATGGCTAATAAGTCTGATGCTGTTCTATGCAACGATATGCTGATGACAGAGAAATATGTATCAGATGCTTATAATACTGCTATTTTTGAGTTTGTTGACACAAATGTACGGCAGGTATTGAATCATATTCAGAAAGAAGAACAACAGCATGGTGAAGGTGTATTTCACTATATGAAGAATAACGGAATGTACGATCCACAATAAAGTAAGCATGACAGGTGAATAAAGAGAAGGAACACAGCATAACATACTATTGAATATCCCCATATATAGACGGTGTTAATTGTCCGGAATTAGACTGAAAACCTGGATAAAACACCGTCTATTTTTTCTTTGTTCAATTCACCCTAAACCCAAAAGGAACGCCTGATTGGTTTATAACTGTTTAGCAGTTAGTCTCTTGAGGATAATGTTGCCATTAAAGTTCATAAGGTGTAAGGTCTTGTAGAATATTATTTTCCGTTAAAAATCAGACTCATGCAGACATTGCTTTATAATAAAATCATAGTTAAAATAGCAGAAGTTAAATTCAAACAGAGTAGCTTATGAAAGTATTGTTGGGAGCTGAGGTAGATATATTGAGCAAGAGATTATATATCACAGAAAAACCATCGGTGGCAGGCAGTTTTGCCAGCGTGTTAGGAATAGAAATATCCAAATCTGATAAGGGTAGAGGCTATGCGGAAAATGACAGAGCAATCATAAGCTGGTGCTATGGTCACCTGGTTACAATGGCTTATCCGGACGTATACGATCCAGCCTATAAGTCATGGCGGATAGAGCATCTGCCCATCATCCCACAGGAGTATAAATATGAGATTATTAATCATACTGGTACCAAAAAACAGTATGAGGTTATAAGGCATCTGATGCATCGTGACGATGTGGATATGATTTACTCCTGTACCGATAGCGGGCGCGAAGGCGAGTATATTTTCCGTTTGGTCTATCAAGAAAGCGGAATCAATAAACCCGTCAAACGGGTGTGGATATCTTCCCATACTGAAGATGCCGTGAGACGAGGAATAGATGAAGCCAGGGATATTTCTGACTACGATTCTCTGTCCCGGGCCGCCTATTGCAGAGCTAAAGAAGATTGGCTCTTTGGTATGAATTTCAGCAGGATATACACCTGTCAATATGGTAAAGACTTAGCGGCTCGTTTAAAAGAGGACAAGCGGTCAGTTATTGCCATTGGGCGAGTGATGACCTGTGTTCTGGGTCTGGTCGTAGATAGAGAATTGGAAATCAGGAACTTTGTGCCCAGGGTCCATTATGGGATAACAGCCAGCTTTCTGTCTCAAGGAAGCAGTATAGAGTATAAAGGCAAATGGGCGCCCCAGAAAAAAAGGGGAGCAGAGCCAACTGATGAACCGGGCTCCGAAGAAAAATATCTCAGCCAGGAAGAAGCCCTGGAGATAATAGAGAAGTTGAATGGGCATGAGGCCACCATAAAAAAAGTGGATGTCAAAACGAAGAAGGAACCACCCCCCTTGCTTTTCAATTTGGCTGAACTGCAATCGGAAGCCAATAAAAAATATAAACTTCCGGTTGATAAAACGTTAGAGATCGCTCAGAACCTCTATGAGAAAAAGCTTATATCTTACCCAAGAACAGACAGTAGAGTATTGTCCACCGATATAATTCAAGAAATCCCCAAAATCCTTAATGGCTTGTATAAGAATACAGTGTTCAAGGAATCTGTTCTTAGAATTAAAGATTTTGGCAAGCTGTCTATTGGTAAATCCACCAAAAGATTTGTGGATGACAGCAAAGTGACTGACCACTATGCGATCATCCCCACCTATGTGACAATTGATTTGTCCAGGCTTGATTCAAATAGCCTTAATGTATACAGCATGATCGCAAAAAGGTTTTTGGCTATTTTCTATCCCGCTGCGGAGTATAGTACGGTTAAGGTAGAGACAGATATCAAAGGTGAAATCTTTGTAAGCAATTCCAAGACCTTAAAAGAGCCTGGCTGGAAAGAGGTTTATGAAGTCACCCCTGCCAAAAACGAAGAGGAGATCTCTACCTCACCTATTCACCTGCTAGTCAAAAAAAATAAGTGCGATACCACGTCCCTGGATTTAGAGCAGAAGGAAACGAAACCACCCTCCCGATTTTCCGATGCGGCATTGATTTTGACTATGGAAAAAGCAGGGAAGTATATAGAAGACGAAGAGCTCCGAGAGCAGATCAAGACATGCGGCATAGGTACCTCAGCTACGCGTTCGGGGATTATTAAGAAACTTACAGATATAGGCTATATCAAAATCAATCCCAAGACCCGGATCGTCTCACCCCAGCCCAAAGGAGAGGCAATCGTAGAACTGGTCCGCATATCAGCCAGGGAACTATTAAATCCAATCCTGACCGCCAGTTGGGAAAAGGGCTTATTCATGATTCAAAATAATGAAATCACCGAGGAAGTTTTTGAAGCGAAGCTGAACAACTATATCACCCGAACCACTGAAAAGGTTAAAAGAAATAAAAGGGCAGCACTTCGTATTACCAAGTAAGCAGTCATTTTTTTGGCAGCTTCAATTGGGAGGGCTGAGAACAATATTGAACAGATTTTAGCACATGGCATCACAAACGGCAGAGATCAATCCTATTAGGCTCAAATAAAGGGCATTTGCTCAAGACCTTCGGGAATAATTCTCTAAATAGTGCTTTATCGATAGGTGTTTGAATAGCTCTCACCTGGCCATACTTAATTCTGTATAATAAAATGCTGATCAAATGTATGCTATAATTCACCTTAGAAATTGTCCTAATTGATAGCAAGGATGTATATATATGAACGATCAGGCCGTCGGATATCTAGAACGCTGCGAACAATTTTTAACCAGTAAAATGCAGATGGAAAAGTTATCAAATGTAATAAGCAACTTGCGCTTAGCAACTCTTCTAAGTGGAATTCTTTTGACGGTGCTGACTTATTATTATGCATCAAAACCCTTATCATATGGTCTTTTCTGTATTATACTGATATTTTTCATTTTCCTGGTAGTTCGCCACGATAGGATAATTAAACAAATTAACATTTATAGTAGCTTGGCAGAGATAAATAAGGCATGTCAGCAAAGAATTGCAGGCGATTGGATTCATTTTGCAGATGATGGTAAAGAATATATGGATTCCCATCATCCCTATATAAATGATTTAGATATTTTTGGGCATGGTTCACTGTTTCATTGGATCAATACCGCCAACTCCTACCACGGGAGAGAATTCTTAAAGGATATGCTTGCCAACCCTTTAAAGGATGTTGACAGTATTAAAAGAAGACAAAAAGCTGTTAAAGAATTGGCAGCCAAATTAGGCTTTTGCCAGAATTTGCAGTGTTGGGGAATGGCTGGCAAGGATATCTCAAGTAATCCTGAAAATTTAATAATATATGCAGAAAGCAATAGCAGCTTGTTTCCTTCAAATTCGCTGAATTACCTATTATATATACTGCCGGGGATAACTATAGTATCCTTTGGAATGTACCAATTCCTTGGATATTCATTATATATTCCCCTTGGCAGCTTACTCCTTCAGATAATTATAAATATCGCAGGTTCCTTAAAGGTAACCCGTATTATAGCCAGCCTCTATTCCCATAAAAACAAGATCGAAGTGTACCAAAAAATGCTGGAAGTCATAGAGAAAGAAGAATTTGATGATGAATATCTAACGGAATTACAAGCAGTTTTGTTTCATAATACTAAATCCGCCTCCCAGCAAATAAAAATTCTGGACAATATGGTGGGAGCACTATCTATCCGGACCAATCCCTTCATTCATGTTATTATCAATAACATCCTTTTTTGGGACTTTCACTGGGTCCTGGCCCTGGAGAGATGGCAGGAAACCTCCGGGCGTTCCTTCCGAGGCTGGATTCATGCCCTAGGAACTTTCGAAGCTCTATGCAGCCTGGCTTTGATTGCTCAGCTAAACCCGCAGTGGAGCTACCCCGCTTTTGATCTGAATGGATTATTGATAAAAACAACGGATATGGGTCATCCCCTCATTAATGAAAAAGCCAGAGTTGCAAATGATTTCGTAATTGATAATCAGATATGCATTGTCACCGGCTCAAATATGTCAGGAAAAACCACTCTTTTACGTACTATTGGTGTAAATCTGGTATTAGCCTATGCCGGTGCTGCTGTTTGTGCCAGGAATTTTAAGTGTTCAATCCTGGATATTTATACTTCAATGAGGGTAACTGACGACCTTAACGCCGGAATATCAACGTTTTACGCAGAACTGTTACGTATTAAAATGATAATTGAGTATAGCAAAGAACAGCAGCCCATGCTGTTTTTGATCGATGAAGTTTTTAGAGGAACTAACACCCGGGATAGAGTAGTAGGAGCCAGAAATGTGCTGATGAACTTAAATAAGAGCTGGATATTAGGACTAATATCTACCCATGATTTTGAGCTCTGTGATTTTGAAAATGATAATAGCGGCAGGATTATTAATTTGCATTTTACTGAGACCTATTCCGAAGGAGAAATTAGCTTTGACTATCAATTAAAGCCAGGAAGGTGTAACACTGCCAACGCCAAGTATCTAATGAAGCTGGTTGGCATAGAAATCATAGATTAGGCATGGGGACGGTTCTTTTGCCTGCATTCAATGAAAAATGCAGGCAAAAGAACCGTCCCCATGCCTTATTTATATTAATGGGTAACCGATAGTTGTTTTATCTCCTGCCTATTAGCTATAATTACTAAGAATGGAGGTTTTTATATGATAGTGACACCAGAACATTTAATCAAAAATTATTTCCCTGAACCGATAGAAACAACCAGGGATCTTTATGACCGTCTAGAATTTGATGAGTCCGTATATCCATACATAAATTGGCTAAAAGACGCAGAAGAACATTGTCTCTCAAAACACTTGGATAAATCAGATTACAAACTTTTGCCTGATAGTGAGAAAAACTACTGGATTAGCCAAAAGGCTTTTCGTACAATTATTGAAACCAGCCCTTCTAAAATAGGCGACCAGATACGTGCTTGCTTTTCAGATATTTCCAGAAGAGTTGCAACAGACCCCGCCTTTGCCAGACAATTGCAAGACCAAATTGATCAAGAATCTGGTATCGAAAAAGTAATGCCCAAGGTATCCAAAACTCTAAAATCACAATATAACAAGTCCGGGCAAGATGCGTTTCAATTCGCAGTTAAAACTGATAACCGCCTCTATATTGATATTATTTCCGGTTACAATTTCCAACCAGGTCAGAAGATAAAAGATGCAGGTTTCCTGTTTAAACTGGTAGTAGAGAATGGTGTTCCTTACCATATAATTGATATCGTATTATCTCTCACTAATGACCATACTCTCTCCTATAGGACTGTATGGTGCTGCAGCGAAGAAAGACAACGATACGGCGCCATCCTTATGAATAGAATCATTAGGGTGAACCTGTTTGAAGATAATAAGAAGCTAGTTGATAGTTATGATTATATTTGGGGTATATCTGAGCTAAAAAATCTGGAGATTGAACTTGAAAAAGTATTAAGCATACTTTTAGACATTGACCTGGCTAAAATAGATGTTAAGCAGTTGGGCGAAAAAATACTATATCGTTACAATCTAAACGATCAGGCTTATGCCCAGGCAATTAAAGCAGTAATCCCTGCTATGGCAGAATATCGCGCCAAAGCCAATGTTGACAAGGTAGAGGATGCATTTCGTAATGCGGTAGATAAATATTGGGAATATTACGTTTTACGGCCTGACCCTACAAAGGATTTTGTAGATGACCTGGATCAAATGACCAAAGACCGGATACCCAGGATAACTCTTGCGCTGGCTGTCGCAAATATGCTTGATTACAGCGATCTATGCGATAATTACTTTAAACACCGATACACTGATAAACAAAAGGAGGCACTATTGATCGAGGGTAATCTACGACTAATATTTGCCCTGGCCGAAGCAACAGAATTCGACCCAACCGCTGCTCCCGATAAGCGAATAGCTGATATGTGCAACTTTATTGCTGATCATTTAGATTATATGGAAACAATGTTAATTGAGCTGGGGCATTGGCCCTCCATTTAGCGACTTTAATAAAATAATTCAATCATTTTAAAAATTGATGTTTTTAATATACCTGTAAATCGCACCTAATCGGTTCTGAAGGGTTTATCTCGTAGACTTTACATAAAGTGGGCGAGATAAAAAATATCCTGCGGGCAAAATAATAACAGAACTTATTAGGAGGTGATATTTTGATGAAAAGCTCAAAAAAGGCAGGTACCAATATGACCAATGATAACAGCGAAATTAATCCAACCGATAATCCAATCGGGGCCATTGACCAATATATGCCCCTTCCTGATGACGTTTTTAATAAGTGGAAGAAAAACAAATAGACGAGGGATGTCAGGGGAAGGTTGTTGACAACATTTTCCTAATGTTGTCAACAACCTTCCCCTGACAACATTATGTGAACTGTGCAATAAATTGCCTGGTTTTGTCGGTCTAACCAGCACTGATCTATTACCCGGTGATCGCACAGGCATGGATAACATTCTTGATTGGTTTCGGTGGTTAAATTTGGTGAAGTATGTAAGATGTGTTGTAATTTATACATAAATATAATAAGGTATTTTCTAAGGACGGCTGGATTAAGCCGTTTTTCATATTATCGATAACGCCTAGCGATGATGGAATATACAAAAAAGTTTGCATTAGCTTAAATTTAAACTAGCAATTCTACCATGAAAGAGGTGATATTAATGAATCCATCCACCGTTTCGGAATATTTGCCTGAAACCACAGCCGAACCCGCGTACAAGCCAACTCCATCCCGAGCGACTCGAATAATACTAATACTACTGAGCATTGTGCTTTGGATGGGGTTGGTGGCAGGAGGCTATTATGTAGGAAAACTTTATATTGACCGATCCATTGAAGCAGTTCAGCAAAACAATGCGGTACATATGATCACTATTGAACAACGTATCGATTCGCTGGATACTCAGTTAACCGAAATTCAACAGGCGATTAACAATGCTGACCAGGCCTGGTCTAATTCCGGGTCCACTCAGGAAAATCTCAATCAAAAAATTGAAGATCTTGATAAACAGCTTAAAGCTCTGGAACACAGCCTGAGCATTCTCAAAGAAGCACCGTAGGCACGTGGGAATCCCCGGATGCTATTTAATATCCGCCAGGATTCCTTGCATAGAAAGAGGCAGCTTTATGAAATGGAAACCTTATTTGATCATTATCATCCCCATATTCTTGCTGGGACCATTTATTGGTTCCGGTTTGGCCATTATGGGCCTCGATAATTATACCCATCACATGTCTTTACCGGCTCAGGAAGTAAGCCAGAACATTGAACAGTTAGAAAAGGGTATCTCAAGCCTTCACCAAAATGCCGTAACGGTTAGTGAATCGGCAGCACAGCTGGAAAGGGAGTATCTGGAGCAGGAACAGACTCTGGAAGAGTTAGCCGGTATCAGTCATAGCCACAAGGAGATGTCCGATCAGATTTATGAAGACCGGATCACGGCTATGCTGGGACCACCTATCGATTCTTATTCTTCCGACAGGGTAAATATCAAGGTGTTTAAGCTGGACGAAATGGGCTACCGGGGCTACATTGCCAAAGTTAAGTTGTTTGATCCTGATGCAGTCAAAGTAATCCTGGGCCAGGACAAGTTAGGTTCCCTGGAAACAACCAGCAGTGCGGCCACCAGGACCGGAGCCATTTTAGGAGTAAATGGGGGAGGCTTTTTTAGTTCCGGCAATCAGGTTCTGCCCATCGGTAATACCGTGGTGGATGGAGAGTTTGTAACCGGCTTTCATCCTTCCAACGGAGATGTCTTCTTTGCCGGAATCAGCCAGAACGGGAATCTAGTCGGTGGGGTATTCTACGATAAAGAAAGCTTAACCCGACTTAATCCTCAGCAGGGGGTCAGTTTCCTCCCCATTCTGATCAAAGGTGGAAAGCCCCAGGTTGTGCCCAGGGAATGGCAGACCAGCAAACAACCTAGAACCATTATCGGCGAGTATGCCAACGGTGATTTTATCCTGATTGTGGTAGACGGGCGCCAGTCAGATTGGAGTTCCGGCGTAACCCTGGAAAGACTTCAAAACAAACTTGCCGAGCTAGGAGTTAAGGAAGGGTACAACCTGGATGGTGGTGGTTCCAGCACTATGGTTTTCAAGGGCCAAGTATTAAATCGTCCTGCTGATGGACAGCAGCGGGCAGTTTCTAATAACATTGTAATATTGCCATAAGGGAAGGCATGAATTCAGGTGGGGTAAAAAAGGGGGAAATAATCAATGAAAAAGATATCTTATCTCTTTTTAACAGTTATAATAATTGTTTCTTTACTAAGCGGGTGTCATTCGCAGGAAGTTGTTCCCAATGATACTGATGAAATTACAGAAAGTAAACCGGAGATTAGCAATGAAGAAAGGCAACGAATGGATTTATATATCGCAGTCATGACCTCCGCATTTCACGAGGAAAATGGGGGCAATGAGTTTGTCGCGGTAAAACTCGATACATTAGATGGGTTAAGTGAGGAAGCAAAAGCAGAGGTGCTAGAGGAGTTAAGCCGTCTATCTCCCCATGTGTATAGCTTTGAAAGCATCAAAAATGACAGCAGCAAATTTGAACTAGATGATGCAGGCAGGTTAATAAGGTCGGTAAATGGAACTTTGTTATGGGTAAACGTAGAAGAATATAGTAAAGATAAATCTACCATTACAGGGGTTTCCTGGTTTGGTAACCTGGGAGCAGTCTTTCCAAAATACCAGGCGATCTTTAAAAACGGTAGGTGGCAACTGGAACTGATTAATATGGCAGTATCTTAAGTTGTTATCCAACAGCAGCCATCTTCAAGCTGATTCCTCTGTTAAGCATTGCCGGTTTTTTTAACATACATTAGATCTTGATCCTTGTTTCTTATTTTAATCCATTATTCTTATCGCCCCGGTTTATACAAAAGAAGTGCGCTGGAACATGCAGCAAGTCTTGTCTTTATTTTAAGTTTCATTTTCTCTGTTGCTGCCCTCATATTTATTTTACTTTCCACATTAACTGAAAGATACGATCTACAAAAAAGTATATCTTATAAGCAGGATTTTTTATGTAAATTAATTTAGATTTAGATCGCGAAAAGCCTGGAATAGAAAGGGGAGCATTAGCAGTGAAAATGAAATCTTTAGTTGTTGTAATTGTTCTTGCACTGACCTGTGTTTTTGGGGCTGCGGCCTTGGCCAGCAGTCCGGTAAAGCTATTGGTAAACGGGCAGGAAATCGTGTCAGACGTACCGCCCCAGATCATTGAGGGCAGGACCATGGTACCGGTCAGGTGGATTGCCGAAGCTCTCGGGGCAGAGGTGCAGTGGGATGAAAAGAACAAAGCAGTAAATATAAATAAGCCGTATTTTGTTGCGGATTTACCGGAAGCCAAGGCCAAATTATATCCCTTTGCCAAGCAAAATGGCATGTACCATGGGTTTATACTGGAGGTCCAAGGGCAGCGCCAGTATTTTGAATGGCAGAACGTAAGCAATCCTACCTTTGCTCCCAGGCTCTTGTTTAATGATATCAATCTCGATGGAGAAAAGGAACTGATTGTCATCTTAACTACCGGAACCGGTACCGGAGTTCATATCGAAGACATTCATGTATTAAACCCCGACACTTTTTCAGAGATGGATGTAGAAAGGCCGGGGGATATTATTAAGAATAATGTAATAAGCAAAATAGAACTTATGGGCGATCTGGCAGCTATTCATTTTACCATAGCCGGGGAAGATACAAGCATATATAAAGAAAAGGACTATGCTGCTGTCTGGTTTGATCAGGTTAGTTTCAGCAACTATTACCGGTATGATGTGGTTGATAATCAATTGTTAGTAAGCATACCCGCTCAGGCCTCACCAGCAGGCTTTATAGGAGAAATTGAGTCCAGGTATGTTTTTTCCGATGGCACATTTAAGGCAGGAACAATCACCTATGCATTTAATTCTGATAGGGACAATGAAGAAGTGGTCAGTTTGATTGAAGGGTTTGGAAGCAAGCTGCAAAATGTCTCACTGCTGGCTCCAGAGGATATGGTAAAGGAAAGTCTGCACAAGAACTACGGAGACTATGTAGCTCCCATGCTATTAGCCGAATGGGAAAAAGATCTTAGGAGTACACCAGGAAGAGTATCTTCAAGCCCGTGGCCGGAACGTATTGAGATTATTAAGATGATAAAATTATCGGATTCTGCGTATGATATTCAGGGCGAAATTGTGGAAATGACCAGTGTGGAAATGGTAAACGGCGGTTTTGCCGCTAAACGGCCCGTTGTTATCCGAGCAGAGATAATCGGAAATCGCTGGTTTATTACTGCTGTGAGCATTGGTGATTACCAGCAAAATAACGTCATAGTGTACAAAAATAACAAATATGGATTTAGTTTTTCATTACCCGATAGTTGGCAGGGTTATTCGATTATAACGGACAAATGGGAAGGTTTTGTTATCGGGAGTTCACAGGAAGGTGTGGCAACTGAGACCGGACCGCTGATTTCCATCAGACATCCACTTTGGACTGATCATAACCAGCGCCAGGATATCCCCATCATGATATTTACGCTGAACCAATGGGGCTCACTTCAGTTGGAAAAATTCCATATCGGTGCAGCACCTATGGGGCCAAAAGAACTTGGTCGTAATACTGAATACGTTTTTGCCCTTCCGGCCCGTTACAACTACGCTTTCCCAGCCGGATTTGAAGAAGTGGAAAAGATTCTAGATAATGATCCGCTGCACTAAAACCAGTAACGTGCCACCAAGATAGGTTCCTTGGTGGCATGAAAAGATTATTTCTCAAAAGATATTTTTAGGGGTAACTTCCATTAATCATATGAATTCAACCGTAATAGACGAGGCGGATCCAATAAAATGGAATCTGCTTTACAGAATTTCTGGCTATGCAGCAATTGTTATGGTTTTGATCATACCGGTTCAGATTGCGATATTTTCCATGTCCCCGATGCCTGATTCTGTAGAAAGCTGGTTTGAATTGTTCCATAATAACTGGATTATATGTTTAATCCATTCAGATTTACTTTACATCATTAACAACATCCTAGTGGCCATAATGTACCTTGCCTTTTATTTTTCTCTTAGAAGGATAAATGAAAGCCTCTATTGCATCACTAATTCCCTGGATTATCTTTGCGATATTAGCTGCAATTAAATTCCTGCAGTTGGGTGACGTAAACCAGGTAATGGATGTTTAATGCAATGATTATGATTTACTCCATGCGGAAACTAAAGTAAATCCAAATAATATCCACCTGGCCATAAATATAGTAAAATTGTGGCAAGTCTTTGGCTTTTACTAACATGAATTGGGGTGGAATGATGATAGAAATACCAGAAGCCTTTACCTTAGCCAGTCAGATCGCCCAGACTCTCCCGCACAAGCGTATAGTAAATGTAATCGCTGCCCAGTCCCCACATAAATTCGCCTGGTACTTCGATAATCCGCACAACTATCATGGATTGCTGATCGGAAAAACCATCGATGGAGCAGCCAGTTTTGGGGGTTTGGTAGAAATCAAAGCTGGAACTGCGGTTCTTCTCTTTGGTGACGGGGTCAGATTAAAATACCATGTTAAAGACGAAAAATATCCTCCCAAGCATCAGCTGTTGATAGAATTTGAGGACGGCTCAGCCCTGAGTGCTTCGGTGCAGATGTATGGCGGGTTATGGGCCTTTCCGACACGTGAACTGGACAATCCATATTACCAGATCGCCAGGGAAAAACCTTCTCCCCTAGCAGGTGAGTTTGATCGGGCTTATTTTGAAGCCATGATATCCCCGGCCGAGGTTCAGAAACTGAGCGCCAAGGCTTTTCTGGCCACGGAACAGCGTATACCGGGTTTGGGTAATGGAGTCTTGCAGGACATCCTTTATAATGCCGGAATCCATCCTAAAAGAAAAGTCCACACCCTTTCTGATACCGAGCGAGAGGCCATGTATGGCTCGGTTAAAACAACCCTGACCGAGATGACCGATCAGGGCGGACGGGATACGGAAAAAGATTTGTTCGGTCAGGAGGGAAGATATAAGACCAGGCTGAGCAAGAATACCGCAGGACAGCCCTGTTCCCTCTGCGGAACTGTTATCAAAAAAGAAAGCTATATGGGCGGCAGTATCTATTTCTGCGCTGGATGCCAGGGAATATAGTTTTTGGTCCAGCTGATGAACTTATTTAGTCATGTTCGAGAAAAAATTAGCTTTACTTTTGATCGATCAAGTCTAGAGCAAATTGCTTCACCGGATCATTTCCGGTGAGGTAATCATCAAGAGAAGGCTTTACTTCGTAATCGGGCATAACACCTCTTCCTGCAGTAAGACCGGCTGCTTCTACCTGATAAGTATCTACTGAACAATATAATCTAAGGCGGGTGTTTCTCAGGGTTGAACTCCTTGCGTTGCCAGAACATAAGAATGAGCCGCCAGTCTCCTCGCCAATAAAGGTGCCCAGGTTATGGGATTTTAGCAGAGAGGCTAGATGTCCGGTAGTGGAAAAACAGATCCCATCGGTAAGGATATACACATTCCCATCATATTTGTTTTCTGCAGGTTCAATAGCTTTCTTATATTGGTAGTAGTAGAAGGGAGCATCCTTGGTAAAGTATTTTTCCGACTGTTGTATCAGATAGGAATAAAGAAGCACCGAACTCTTAGGAGGGCCTCCCCAGTTGCCGCGTAAATCTATTATAATGTTAGGGATTTGCTTATCAGCTACCTCCTGAAAAAACTCATCAGTGACCTGTTTAAAGTCTTTAGAGTCCACCAGGAAGGATTTAGCATTCAGTAATGCATAGTTAGGGTGGATTTCCTTGGAAATATCTTTTTTCAATAAGTTCCAATCCAAATACGCACCAAGGGAAGAGAGTTCCAGATTGTGACCTCTTATTTTTGATACTGCTAGGCCTGGTAAGGTGGCTTCTTTTAAATCAAACCCCTGCGGATCTACGTAAGTAACAACAAAGCTTTCGGAACTATCAATAAGATTATGATAGAGGTCATTAAACTGCATATTCACTACCTCATATTTTCTGGTCTGATTGGCTCCATCGGAGGTCAAGTTGGCCAGGAAAATAGAGATAATACTTTGTGCCGGGTTGCTATTTATACTCTTGATTTCCGTACCTGCTGATAACCCAACTGCTGACAGATCCTGAATGACGAATATTCTATCATCAATAACTTTTACCTTAAAGGGCAGCAACCTGCCCTTTTCACGTAGGTAATCCTCGTATTCCTCAGAAATGATGATATTCGAATGACCACAATTCAGCTTGGCCATAATAGGGGAGAGAACCCGGTAAAAATCAAGCTCATTCATATCACTATTTAATAGGGCATACTGTTTTTCAAACAGCTTCGATAATTCATCTTCATTAGTATAGAGCATGGGGTGCTTGTTTTCTATGGTATCCTGGAATTGTTTGAAATCCTGCTGAAGTTGTGCCAGGGGATAGGTTCGCGCTGATATAGGTTCCTGGTTTCTGCTGCTGAAATTAAGGCCATTATTTCCTCCTGAAAGTAAATAAAGGATAAATGTTGCTGTAATCATTGCCAGGACTAGTAAAACAATTTTACGTGATTTAGTCATTATTAGAAGACCTCCTTGTTGGTGACGGTAATTTATTAAACTGATTATATTTTCCCAAAATTTAAGTTCAGCATAAGTCTATCATCCCGCACATCACCTGTAAATCACATGGACAGGTTCCTTGATTATCTTAGGTAAGAATTGCCTGGCAGTACCCTGGTAGAATTAGCGGTTGGTGGGTACAGGTTTGCAATGCAAGCAAACCAGCCCCGTAAATTACTGAATATCTCTTATAATAAGTCGGATAAATGCCCCGGCCAATCATACCCGCAATCCTACCAAACACAGAACCAACGAGTTAAACATTAAACATTATATATCTTTGTCCGCAATCTATATGATGACCATGTTTACATTTACATTATCTTATGTTACTATTAACCTATGTTATTATAATAGGGGGTAAAGCTATGTCAATCAGCTACGCAATTCTAGGAATTTTAAGCTGTAAATCTTTAACC
>LNQE01001556.1_pt1 | contig 17361 bp, 13 predicted proteins | sample 603111 | NCBI WGS metagenome assembly LNQE01 (sample SAMN04260313, study PRJNA301899) | hydrocarbon metagenome | isolation source: hydrocarbon-contaminated ditch | place: Germany: Bremen | collected 1998
GCTGCTCCGGCCTGTGCCGATCCTGCGAGACCGGCCATCGCCACGTCCTGTGACGCACTCGCAGTCCTCCGGGTTGCAGTCGCTGCGTTCTCAAACGTCATCCCGCCAACCGTAACTTCGGAACTGGTGAACGAGACATCCCCGTCATGTGACCGGGCAATCCCGGCAGTCTCTGCTGCTAGACCGGCGGCACTACCGGTCTGGGCTGCGTTTGCACTGCTGAACGTGTCTGCGGTCTGATTGGTATTCAGTACACCCCCAACGAATCTGGCAGACTGCATCGCGAAGTTACCCTGACCGTCCCGCGCTCCAGCCTGTGCCGATCCTGCGAGACCGGCCATCGTCAGGTCCTGCGATGCTGTCGTTGATTCTCCGCTTGCAGTCGCAGCATTGTAGAACGTTGTCCCGCCCATAAACACTCCGGATCGGGTGTTTGATCGTTGCCCGTCACCAGCAAGAGCGCTGCCCCTGGTTACCGCATGAAGGCCACAGAACGACCCTTCCTGAGTCGCAGCAGCACTGTTCGAAGTACCAGCTGACTGGTTGACATCGAGAATTCCACCCCAGAAATCAGCTACCTGGTATGCCCTGTTCCCCTCAGAATCGGTTGCCACACTCCCGGCACGACCGGATTGCCCGGCAATCCTGCTGCTCTGCTCCACCGAAACCCCGGCCCCATTGCCGGACCGGGCTGTCTGCGTTGTATTGATATCTCCCTGGGTTACCCTCGCACCGGTGAGTGCTGACGCCCCATCCGGGCTGAATGCGGCGCTGAGACTCAGTGCTGAACCGGCCCCCGTTATCGAACTCTCCTGCCCTGCCGACACACCATTCGTATCACCACCGGACATGGTGGCAGAGTATGTACCAGGATTAACCGCTGCCACGACGGATACTGCGGCTGCACCGTCAGGTGTAGCTGAAATCGACAGCGATGCCGTGCCATCGTTGATAACAATGGTCACTCCTGATGCTCCCGTTACAAGGAGCAGTATAAGAACAGAAAAAGTGAGTATTCCTCGGTATACGTTCATAGTTTCCTCCCTACTATCACGTTACGGGATTGGCAAGAGTGGAGTTCACTGCAATCACCTGCTGATTAATCTGTACGATTAACTTAACTGTATAGATTAATTTCCATTTTAAAAAGTAATATATTTATCTATAATAATTTCGCGGAAAAATGCAAACATTTAAGCAATATCATATAAGACCCTTGATCCAATAATTCGGTCGCATTACGTAATGGAGGATGATAATGAAGAAATGGATAGTCCTGTTAATTGCAGTTGCTCTTCTCACCGGATATTCGCTGGCAGATAGGGGTATAGTTCCTACTCCTGAGACGCAGGGTATCGGGACGGTCACCACCATCAGCGGGACTGGCACATTCCGGTCGAGCTCGGATCTCTCGATGAGCAGCACCGACGACAGCAGGGGGCTCAACGGGATTCCGCCGCTCGGATTCAGCAGTGGTGACGGCGAGATCACCATTATTATCGATGGAGAGGGGAACCTGGACGGCCTCACAGCCCAGGGTTCCGCAGCCGGGGCAACGCATTATAACGCCGTTTACCGGGAAACGAGCTATTCAAACGGTCTGGGGGTAATTCAGTACACCAAGATCCTTGACGCGGATACCTCTGCAGCGACCATCGGCCAATCCAACATCGGGGCCTCCAAGCAACTCACCTATATCGGTGGGAACACCGGACGTGTTTTCTCTGATGAGGTCATCTCTGTCGCAGGGTCCGCGACATCCGACCCCATGTTCTGGTTCTCTCTGGGAATCAATACTCCCGCCCCGCCGCTCAGTCCAGGTGGTTGCACGAGGAGCATGTGTGGGCTCCTCTGTTCAGAATCGTCCATCTCGCCGGCATACTGCAACCGTGCTGAAGCTGGCAGCTCTGTCGACATGAGTACGGCACATGTCACGACCGGGTCAAGCGTTCGTTTCATTACGGCGAGTGATGATACCCCTGTCAGGCTCGGCCATGACATCCGCGTTATCAACTCAATTGGCAAAGCATCTGCAGGCATGGATGTCCTTACGATGGAAGGGCGGCCATTCGGGGATACCCCGTTTGAATATGACGATATCTGGGTACCTGACCAGGGTCCCGAGCTTCCGGTGTATCTACAGTTTGCCTTCGGTTCCAGTGACCTCTACCAGACGACGTCCTTCTCCGAATCCACCCGGGTCGATGGCGCCATCACCATCTTTGACAAGAGCATGGTCTACGAGTCCGGCATGCGCCGGTAAGTGACCAGCGGACCCTTTTTTATAATCAGATATTTATGTATAGCAGGGTATTTTTTTCTTTTGCGAATCTCCGTGATGTACGTATTCCTGGGTTCTCAAGATCCCATTACTCCTTTTGCGATGAGATCCCTGGAAGCGCAGATTGTAGACGTTCGTTTCATCTCAAACCCCCTACACGGGATCAATTATCAGCCGGTATTTATCACCATTTTCCAGAATCATCATGAGAAGCATACCAATACCGCCTTCGCTTTTCCCAGGATCAGGGTAGCAGGGGTGCGGGTATAGCAACTGCAGGATACTATTGATGGCTGGAGAGCCCCGGCAGAGAGACCGTTTTCCTGATCATTTTTTCCATTTCTACCAACAACCCCACGCTTCGGAATCACCGAACAAAAAGAATTAATAAAATCAGATTTACAGAAGACTACAAGACGGTTCGTGCAAGTATTTCATGAGCGTGACGTTGAGGAGAATGCTAAATGAAAAAATGGATAGTTGTGCTCGTTACCCTTGCTCTCCTAGCCGGATTCGCCCAGGCAGATAGGGGGATCGATCCGACCCCTGAAACGCAGGGCATCGGCACCATGACTGCCATCAGTGCGGTCGGCACATTTCAATCTCGATCAGATCTCTCGATAAGCAGCACTGACGACCTCAAGGGGCTCAATGGCATTCCCCCGCTTGAATACAGCGGCGATGACGGGGAAATAACGATTATTATCGATGGTGAAGAAGACATGGACGGCCTTACAGCCTTGGGTCAGGTCGACGGAGCAGCCGCGTATAATGCTATCTACACGGAAGATACCCTGTCAAATGGACAGGGTGTGATCCAGTATACCAAGATCCTTGATGTAGATACTTCCGCGAAGACAACCGGTCAGTCCAATATCGAGGCCTTCAAACAGATCTCATACAGCGGGGGGAACACTGGAAACGTTCTTTCCGATGAAACCATAGCCGTTGACGGCATCGCAAAAGCTGATCCAATGTTCCGATTTGGGCTGGGGATCCTGACCCCTGCTCCTGATCCCGCATCCGGGTGCACCCGTTCAATCTGCGGGCTTTCCTGCCCAGGCACACCGGTTATCCCCGCATTCTGCAATAGTGCTGAAGCCGGCAGCTCGGTCGATATGAGCCAGGTACATCTCACGAGCACGTCAAGTGCACGCTTCATCATGACAAGTATTGACAGTCCGGTCGTGCTCAGCCATGACATTCGGGTCATCGATTCGATCGGCAAAGCACGAGCAGGTATCGATGTAATGAGCATGGAGAGTCGCCCGGTGGAAGACATCTTTAGATTTTCGCTGAATATTGATCAACAACCATTTATCGATATCTGGTTCACCATGAGTTCCGAAAACCTCTACCAGACGACTTCCTTCTCCGAGTCAACCCAGGTTGATGGCATCATTACGACCTTCGACAAGAATATGGTCTACGAGTCCGGTATGCGTCGGTAAAGGACCATCAGACTTTTTTCAAACATGATGGGAGAATTATTACAAAAGAACAGGCCTCCCGGGGGGTACGCGAGCATTTTTTAAAACCGTGGTTCCAGAAATGCAAGCAGGATCACAGACAATCTTCCCGGACCGGGTATGATATACCCCCAAAACCAACGTCCGAACCATCACCCTCACACCTCTCCAGCCAGACAACAGGGAGAGTTTCACCAGATCACCTCCCAATGATGCTGATTTATTGAGGAGGCAGGCAGTCACCTCGGCCGGAACACCGATCCAGCCAGTGCATCCCTGATGCGCCGGTGGACAGCCAGCCAGAGGAGCGGCACCACCACGAGGATCAGCACGGCAAACCCGAGGGCATCGTAGAGGAGGAGGTTGAAGAGGCCGTGTGCTGCCATCGCAAGGACTAACCCTCCGAAAATAATGGCAGGGCGCTGCCCGGGGGGCATGAAGCGGGCCCTGCCGAGGGCATACCCCCACATCACCGAGAAGAGCACGTGCCCGGGGACCGAGATGAACGCCCGTACGACCCCGGTCTGTAGGGCAAGCACCAGCGATGACTCCAGTGCCGAGAATACATAGATCACGTTCTCGAGTGTCGCGAACCCGAGCCCGGCAGCGGCGGCGTACACGATCCCGTCGACCGGTTCGTTGAACTCCCGTGTCTCGTACACAGTCCTCCTCACCACGAGGTACTTCGCCGTCTCTTCAAAAACCGGCGCAACCAGCACCGCGATCATGATCTCAGGGAGGAAGAGCCCGATTATCCCCTGCATGATAGCGACGGGGATGGTGATCACGATCCCAAAGAAATAAATCAGGACGATCCAGGAGAGCGGCTCAGGCTCGTACTTGTCCCGGGAATAGAAGTACCAGAGCCAGAAGAGGCCGGGGACGATCGCGAGCAGGATGAGGAGGCTGGTTTCCATGCCGGATGACAGGTTGTATCCGGGGCCTGATAAGCGCTGGTGTTCAGGGAGAAGAACCTCGCATTCATACCCTCTTCCTCATCGAGCAGATGATGACGTGCCTGGTTTCCCTGCCTGATGGTGGCTCTCATCCCCTGACTGACAAGAGCCGATATTGGAGGGTGATTTCCTATATCCACTCCCGCTTCCGGAAGTAGGAGAGCATGACAATCACGATGGCGATCATCACCCCCCAGACGGTGATGTACCCGTACTCCCAGGTGAGTTCCGGCATGTAGTGGAAGTTCATCCCATACACCCCGGCGACGAAGGTGAGCGGGATGAAGATGGTGGCAATCAGGGTGAGCACCTTCATGATCTCGTTCATCTTGTAGGAGAGTCCCGAGAGGTAGATGTCGAGCATCCCGGAGACCATATCCCGGAGGGTCTCGAGCGTATCGATCACCTGGATGGTATGGTCATACACGTCACGGAGGTAGATGTGGGTGCTCTCCTGTATCAGCGGGGAATCGGTCCGTTCCAGGCCGGTTATCAGCTCGCGGAGGGGCCAGACCGCTTTCCGGAGGAAGATCATCTCCTTCTTGAGCTGGTTTATCTTCCGGAGTGACTGCTGGAGCGGGTGGACAACCAGTTCCTCCTCGAGATCCTCGACCCGCTCCTGGATCTGCTCCATCACGATGAAGTAGTTGTCCACGATATCATCGATGAGCGCGTAGGCGAGGTAATCCGGCCCGTTCTTTCGTATCCTCCCGTCCCGGCGGATCCTGTCCCGTACGGGGTCGAAGACATCCCCCACCGTCTCCTGGAACGAGATGAGGTGGTGGGGACCGATGATCATCGAGACGTGTTCTGCCCGTAACTCTTTCCCCGGGCCCGAAAGCATCAGCATCTTCAGGTTCAGGTAGAGGTAGGAATCGAGATCCTCCATCTTCGGCCGCTGCTCGGTATTCAGGATATCCTCGAGAATCAGGGGGTGGATGGCAAAATGCCTCCCGATCTTCTCGATCACCTCGGTGTTCGCAAGCCCGTCGATATTGATCCAGGTGATGGTGCCGGTATCACGGTAGGGGAAACACTCCTCGATGGAGTCGCACTGCTTCTCCATGTACCGTGCCGCGTCATAATCCATCAGGGTGATCCGGACGGGGCCGGTCCTTGGTTCACCCTCCAGGTGGAGCGTCCCGGGGGAGAGCCCGGCCTTCTTTGAGAGCTTGTGCCTGTGGCGGGACATAGGGTCAGGTACGAGTCTGTAGGGGCGGTATGCAATTAAGAGTTTTCCCGGGGATATGCGGTATCTCCGGCGGGATGAGCATAACCGGGGAGGGTTGACGAAACCTGAGAGGGTTTTTCCCGAACCCTTCCGGGGATAAGGGTTCCCGGGAAAATTCGCTATCTGCCTGACATTTTCTGGATTCCCGCAGTCTGCCTGCCCGATGCCCCTGAGCGAGAGCCGTTTCTCTCTTGCCAGGTCCACCTCCCTGCAGGGTTCATAACACAAGCCAATATAGGGGGAGCATCAAACCTGTTCATACGATGAGGCTGATCAGGGCAGGTCCAGGTAGTATGTTGGTACACCCCCCTGCCGTAAGCGCCACCGTCTCCGTGGATCACAGGGGCCCCATCCCCCCGCAGGTTGATGGTGCAGGAGCAGGGACCAGCTGCTTTTCCCGGTACAGGAATGTACCCCTGCTCCCGGCCATCATGACAGTGGGTACCCCCTTCTTTGGTTTTTTCCTCCGGACAGATCATTTCAGGAGATGCCATCAAAAAATACGGGTTTCGAATGAAGGGTTCACCCCTCTGTTGTCACCAGGACCTCATCCAGGGAAACCCCTGATCGTCCCTGCTCTCCCGCGACAAAGGAGGTGTCCCGCATCATCATCCCCCTGATCCTGTTTGCTGTCGGCCTCATTCTCCTCCTGAAGGGTGCCGACATTGCGGTGAGGGGAGCCGAGACCCTTGCCGTCAGGGCAGGGGTGTCTGCCACCACGATCGGGCTCACCGTGGTCGCATTCGGCACCTCGCTCCCGGAACTGGTGGTCTCCGCCGGGGCGTTCTCACGGGGTGCTTACGCAGTCGGGACCGGGAACGCGATAGGGAGTAACATCGCCAATATCGGTCTCATCCTCGGCCTCGTCATCCTCCTGATGCCGGCTGTCTGCTCCTACCCGTCCTGCCGCGACCGCCTCTTTACCAACACCCTGCTCACACTCACTGCAACCGCGGTCTTTGCCCTGCTCTCACTCCGGGGAACGCTCGACTGGATAACCGGCATCCTCTTCCTCCTCGCCTTCTCCGCGATGCTCGCGGTGATGTGGAGGACCGGGGCGGCGTCCGACCCGCTCCCTGACGATCCGTGCAGGTTCCCGCTGCCCCTCACGATCGCAGGCCTCGTTGCCGTGGTCATCGGTGCCCACCTGCTCCTTTCCGGAGCCCTCGAGATCGCGGAACTGTTCTCCATTCCTCCCGCAGTCGTCGGCCTCTCCATGGTGGCGGTCGGCACCTCGCTCCCGGAACTGGCAACATCCGCGGTCGCTGCCATGAAAAAGAGTCCCGGGATCGCGGTTGGTAACATCCTCGGGAGCAACATCTTCAACCTCCTCTTCGTTCTCGGGGCGAACTCGCTTTTTTTCACCATTCCCGCGCCGGATATGCGAAACACTCTGATCATGATCGGGTTCACGCTCGCGATCCTCCCCCTCTTTATCCGAAACACGCTGGTTACCCGCATCTGGGGTGCGGTGCTGCTTTCCTCGTATACGGCATACATGCTCTTTCTGTACGGGATTGTGTGACCGGGACTTCACGGAATCTTTCCCCACGGGGAGCGGGCAATCAGGACATGCTTCCAACGGCCGTGTCACCTCCCGATATGTCCGCACCGTCCTGGCGACGGATACCGGATACCCCGTAGCAGGGGAAAAGGGATCGGTGGCCGTCGGGGGATAATCCGGGAGACGATATGCCCCGGTCTGGCAGGAGGGGTAGAGAGGAAATGAGCTCTTCCCCGGCCGCCGGGCTTACCTGGATTCTCTCCGATCCGGGATGGAAAGGGTGGCGCTTCAAGAGAGATCCACCCGGGGGGAATCACCTCCCCCCTATCCACGATACCATCTCTCACCCTCGTTCCTGCCGCCAAACCCTGGCTCCTGTCCGCTGCCTCCTGATGGTGCCTTCAGAGTCAACCGGGAGAAGACGCCGGAGCGGCCAGGAGAACCCGGGCTCCTCTCCCCTGACAGGGATATCCCCTGTCTTTCGGGGAATCCTTATTCTCCTTCCGGCTCACCATGTCTTCATGGATCCCATGCTGGTATTCTCCCTCATCCTCATGCTCTTCCTCGTCCTGAACACCATCCTCCTGATCATGCGGTTCCGCGCAGCACCCGACAAACCGATGGGAAAGGGGATAGGCCTGGCCCTGGGACTTGCCATCGGCCTCACCCTGTGGGTGCCGCTAACCGTCCTTACCGGGAACCAGGCAACAGGGATCATGATTGGCTCGGGGATAGGGATTTTCCTTGCCATCGGGCTTGAATCCTACTCTGCACGGATACGGCGGAGAGCCGGGTAGCATTGAAGGCCGGTAGTGCCGTTATTTCCCGGACATTCGTAACGAAGTCCGGGTCAGGAGAGGGGAGATCACGAGGAATAGTCATCGAAACGCGATACCAGGTACGGATGATCCGTATGAGGGAGGTCCCGGCTCGCCACGCCGGTAGACGGTGATCCCCTGGAAAAAAAGTGCTGCCTCTCCCCAGGGTTCGTCCCGGTGCGGTATCGACCAATCCCCCACCCTCTCGTCCCACAGAGAGGGGTGTTAGGGGGTGCATCGCCTGGATGGGTTCACATCACAGAGGGTGCACCCATCACAGAATGCCCGCTTCACTGAACAGTCATCCCGGCATCAGCCCCGCAGACCGTACAGACATACCGGACGAGCGGAGAATTCCCCGGATTATCAGACGTGCCCGATGTCCGTATGGTTCGATATCTCCGAGTTGGTGGTGCAGAGATCAAAGATATCCAGCTTATGGACATCATCGTTGCCGGTCAGCCGGGCAAAGTCTTTCAGCTCCTCGGTGGAGACCCGGAGGAAGAGCTCCAGTTCCCGTGCCGAGATCTCAGGTTTGAGCCGCTCGCGGAGCACCGGGTTCTGGGTCGTGATCCCGACCGGACATTTCCCGGTATTGCAGAGCCGGTACTGCTGGCAGCCGCAGGCCATCAGGGCAGCAGTCCCGATGGCGACCGCATCGGCACCCAGTGCGAGGGCTTTTACGAAATCGGGAGATATCCGGAGCCCCCCGGTGGCGATGAGCGAGATCCCCTCGCCCCGGTGAGAATCAAGGTATTTCCGGGCACGGTAAATTGCAAATATACTGGGGATCGAGGTTGCATCCTTGATGTACTTCGGGGCATCTCCCGTGGCGCCCGGTCGCCCGTCGATAGTAATGAAGTCCGGACCTGCCGGGAGGATGGCATCAAGGTCAGCCTCGATGTTGCCGGCAGCGATCTTCACGCCGATGGGTCTCCCCCCGGACTTCTCCCGGAGCCAGGATATCTTTGCCGCGAGCTCATCCGTGTTCCTGATGTCAGGGTAGCTCGCCGGGCTCGTGATATCCGTTCCCTGCGGGTAGCCCCGGATACCCGCAATCTCAGCGGTCACTTTCTCTGCCGGGAGGTGCCCCCCGAGGCCGGGCGATGTGGACTGCCCGATTTTTATCTCGATCGCATCCGAGGATCGCAGCGATTCGTCATTGACGCTGTACTGGTTCGGTACGTACTCAAAGATGTACCGGTACGCCAGCTCCCGTTCTTCAGGGAGGATGCCCCCTTCACCGGAGCCGATGGCGGTCTTCACCGCTGCACTCCCCATGGCAAGGGCGATCTTCACCTCCCGGGAGAGCGCCCCAAACGACATGTGGGTCACGTAGACCGGAGTCTCGATCACGAGCGGTTTCTGCGCATTCGGCCCGATCACCGTCCGGGTATTCACACGAGCCTCTCTATTGAGGGGGATTGTTGCGAACTGGGCAGCTTTCATCAGGATATCGTCCCAGGAAACCACGGGTTTCCTCGTTCGCATCGGCTCCCAGCGCGATTCTCCGGTACGGGCGATGAGGTGGATCTCGTGCATATGCACCTCGAGATCATCCGATTCTCTCCGCCATGGCCCAAGATACGCCTCGTGGTCCTTCTTCTCCTCGTGGCTGACAGGCCGCAGAATCGCTTCAAAGAGGGCCTCTTCGTGCTTTTCTGCCGGGACCGGCTTCAGGTGGGACCGGTCGGAATCACAGATGGGGCACCTCCAGGAGTCCGGGAAGTCCTCCACCTCTGTCCCGGGTTTGATGCCCGTCAGCGAGTTGCCATGGAGGGGGTTGTATTCAAACACGTGACAGATGTCGCATCGGTATACTGCCATTTCATCGCCTCATCAGAAGGTCTCTTTGTGATATCCGGTACTGATCCGTCAGGGTTAAAAAAGAGATCGCTCCAGGGAGCGAACGAGTACACCTGATCTCCAGGAAACCTGATGCAGCAAACGGTGGTCTGCAGCTCGATGGGACTGCATTCCGGGAAAACCTCGCCCCAGTGCCACATCCGGAATCATCATCATGATAACCTGGCCAAGTGAATCAAACGTAACGACGGGATGTCCCTGATGATAGATCCCCAACCCCGCAGTGCGACAACACATCCCATACACTAATAAAGCTCTGTTTCCTATCGCTCTCCTGTCAGGTACAACCATGATCACACCACTACCTCTGGAATACTATCGGAAGGCGTACGATTGCTGCCTTTTTGATTGTACCAGTTCCAACAACCTGGAGCCGCTCGATGAGATCATCGGGCAGGACCGGGCAGTCGCAGCGCTCAACTTCGGGTTGAATATCGAGGAGAAGGGCTTCAACATCTATGCATCCGGTATGCAGGGCACCGGGAGAAAGTCGGCAGTGCGGAAGTATATCGAGGCCCTCGCATATAAAAAACCCCGGGCGCATGACTGGGTCTATGTCAACAACTTCGCAAACCCGTATGAGCCCAATGCCATCCTGCTTCCCGCTGGCATGGCCAAGGTTTTCAAGGCTGACATGGCAACTTTCATCGATGATGCAAAACGAGTCATTCCCCAGGTTTTCGAGACCGAGGATTACATCAACCGGCGGGAAGCTGCGGTCAGGTCTATCGAGGAGGAGAAGGCCCGGCTCTTTGCCCGCACCGATCAGGTAGCCCAGGAGAAAGGATTTCTCGTCCAGCCAGGGCCCCAGGGGCTCATGACCCTCCCGGTCAAGGGGGGAGAGACGCTCTCACAGGAAGAGTTCCTCGCCCTTCCCGAACAGGAGCAGCAGGAGTACCAGAAACGGCGTGAAGAGCTCCTGGTGGAGATCAGGAATACTTTCCGGCAACTCCGTGACCTCGATCAGAAAGGGAAGGAGGCAATCGATGCGCTGAACAGGGAGGTCGCCCTGAATGCGATCGGACGGCAGATGGCATCACTCCGGGACAAGTATGCAGATGTCGAGGAGATCATCCCCTACCTCGGTTCGGTGGAGAAAGATATCATCGAGAACCTTTCCCAGTTCATGGGCGAAGAAGTCCCACCGCAGACACCTGCCCAGGCACAGGCGCAGATACAGGCCCCCCTGCAGTTCCAGCACATGCTGCTGCGGGAACTTGCGTTCCGGAAGTACGAGGTGAACGTCATCGTTGATAACGGGGATCTCAAGGGTGCACCGGTCATCTTCGAGCAGAACCCGACATACCAGAACCTGTTTGGCAAGATCGAGAAAGAAGTCCAGTATGGTGTGTTCACGACCGACTTCACCATGATACGGGCGGGATCGATCCACAAGGCCAACGGCGGATATCTGGTCATGGCAGTCGAAGACCTGTTCCGGGCACCACTCTCCTACGACGGACTCAAGACCGCGCTCAAGACAGGTGAGGTCGCCATCGAAGACCCGGGAGAGCGGATGGGATTCATCACCACCAAGGGGATCAAGCCCGAACCGATCCCGCTCACCACCAAAGTGGTCCTGATCGGGACCCCGCTGGTCAACCAGATCCTCTACACGCAGGACCCGGAATTCCAGGAGCTCTTCAAGGTCAAGGCCGAATTCGATACCAGCATGGACCGGAGCGAGGAGAACATCAGCAAGTATGCTCTTTTTATCTGTTCTCTCTGCAGGGAGTGTCACATACCGCACCTCGACGCGACTGCCGTGGGACGGGTCATCGAGTTCGGGTCCCGGCTTGCCGCCGATCAGAACAAACTAAGTACCCGGTTCGCCCGGATCGGAGATGTCGTCAAGGAAGCAGGCTACTATGCCTCGCGTGAAAAATCTGAGTATACCACCGGGGATCACATCCAGAAAGCAATCAGTGAGCGCATCTACCGGTCAAACCTGATCCAGGAGAAGATCCAGGAGTATATCGCGAAGGGGATCGTCCTGATCGAGACAGAGGGTGCAAAGGTCGGCCAGGTCAATGGCCTCTCGGTTATCGGCCTCGGTGACATTGATTTTGGCCGTCCGTCACGGGTCACCGCGAGCATTGGTGTCGGGAAACCTGAGATCATGGATATCGAGCGGGAAGCGAGCATGGGGGGACCCACCCACACGAAGGGCGTCCTGATCCTCGCCGGCTACCTGAACAACAAGTTTGCGCAGGACAAGCCCCTCTCTCTCGCAGCCCGGCTGGTCTTCGAGCAGAGTTACTCGGGAATCGATGGGGACAGTGCATCGAGCACCGAACTCTATGCTCTTCTCTCGGCACTCTCTGGTCTTCCCCTGAATCAGTCTATCGCCGTGACCGGATCCGTCAACCAGAACGGGGAGGTCCAGGCGATTGGCGGGGTGAACGAGAAAATTGAAGGGTTCTTTGAAGTCTGCAGGGCCAAGGGGCTGACCGGTGATCAGGGGGCCATGATCCCGGCAAGCAATGTGCCGAACCTGATGCTGAGAGACGAGGTCGTCGAGGCTGCAAAAGCAGGGAACTTTTCCATCTACCCGGTCAGGACCATCGATGAGGGGATCGAGGTACTCACCGGGGTGAAAGCTGGTGAGCGGCAGGAGGACGGCACCTTTGAGGAGGGGACCGTCAACTACCTCGTGGACAAGCGGCTCCGGGAGATGGCAGGTGCCCTGAGGGCGTTTTCGTCTCCGGTAACGTGATACCTGCAGGGGTCCCTGCGCTCCCCTCTTTGTAAAACAGGTAGGGGAGATCCCTGTAAAGTGAGAAGAAAAAATTCAGGGATTATTTTTTCATCGTGAGCTTGTGCCCCTTGGGATCGACCGCATAGTTCTTCGGGTCTTCAAGCAGGTCGAGGGCATTAATTTTCAGGTCGATCAGTTCCGAATAGTTGAAGGATTCAAATTTCTTCTCCGCACCTTCCTGATAGTAGACGGCAACGCCGTTCTCCATCTTCCGGGTAGCAACAATGTCTTTCATACTCCTTTCTTTACCACACCACAGGATATGAACATTTCTCAGTGGGGCGTCCGCTGAATGGAAGCCCGATCATCACGGAGACCAGGTATCTTTGGTCGCTACCCCGCTCGCGAGGATGGCCTTATAGGGAACAGGGCAAATACCCCCTTCTTTTCGCACGGGCCGGTGAGAGCGGGATGGTATGAAGTACGATCCAATCATCACAGCTCTACCGGAATGGAATGTCCCAGGACGATCTCTGCCGGGTTACACCGATGTCCACCAGGAAATCCAGCCGTCACCGTGCAGGTGAGGAGAGGATCACCTCCCATCGCTCCCGCAAAGGCTCACCGGGATCATGCAGGGTCGTGTACGATTGCATCGATATACGCTACGCCGACCCGTGCCCGGCGGATACGCGAAGAGTCGAGGAGATGGCGCATGTCCACGAAATCTCCCTCAAAGACCAGCCGGCGCACCTGCTGCTGGAGATCCCCCTCGGGGTCCCAGGGGATATTCTGGAATATCACCCCGTGGTTGTGGAGGTCGATTTCGGATGACCCCGTGTTTTCCGGGTGGTTGAAGACGAGGTTCTCCAGCAGTGACCGGTCATAGTGGGAAAGATCTGCGGAGCGATCGATCCCGAACCCGAAACCAACGAGCGTGCTCCCCTGGTATACAGGGTCCGGGCTGACAGAGATCCAGTCCTTTACATTACCGGGATCGAAGATGGAGCCCCCGTCCGGGGGGGAATGGTCGAGGATGGGAGCACGCAGCAGCCCGGAGCTGACGATGCCCGCCGTGACACCCCAGAGCGAGACAGCGATGATCCCATGGAACTCCGGCCGGTTCCTGCGGGCGAAGGCAAACAGCAGGGTGTAGAGCCCGGCCAGGGTCACCCCGGCAGGATCCTCTGATTCAAGGATGAAATAGTCGTGAAACGGCCCGGACAGCCCCACGGAAAACCCGGTCCAGGCATGGACCGCCCCGGTGTCCTTCACCGGGATGAAGTAGTCGGGAACCCCGGATCCATCGGTCGGCTCCCAGATCAGTGCCCCGTGGACCGTGACCATCTCACCGAGGACCGGAAGTGCCTTCTCCACCGTCTCCTCGAGTGCACCGAGCCCGAGAGCGAAGGAGAGCCCGGAAAACCTCCGGGGACGGACTTTCTCCTTCGTGAGCCGGGAATACACCACATCCTCCAGGCTCCCGGACACGGTGAGGACCGCCCGGCCGGGCATCCCCCGCTGGTGGCGGATGCTGATCCCTTTCTGCGAGAGGCCGGGTTGTGGGATATCTTCGAGGAGCGGCTGGTTTCCCGTCACCCTGCTGCATGCCAGCAGGGCAGACTCCACGGTGGGGTGCAGGTCGAAGATGGAGAGAAACCCGGCGGTCTCGAGAACATTCCGGGGAAATTCCCTGATCCCTGCCAGGGCGAGGAGGCCGTTTCTCCGTTTCATCTCCTTCTTCATCATCAGGAGGACCCGGATGCCGGCACTCGAGAGGTAGGATACCTGCCCCATGTCCACCACTACCGCGCGGTCATCGTCTTCAAGGTTGTTTCGTTGCGCAGAATCCAGGTCGGTTGCACCGGCACCGTCGAGCCGTCCGTCAAGGATGAAGAGGAGGATCCCCCCCGGCCTAGTCACTTCGAGCAGCATGACCATACCCTCATACCGTGAGTATAGCCCGTGGGATGGCTTCCCTGTTGTGGTTCGCTCCTCTCTCCCCCGGAGCATCCCTGCACCGCCACGGTTTATTTGGTCATTCGTTCTTCCCGTATGATGCCACGACACCAATGACCCTGCCTTCCCTGACCGATACCCAGACGGTCCCCCTGTCAACGACCAGGGGGTCCTTCATCGACTGCATATCGAAGGTGTAGGCGAATTCGTAGCAGGAGGTGCAGTCGAAGGGTGTTTCCTCGATGAGGGTGAGGTTCCTTCCCCGGTAGTCACGGTACTCTGGCATGGCCCTGACATACTCCCGGGCAATCTCCCGGCTCTCTCCCAGGGAGACCAGGGCAGGGGCATTGTCTTCACCCGGAAGGGTGGAGATGCAACCCGAAAGAACAACGATTGCCAGGAGTGACGCAGGAATAATGGCCAGTACAATCTTCTCTCGTCCCACCATGCAGGAGTGGTTGGACCATAGCTGCAAAGAACGTTACCGAAGTATCGGGAACGTGGCTCCGGACCGGAAATCCTTTGACCGGTGAGCGCAGATCCTGATCCCATGACAGAGTGGCCCCCGGATGACCTCGTGGTATTCTCCGAAGAGCAGCGTTTCCGCCAGATCTGGATCCTCATTCTCATCGCATTCATCGCCGTCATTGCCTGGTATTCATTCTTCCACCAGATCATCAGGGGAGAACCGTTCGGGAACAATCCGGCATCCGATAGCGTGGTGCTGATCATCCTCGCGGTATTCGGTATCATCTTCCCGGCCTGGTTCATTATCATGAAGCTCGAGATCCAGGTAACACAGAATGCACTCCGGTTCCGGATGTATCCCCTGCATCTTTCCTGGCGGGAGCACCCCCTTGAGACCATCGCAGATGCCGAGGCCGTGGTCTACCGGCCAATCCGCGAGTATGGCGGATGGGGGATCCGGTTTGGTCGCAAGGGTATGGCCTACAACGTCTCGGGAAACGAGGGGGTGCAGGTCACCCTCCGGAATGGGAAGTCATTCCTGCTCGGGTCCCTGCGGGCAGCGGAGCTCGGGCAGGCGCTCCGGTCACGGATTCGCTGAATTGTGGGGAATCCCCGGTAAGGTCAGGGAAATCCCTTGGAAAACGGTGTGCCGGGAATGCTCCGCTCTTCACAGGGTTCATCTCCCGGAGAGGCCCCCTGGTTTCCGGACCTTTCCTGATCGGATCCCCTGTGGAATTGCCTGAGAGGAACGCAATCGCAGTCACCGGGTTATCCTGACTCTTTCCGATCGGAATGGTTACGATGCACGGGTACCCAACAGGATGGAAGAGAGATCCGGAGGCATCATGGACGAATCTCCGTACATACATGGCCGTTCTGAACAGGAAACCGACCGGCTGCACTACCAGGCATCGCGGCTCGCCGACCTCCTCCACCGGGATACCCGCTACCCGCCGGGGAGCAGGGTGCTCGAGGCTGGCTGCGGGGTCGGGGCCCAGACGGTGATCCTGGCCGGAAACAGTCCCGGGGCCACCTTTGTATCCATAGACATCTCCCCAGAGTCCCTCGCCCTGGCTGAACAGAGGGTGCGGGCAGAGGGACACCGCCGCGTCACGTTCCGCCAGGGTGATGTCTTCCACCTCCCCTTCAGCGAAGCGTCCTTTGACCATGTCTTCGTCTGTTTCCTCCTCGAACACCTCCCTGATCCTGTCCTTGCCCTGAGAAATCTCCTTGGGGTACTCAAACCGGGAGGCAGTATCACCGTGATCGAGGGAGACCATGGGTCCGCCCTCTTCTACCCGGACAGTCCGGACGCCCGGCGGGTTATCGAATGCCTGGTGGGGCTCCAGCGGCAGATGGGTGGCAATGCCCTCATCGGGAGGGAACTCCGGCACCTGCTGGCCGATGCCGGGTTTGAAGGGGTGAACGTCTCGCCACGTCAGGTCTATGCCGATGCAGGCAACCCGCAATCCATAGAGGGGGTGAAACAGATCTTCATCGCCATGGTTGCGGGTGTCCGGGAAGAGGCGGTCCGGACGGGTCTCATCGATGCGGATACCTGGGAGCGGGGGATCCGCGATCTGCACCGGACAACCGGACAGGACGGGTCGTTCTGCTATACCTTCTTCAGGGCGGTCGGGGTGAAGGGGAACCAGGAACGCAGGTGAGGTCCCGCCTGTTCAACCACAACGGTTTATTGCCCCTTCTTCCTACACCACATGAGAGGCGATGATGTTGGCGGATACCGAGGTGCTGCAGCATATCAGGGCCCTTCTCGCGCAGAACAGGAGGGGGATGACAACCCGGGAGATCGGAGAACGCCTTTGCATCCACCGGAATTCTGTTGCAAAGTACATGGACCGGCTCATTGCACAGGGGGACGCGGAGACCGCGAGTTTTGGCAAGACCCGCGTCTTCTTCCCGGCACGGCGGGTACCGGTCTCGGCACTCCTCAACCTCTCATCCGACATGGTCTGCATGTTCGATGAATCGTCCCGGCTGCTCTCGGCAAACCCGAGATTCCATCAGTTTTTCAACCTTGAAGGGATAGATCTCTCCGGGAAAAACATAGCCGGGATCCGGGTGGGGGCATGGGGGGGACCATCCCTTGC
>LNQE01001862.1_pt1 | contig 17341 bp, 14 predicted proteins | sample 603111 | NCBI WGS metagenome assembly LNQE01 (sample SAMN04260313, study PRJNA301899) | hydrocarbon metagenome | isolation source: hydrocarbon-contaminated ditch | place: Germany: Bremen | collected 1998
CGGCGGACAATTGGACTTTGTGGAAGGTGCATATAAATCCAAAGGAGGCCAAAGTTTTGTGTGTCTGCCTTCCACCATTTCGAGCAAAGGGGAAGTGAAGTCCAGGATCCGCCCCATACTTAGCCCGGGCGCGATCGTTACTGACCCCCGAACTGCTACCCATATGATGGTAACTGAATATGGTATAGCTAATATGAAAGGGAAAAGTACCTGGCAGAGAGCAGAAGCATTAATCAATATCGCCCATCCCGATTTCAGAGACGAGTTGATCAAAGAAGCCGAAAAAATGAATATCTGGCGTAAAGTGAATAAAGTTAGATAATAATTTGGAAACTGGAAATATCCGTGTCTAGATACCAGTATCTATATCAGTTACTAGCTGGTAGTGTATCAATAGTGTCACTTCACTGCAATGGTACATTACAGACCTTACAGTTTTGGCACAGATAAGTGACAAATTTCGATATTTTTGTTACTTAAACATAAATTATTAAAGCCCCTTATATAGGGGCTTTAATGGTTATTAGATTTATTTAGCGACCTGAGTTATTTGCTGGCATAATCTTTGCATTACATAATGGCAAAGAGAACAAAGTTGAACGAAGTAACGGTATAGTCGATCATGTGAATGTATTTACAAGAACAACCAGCAGAAGGGAGATGATAATTATGGCAAAATTATTAGAGAAAATGTCGAATTACACTTACAAGGTTGTCGACAATGAGACAAAAACTATTCCCTGTCCCCGTAATATGAATGATGTATATTCTATTGGCACCAATCTTCAGTATTATATCGGTGATATTTACCTGCACTTAGCTGAATTGAGCCAGAGGGACCTGAAACCACAGTACAAAAAGATGGCCATTGTCGAATTAGAAATTAAGCAGCAGATACAAGAAGTCAATAATGCTCGTTTGAATGAATTACTGGGCTATTTCTATAATAACGGAGGAGCTGTTATTGAGCCGCCTTTAACTTATATGCAGTCAAAAGAAATACAGCCCTTCTTTACCCGGATCATTGACACCTTCACTAGTCGGGTTGAGGATTCGTTTGTGCTGGCTGCTGATGGCAGTATTAGTCCTGGTAGGCTGGAAAGCATGATTAACTACGATATTATAGAAATGTATACCAATTTGAGCAAGTTATTTCCTGTTGATGAAATATCTAAAGCCTTCAGGCAATTGATAGTTATTAGAAAACGGAATGTGTCACGGGGACGGAGTTGTTAACGCCCATATAACAGGGCAAACCTTTAAGATAAAATTGATTAATATAAGAAAGGTGTGTGAGACTATGTTAAGCAAAAAAGGTGTTATTATCCGCTGTATCATATGTTTATCTTGTTTCTTGCTCTCGGGCACTGGGACAATTACCGGCTGGATGGCAACAATATGTGGAGTTTTCGGAACAATCGAATTGGCATGTGCCCTACTCAGATATTCACCCCTTTGTGAGCTCTTAGCAAACTCGGAGCTGAAAGTTCCAAAAGTAGTTATGAATGACAATTTACGATACACTTACCCAGATCCCAAACCTACTTTAGTGACACCCAGAGAAAGCCATGTAACAAACTGATAAACCAAACTTTTCACACTCTCCGGTACCTCGGTAGAAGTTACTTCTACCGGGGTACTCCTTTTTTTATAAGTGTCAGGGGGACGGGGTTGTTGAAAATATATTGCCAACATCCCCGTCCCCCTGTGAACCGTGATATTTATTTGAAATCCGGTTCCGGAGACCAGGGATAGAAATCCGGCATATCTTTCTGAGGACTCATAGTAAAATCAGGCAGTCTTTTTTCCAGAAAAGCAGAAATACCTTCTTTAGCGTCCGCCCGCTGTCCAAGATAGTGAAAACATTTTGATTCCACCCGGTGGGCTGCCATGGGATGATCTGCTCCTACCATGCTCCATATCAATTGACGCGTCAGGGCAGCTGATACAGGTGCGACATTTCGTGAGATCTCCAGGGCAATGGCTCGTGCTGTGGGTACCACATCTTCTGGTTCAACCACTTTACTCACCAAACCACAGCTTAGGGCTTCCTGAGCGGAAAATACCTTTCCTGTCAGAGCCCATTCCAGGGCATTACCAACACCTATTACCCGGGGTAAAAACCAGGAACTGCAGGCATCAATAACAATACCCCGGCGGGCGAAGACTATTCCCATTTTAGCGGTAGTGGAAGCAATGCGGATGTCCATCGGCAGTGTCATAGTTAATCCTACTCCAACTGCTGGACCATTGATCGCAGCAATAATAGGTTTTTTCAGGTTGTAGATTCGCAGGGCTAATACGCCACCACCATCCCGGTGCTCATCCTGGGATACTTCATTGTAATTAAAAGTAGCTCCACCTTCCTGCAAATCCATTCCAGCGCAGAAGCCGCGCCCTTCTCCAGTTACAATTATTGCTCTTATATTATCATCCGCTTCCGCATGATCCAGAGCATCAATTATTTCGTCACGCATAAACCTTGTAAATGCGTTCAAACGGTCGGGACGGTTAATTGTGATCGTTAGTACCCGTTCTTGGATTTCATACTTGATCTGTTCGTAATTCATAAATATACCTCCTTGAATTAATATAGCTGTATTGAAAACTCGTCCGCTTATGACATTATAGCACTTCAGAATGGTGAGGTTGTCACGGGGACGGGGGCAAATTATTTAGTGTGTCGACAACCCCGTCCTCGTGACAATGAATCTAAATTTGATGAATCATGTAGAATATTACAGGATATGTCTAATGTAATATAGAAAGAGTAAAAATAATTAAAATTACTTAAATGGGCAAAATTCTTTCAGCAGGAAGTGGTCCAATGCATATATTAGCAGAATTAATTATGAATAATGAAGGTTTTCTATTGAAGAGAACTCTTGCTTATGCCAGACAGCATAATTATGTCAAATTCACTACTACTCTGGCAGAGGCTAGAAATGTTTCCATCCAAGGATTATCTGAAGCACTGTTGACTGCTCTTAAGACTTACGAAAATGTTCCAGAACTAAATATCGATGAAGATTATTCGCTGGACCAGATTGCTACTTACGGAATTCTTCAAGCCAGGCGTCATCGTTACCGGGGAGTTAATCTAGAAATGTTTCTAGGCATGACGATCTATTATCGCCAGGGTTATCTTGATTTAGTAATGGAGAGCGATTTCCCCGAAACCGCTAAGAATAAATACTTATTATTTATCCTTCGTTTCTTTGATCGTTTAGAAATTGCATTTATCAGGGAATGGACCAGCGAAAGCAAAGAACTTCTGCTCGAACAATTGCAACTCAGTAATCGCAATATTACCAATGAAAAGAATAAGTATTTAACGATATTCGAGAGCATGCCTACTCCGGTCATAATTCTTAACCAAGACAATATAATAGATAATCTTAATCTATCAGCAGTTGAATATTTGCAGGGTACGGCCACGGGCACAGCCTATTATTCCAAAAATAAATCCAGATGCCGTATCGAACAGCTATTTCCATGGCTGGCAGAAGAATTAAATCGATTTATGGAGGATGATTCAGTAAGGACCAAGATCGAGAAAGATATCAATTTCAATGAAAAGGGCCTAAGAACAATTTTGATCAGCTTCATGCGTATGCTGGACGTTAGCGAAAAATTCAAAGGTATAGTAATCATGTTTACCGATATCACAGAAGTAAAACAAATGGAAGCTGCCATGAGCAGACTGGACCGACTTCATCTGGTAGGCGAAATGGCTGCCAGTATCGGTCATGAACTTAGAAATCCAATGACCACGGTAAGAGGTTATCTGCAAATTCTGGGGGAGAGAGACGAATATCTTACGGATAAGGATTCTTTTGACTTGATGATTGAAGAGTTGGATAGAGCAAATTCAATAATAACTGAGTTTCTATCACTGGCAAAAAATAAAATGGTCAAACTCGAACGCAATAACCTGGACGAGATAGTCATGAGTATTTTTCCATTGATACAGGCCCAGGCTATGGCTCAGGATATGACTATTGAACTTGGATTATGCCAAGCCCCGGATCTCTACGTAGACGATAAGGAAATTCGCCAACTAATACTTAATTTAGTATGCAATGGACTTGAAGCAATGGCCCCCGGTGGAACTTTGCGAATAGAGACTTCCGTTCGAGATGGAGAAATTGTATTAGCTATACGAGATCAAGGCAGGGGAGTAGAGCCTGCAATCCTCGAAAAGTTAGGCACTCCTTTTCTGACCACCAAGTCTGACGGAACCGGTTTAGGGTTGGCAGTCTGTTATGGTATAGCTTCAAGACACAATGCTCGTATCGATGTAGACACCAGTGAAAGCGGAACTACCTTTACTATAGCTTTCCCTATCAATAAGAAATGAAATATTTATCCTCCAAAAATGGCAATGCATCTACTATTTTCATCATGTAAATGATATGACCAAGAGGAATAATCCTAACACAGACTGCAAACGGTGGTTTAAAACTACGCAGTGAACTGTGGTCATAGATTTAACATCTTTCTGCTGTATCTTTCTTTTCTGGATATCAGGTCGCGCTGACCAGCATAAGATCAAGTTTGATCATTTCCTTAGAAACACCAGTTCAGAAAACATGGTAGTTATCTAGACAGGGGCGGAATTGGCCGTTCCGACCATCAGGTATTTAAGCGAAAGTTTAGTTTCACATTATCAACAACATAAGGTTATCAATTACAGGGAGGGAATATGAGCAAAATCAGCTTGACCAAAGAAAAAGAAACTTTATTTATTCCATTATTCGGCAAAGCAACTGAAAGCCAGAAGAATAACCCTATCCTGGTAGATGAAAAGGCTATAGAAATCATCAACCATATTGATTATGATTTTAGCTCTTTGAGAATCCCTGACAAAACTAATACCATGATGAGTTTAAGGGCCAGGTTGATAGATAATTGTGTTAAAGATTTCCTTGTTCAAAATAATGACTGTGTAGCTCTGCACCTGGGTTGTGGTCTGGACAGCAGATATGACCGTATTGCAGATGAGCAGGTAGATTGGTATGACATTGATTTTCTGGAGGTAATTGAAGTCCGCCAGGTGTTTTACCAAGAATCAGAGCGTTATCATCTAATAGGCTCTTCAGTAATGGAATCCGAATGGTTAGCAAGAATACCTGTAAATCACCAGAATTATATCGTAATTGCCGAAGGGTTGTTAATGTACTTGCGGGAAAACGAGATAAAATCATTGCTCAAGAGCCTGCAGGAAAGGTTGGGCGACTTTACTCTTGTTATTGATGCTTTTAGCGTTTTTACCTCCCGAAAAGTCAGCAGTCATCCATCACTCAAGCAAACTGGCGCTTCTATCCATTGGGGAATTGATGACCCTAGAGATTTAGAACAATGGGGATTGGGGATTCGCTTATCAGATCAGATATATTTTACCTCCAATGACCTAATCAGCCAGCTTGCTCCCGGATTCAGAGCCATGTACAAGATAGCAGATAAATTCCCTTTCATCAAAAATGCTCATAGGATACTCATATATCAGGTTATCAAGGGGACGGGGTTTTTGACAACTTTCCGGTCGGGATAACCCCGTGCCCCTTACACTTCTAAAATTATTTAGCGCTGAATAAATAGGTAATATCTAATAAAGTTCGAGGGGTGATCCTGTGGATAAGCCTGGCAGCTTTATGTTATATGCCTATGCGTTATTGTCAACGATAAATGTCTGGGCGGCATCCAAGCGAAAATGGATACCATTCAGTGTAAGCAAATCATTTCTAATGTTAGCACTGATGGGAGTATATTCTTTGAATAGTTCATCAGTATCAATTTTGGTACTATCTGCGCTATTCTTTGCCTGGTTAGGTGATCTGTTACTTCTGACAGCAAATAAAAGGATGGGGCAAAGGACAAGATCAGCCCTTTATCAAAGAAGCTATTCATTTGTCACCGGCGGTATTGCGTTCTTCATTTGTCATTTTTGTTACATTTTAACTTTTTGCCAAATGTTCGAATCATCTATCGTGTGGCCATATCGCATCATAATAATAGTAGTATATCTTTACATTGGCATTTGGTTTTATAAATCCTTCATCCAAGACATGTCAGGTTTAAATAAACTTATAAAATTTGGTATAGCGGCATATGTGTTTGTTATCTTACTGATGAGTTATAGCAGCATATGGATAACAACCCCACATAACTCTTCTTCATTCCTGCCCCTGACTGGTTCGTTATTTTTTATACTTTCAGATTACCTACTGGCCATTGGCTATAAAACCAACAGTGACTTCCGCTACCACCCCTGGGTTATGGCGTGCTATTTAATTGCTCAATTCTTGATCATAATGGGTTTGATCCTTTTGGGGGCATAGCCAGGGTTCATATACACGGAAGGCTAAGTCCACGAATAATGCTCATCCCCTTTCGTTCAGTCGACTTCTCAGGGTGTTGCTTCATGTTTCGCATACATCGCTGGAATATTTATACATACTCTTTAAAACGAGCAGGAGTTTTCAGGGGAAACTAATTAGCGAATAACACAGGGCACTAGCTGTTACAACTAGTGCTTTCTTTCATTTATACTTCTCTTATATTGATGTTGACATTAAAATCAGAATTTGAAGTATGTAACATGTCTTCTAAAGATTTTAAAATGACATTAACCACTTCAGGTGATTCTTGAATAGTTAACGAGAATGACATTTTTTCTCTGTTTTCCAACCGAGGGATTCGTGTTTCCTCTACCGCTAATGGAGCAATACCGTCCGTGGTCACACTAGTAACAGCTGAGGACTCAGACTTTTCATTCCTTACATTTTCATCCTGTTTCTGATCGTTCAATTTTAGTTTTCTTACCATATAGTAATATTTGCTCCTTGTAAGACCCCACTTTTTCAGTATTCCGTCTACCCCTATGGTATTTTTCATCTCCTCATGAATAGCAACCTGTTGTTCCCTTGGCAGATCCTTGAATTTCTCCAGTGTCACAGCAGTCATAACTGCACCTCCTGTTTCCTTTATGATTGGATTATTGCCTAAGTGGTTGAAATATATAACTTATATTTTTTGTTTCCACACAGTAGACCAATTATTATCGCTGATCCTATTACATTAATATGATCGTTGTTTAATGTATAATGAAAAACTAAATGATCAGCATTGACCTGTAGGGTAACTATACAGGTTATTGGTAATGGTGATGGAACATACACGGTAATGTTTGATGATTATTCCATCGGAGCAAGCATATCTCCTTATGATGTCAGTATTCCGGAATGCATATTATACGATTTTAAGCATAGTTTTTATAGGAGGTGTCTCATTATGACTATTACAACCATACGAAAAGTACCTACTTCTGCAAAAGCAGTATGTCTTACCTTTGATGATGGTCCTCATTCAGTATATACCCCACTGGCACTGGAAGCGCTTCATAAATATAATAGTGATGCCACCTGGTTTATCCTAGGAAAACAGGCCCAATCCCGTTTGGGTATGCTCACTGACATATATCTAGGGGGAAATGACATTGGAGTCCACAGCTATGACCATGTAAGGCTCACCGGACTGTCTCGCAGCCAGATATCCAGTCAGCTGGGGAGAACCAAAGCACTCATCCAGGAGGCTACCGGTCACTTCTGGCCGTACTTCAGACCTACTGACGGAGCATTTAATCAAACCGTTCTAGAGGTCGCTGATTCTCTGGGTTTTGAATGGAACGTACTATGGTCAGTTGATCCTCGAGATTATCAAGCCTCCGCCGGCCAGATCATAAGCCGGGTTATGGCAGGGGTTCAGCCTGGAGCCATAATTATCTTGCATGAGGTTACAGCCCCCACTACTCAGGCGCTTCCGGTAATACTTGAAGAAATAGGTAACCGCGGTTACCAGGCCGTTACCTTCAGCGAACTGTTAAAACTAGCAGAAGAAGCTTAACAAAGATTAATCCCCACGGGGTTGTCAAGGGGACGGGGTTTTTGACAAACTGAAATATTTGTCAACAACCCCGTCCCCTTGACAAGCTATGTGATGTAAAATGATATGAGTAGGGAGGGATAGTATGATAAAAAAGCAAACAGTATATAAATCCTCACCAGATGGGTATATCAAAGCAATTGATGGCATATATAGGAAGACGTTGGTATGGGGGAATAATGCGCTCTTAACCGAATTTAAATTGGCCGGAGGGAAAAAACTGCCCCTGCACAAACACGATGAAGAACAAGTTGGATACCTGGTTAATGGCCACATAATACTGCTGATTGGCAATATAAAATATGATATGCTGCCAGGAGACAGCTGGGCGATTCCAGGAGGAGTCGAGCATTCTGCCGAAATAATCGAAGATTCCCTTGCTATCGAAGTCTTCTCACCGGTAAGAAGTGATTACCTGCCCGAATAGTGAAAACAAGGTTATAAATCTCTTTGGAGTCTAAGAAATAGTTGGACCCCTGGTTTCAGCATAACCAGAAACCAGTCTCAATATCAATATTGGATTAGATAACATGTTGACTTTTAGTTTAGTGGACTAATGTTGTCAACAGTCTGCCGTCCCTGTGACAATCTAACATAAATGATTGGGGAGATATCTGTATGAACAAATTGGAAACCACTCGTTTTATTCTTCGTAATATCGAAGCAAGCGATCTTGAAACCCTGCACAACTACTGGTCAGATAGCGTGGTGACCAAATATATGAATGTAACTTTTGAAAACATTGAAGAAACGCGGCAGATGATAGATTTATTAAACAGCCTTCCCGAAGCAGGTGAAGGTAAGCGGTGGGCAATCGTTGATAAAGAAAGCCATGTTGTGCTGGGAACCTGTGGATATCATAAAGTACAAGCAGAGCATAGACGTGCCGAAATAGGATATGAGCTAGGCCGGGAGTATTGGGGAAAAGGTGTCATGCAGGAAGTACTAGCTCCCATTATTGGCCATTGCTTTAAGGATTTAGAATTTAACCGCATTGAAGCCCTGGTTACAGTTGGCAATAGCAGGTCTCTTAATACTCTCATTAAGCTGGGATTTAAAACAGAGGGCGTATTAAGAGAATATGAATTTACCCAGGGGAGATTTCATGACCAGGTAATCCTGGCTTTACTCAGAAGGGAACACTAGATATGATAATTCGCTATAAGCACAGGGGTTGTTGATACCCATCTAAAGTTGCCAACAACCCCGTCCCCTTGACATTTTGGAGCTACCCGGGGTAGAAGTTTTTTCGTAGACTATTGCGTAGTCCGCCTCGCAAATCAGGATGGGCTATAGAAATCAATTCAGCAGCTCTCTGTCGTCTCGTTTTGTACTTTAATCTAGCAACACCATATTCGGTTATTACATAGTCCGCAAATGTACGCGGTACTGTAACTGGACTCCCAGGAGGTAATTCTGGGACTATACTGGAAATAATACTTCCGTCTGCTTGCTTCTGGGTTGAAGTCAGGAGAGAAATACCTCTTCCTCCATTTGACCAATAGGCTCCAAGCATGAAATCAAGCTGCCCGCCTGAACCGCTTATCTGTCTATGCCCAACTCCTTCTGAATCTATTTGCCCACTAAAATCTACCATTAAAGCACTATTCATAGCAATTAAATTATCATGTTGAGCTAAAAATGATGGATTAGTTGTGTATTCCGCAGGGTAAAACTCAACTGTTGGATTTTCTTCGGCATACTTATATAAGTTCATATCACCAACACAGAACGTAGCCAGGGTTTTGCCTTTGTGCAGCTTCTTTCTGGCATTAGTCACAATACCTTTTTCCACCAATTGGTCAAGGCCGATAGGAAGCATTTCAGTTATTACTCCCAGGTCATGCTTCCCTTCCAGACCACTTACAACAGCCTCGGAAATACCTCCCAGTCCCATCTGAATAGTATCGCCGTCATTAATAAGTTCCAGTACATACTGCCCAATAGCCTTTTCTGCCCCTTTAGCCTCACCTCTCTGACTGGCCGGGAGAGGCGTAGAATTTTCCACAAAATAATCAAACTCAGATATATGAAGCCAGTTATCCCCAAAAATTATGGGCATTTGATCATTAACCTCACCAATTGCAATCCGCAAATTGCCTCTTTCTCTTCCTTCGCGAATGGCTCTAGGAGTATAGAAATTGGTCAACCCCAGATTGACAAAGCCCTTTTTATTCGGTGGAGTGACCATCACTATATAGACATTCGCAGTTTCTGCATATTTATCTCCGGCATCAGAAGTAGCTGCAGGAAAGAAATCCGACAGTGTAGCGCGATGCATTTTTCGAATAGTAACCATCCCGAAAGCTGGAGCGTGGTTTATTCGTCCATCAATACGGGCCATAAATTCAGGATCGTAAAGCTTGCAAGGACGCAGCTGTACAGTATCCGAGATTACTACATCCTCTAACTCCTCATGGCGGTCTAAAATCGCATTATATATAGCAGCCGAGCACGCTCCTACACCTAAGGCAGTTACCACCAGTTCTCCAGACTGTATAGTTTTGGCTGCATCTTCAATAGAAACCACTTTTCTTTTATATTCATCCTGCCAACTCATATTTCCCCTCCTCCAAATTCTCTTATAGTACCTGTAGATGGACTCTCTACCTCCTAACCTCCATATTTCGTTTATTCCTTCAGTAATATAATAAGTAAATAAAATATTTTACTGTTTAATTAGAAATAGTCTATGCTAGCTGATCAGTCCTAATAACCATTAAATGTAAAAACAGTATCTTAAAATCGTGGTAAAATATATATAGCATCTCAGAGCCGTTCAGTTTCTGATCCTGTAATTTTTTACTTAAAATTACGTATGAACAATGACGATAATTTAGCAAATTTATAATTGGCGGGGACCTAAAAATCGGCTGATGGGGGAACAGTACACTGGTGATGTTTTGCCAGACGTTTGGCCTGCCAAGGAGCAGACGCAGAAATTTTGCTATGGGAGGTTAAAGAACTTGCTTAACAGGGAAGTGATAAAATGAAAAATGGAGATACTGATCCAAATGGTGGCAAGTTATTAAAAAAAGACAATATAAACTCACTTGGTTTTTTTATTTCAATACTAACAACTATATTAACCGTTGTTACCTTCGGTATAGCAGTTTTTACTCCACCGATATCAGGCCCGTTTTGTTTAGAAGGTAGTATTAATTATCCGTTTTTAGATATCATCTCTAGATTTCCGAGAGATTATTTCTGGATGTATCCGGCCATTTTATTAACAATCTTTTTCGTAATATTTATTGTTTGCATTCATCAATATGCTGCAGATGATAAGAAGATATATAGTCAAATAGGATTATCCTTTGCATTAATTGCAGCAACAATATTAATTACCGACTATTTTGTTCAGATTTCAGTGATACAACCAAGCCTGTTAAATGGAGAGACTGATGGGATTTCCATATTGACCCAGTATAACCCGCATGGACTATTTATTGCACTCGAAGAAATAGGTTATTTGATGATGAGTTTGGCTTTCTTCTGTGTTTCTCCTGTCTTTTCGAAAGCAACAAGATTAGAAAAATCACTTCGCTGGGTATTTATATCTTGCTTTATCCTCACGTGCCTGTCATTAATAATGATTGCAGGCCAATATGGGATCAATCGCGAGTATAGATTTGAAGTAGCAGTTATCACTATTGACTGGATGGTCCTAATATTATCAGGAATATTAATGAGTATGGTTTATAGACGATCCATGCAAGAATAGGATGATTCGCCCGGGGGAGATAATAACTTTAAGTACTTGGGCCTTATCTCTGGGAGAATGGAACTTGCACGAGAAAATGCACATGTTCAAGTGGGAGTAAGTATCGGGCTTACCTGAATAATTGGAATCGGAGGTATATTATATGAAACTCTTCAGGAAACACGTAGTACTGCTGTTATTATTGATGCTGGCAGGGACGACTGGATGCTTTCCCCAGCAGTCACCGGATCCGGAGCCCACTCCGCCTGAACCGCCAGTTGTTAAAACCATGGATGTAGCAGTTTACTATTTAAAAAATTCAGAAAATGATATCTACCTGGTCCGAGAAGTACACCAGGTGGAGAAAAGTGAAGGCGTAGCCCGGGCAGCTTTAAACGAACTGATCGTGGGGACTCCATCCACTCCCGGCGCTTATCGGGTGCTCCCGGCCGATACCAGGATCCTGAACATTGATGTTGAGCAGGGATTGGCCACGGTCGACTTCTCCGGCGAGGTGTTGGGTGCTAATGTTGGAGCCAATGGGGAAGGCATAGGAATAGCCAGTATCGTTAATACCCTAACCGAGTTTCCTACTATTCAAAGGGTACAGTTCACAGTCGATGGTCAGGTCGACAAAGGCATGGACTGGTGGGGGCATGTAGGCTTGTATGAACAGCCTTTCAGTCGTAACCTAAGCACAGTTTATGAACCTGTCATCTGGGTTACTGCTCCAGTGGCTGACCAAACAATAAGCAGTCCAGTTAAGATTAGTGGTACTGCTAGAGTATTTGAAGCTACAGTAAGTTTTCACTTAAAAGACGCTGATGGAAATATTTTAGCCCAGGGCTTCACCACCGCCAGCGAGGGCGCCCCCGGCCGGGGAGACTTCGAGGCGGAATTAGCTTTCAAATCCGAGGCAGCTGGGAAAGGACAGCTAGAAATCTTCGAGGTAAGCATGAAAGACGGGAGTGAAGTGCATAAGGTGATCATACCGGTCGAATGGAAATAGCAGTGTTTCATAGTGAGATTAGAGAGATTTTTCTAATCACCTTGTTGAATATTTGTAAAAAGCAGGAAAAAGAATATATTTAAACAACAAAGGGAGCAGTCCATATAGACGGTTCCCTTTATCACTTTACCTTAAGAGAAGTTTCCTTTGATGAAACGCCATTTGCCACCATGTAACTTCAATGTAGATTGCTGGGCTAATTTACCATATTCCTTCCGATTTTTCCTCCATGTGGAGAGTGCATTTCTATTGACGCCCACTAACAATACATTATTCTGGCATTATTCCAAATAGATTAGGGAAGAATATACCAGATTTGAATGAGAAATTCATCCTTTCCAATCGACTATGACTGCATAAACCATAAGTGATTGATAAGTGATAAAAGGGGGGCGTATTAAGTTTGACATCTTTCTATCATCCTATCGAAGGTGGATACGAGATACCAATGCGGGTGGTCGGAGCCAACATTCCCTATGAATGGATAATTTACATTCTTATGCTGTTTCCTATAGGTATTTTTCTCTATGGTGTTTTACAACGAGTACGTATATGGAGGCTGGGCAAAGGGGAGCAGCACCGGATGGACCATCCGGTGACACGTATATGGTCACTGATAAGCAACACCTTCGGACAAAAACAGGTAATCCGCAAGCCTGCTATAGGTTGGATGCACTTTTTTCTCTTCTGGGGGTTTGTTTTTCTCTTTTTAGCCACTGCTGCCTGGGGTATGTGGAGTAAAATCAACTTCCCGCCCATGGTAGGCATCACCTACATTATTGCCTCTGCCATCGCCGACATTACAGGTTTATTGGCCATGATTGGCATTCTCATTTTAGCCATAACCAGGTACATAGTGAGGCCCGACCGCTTAAATGATACCCGGGCCCTGGATGGTTGGATCCTTCTTTTGATTTTTGCCATTTTATTTACCGGCTATGTTATAGAAGGAGCACGCATTGCCGCTCAAATTCAGCTTTCCACAGATGCTCAAATTGCTTACGAGCAGAGCGCTTCACCGGTGGGGTGGATATTTGCGGGTATGTTTAATGGCAGTTCCGTAGCCGGAATTCTGCTCTGGCACCGTTACCTCTGGTGGTTTCATATGCTTATCGCTTTTATCTTTATTGCGTCTGTACCCTTTACCAAACTGTGGCATATTTTTACCGGCATGATTGCTTATTATGTACGTGATTTGGACCCATCCCATATTCGAATGGTCCATAATATCGAAGAAGCTGAGAGCTTTGGGGTTGAGAATATAGAAGCTTTTGGCTGGAAGGACTTGATGGACCTGGATGCCTGCATCCGCTGCGGCCGATGTCAGGAAGCCTGCCCCGCTTATAATACTGGCAAGCTTTTAAACCCCAAAATTACCGTGATCCAGGCTATGAAACAGCATCTGGATAATAAAGCACCTTATTTATTGAAAGCTATCCCTGCCCTAGACGATACCCTGGCCTTCACCGACGAAGAGGATGCCGTAGTTTCTGGAGCAGCAGATGCCTCATTGATCTATGAGGTGGTGACTCCGGACGTATTGTGGGCCTGTACCAATTGTCGAGGATGTGTTTACCATTGCCCCATGTTCATTGAGCATATCGATAAAATTACGGAAATGAGGCGCAATCTGGTCATGTGGCAGGGTGATATGCCTGGAGAAGCCCAAAGCGCTTTTACCAATATGGAAAGAAACTATAATCCCTGGGGTGTTGGTTGGGCTTCCAGGTCTGATTGGCTGCAGGAGCAGGGCATCAGGGATATGGTTAACCTGGTTCCGGAAGATGGCAAAGAATTTGAATATCTGCTTTTTGGAGGATGTGCCGTTGCCTTCGATGATCGTTTTAAAAGGGTAGGAGAAGCACTGGTAAAGATCCTCCATCTGGCACACGTCAGCTTTGCCTATCTGGGTACGGAGGAACATTGCTGTGGTGACTCAGCCCGCCGACTGGGCAATGAATATTTATACCAGACCACGGCTGCTTATAATATTGAAACCTTCAATAAATACGAGGTGAAAAAAATCATCTGCATTTGCCCCCACGGCTATAATGTAATTAAAAATGAATATCCGCAGATGAACGGAATATATGAAGTCTATCACTATACCGAGATCCTGCAAAAACTGCTGGCAGAAGGAAAACTGAAGACCGATTCATCCGAACCTTTTCGTTTAAGTTATCATGATTCCTGTTTCCTGGGCCGGCATAACGGAATCTATAATGCACCGCGAGATATTCTTAAAGCATCCGGAGGCAGCATAACCCCGCTTGATACATCCAAGCAATTTGGATTCTGCTGCGGTGCAGGCGGAGGACGAATGTGGCTGGAGGAGGAAGCAGTCGATGGATTTAAACGGATCAATGAAGCCCGCGCGGAGCAACTGATCAAAGATAATCCGGAAATAATAGCGACCAACTGCCCCTTCTGTCTGACCATGATCTCCGATGGGGTGAAGGCAGCAGATCAGAGCGAATCACTTAAGGTGATGGATCTGGCGGAAATATTGTTCAGCCGATTGAAACAATAGACCAATAATAACAAGCAATATTATGGATATCTTCTTCTAATATGATCCGCCTATACCATTTATCTCCATCCCTCGGTAATAATGTGTACTGTTAAACTACCTATGGAATTTATTCTGCCTCGATAATTCAGCCCCTTCAGCCCCTTCTCTTTGCTTGCAGCCGCAAATATCCACTCTGTCCACAGTCAAACGCAAAAGCATACCATATATTGTTATATCAATAAACACAAATATATCACCATGCATACATATACATATAACAGTTATTCTTTATGAGATCCATCTGAGTTACAGAGTTTGAAAGGGGGGGCAGTTGTTGTATGGATTTTGATTTTCAAAATTTGATAATAAAAGACCGCGACTCCAAGCAACATGAATTATTTGAAGGAAGCTTCTTGGAATACTTAAATATAATCAAAGACAATCCCGAATTAGCCGTCCTGGCTCATGAGCGCATGTACAGAATTATTATGGGCAGGGGAGTAGAGGCAGTTAAAACTGAGGACAATCAACGTCTAAAAAGAATATATGGAAAGGAAACGATAAAGAAATACAAATTCTTTGAAAATGAGTTCTATGGTATAGACAAAACCATAATGGAAATAGTTCGTTACTTCCATTCTGCTGCTATGCGTGGGGAGGAATCCCGACAGGTGCTTTATATGGTTGGCCCGGTTGGGTCAGGAAAGTCCTCTTTGATGGAAAGTCTGAAAAGAGCTTTAGAACAGCATCCTCCCATATTTGTTCTAAAAGGCTGTCCCATGAGAGAAGAGCCGCTGCACTTGATTCCTAAACATCTAAGGGCAGAGTTTTCAGATATTTTGGGGTTGAACATCGAAGGAGATTTATGTCCTGTATGCCGGTATAGATTGATTCATGATCATAAAGGGGAATACGAAAAGTTCAGAGTAGTAAGCAGCGATTTTTCTATCCGCTCCCGCAAGGGTATAGCTGTGGTCCCCCCGGTCGATCCAAATAATCAAGATACATCGGTTCTGGTCGGTTCAGTAGATATATCTAAAATGGATCTGTACCCCGAAGATGATCCAAGAGTTCTGTCATTAAACGGGGCTTTCAATGCGGGCAACCGCGGACTGGTAGAATTCATTGAGATCTTCAAAAATGATGTTGAATATTTGCATACCATACTTACCGCTACTCAGGAAAAATCTATTCCATCTCCCGGTAAAAATTCCATGATTTATTTTGATGGTATAATTCTTGCGCACTCTAATGAATCTGAATGGAACAAATTCAAAGCAGATCATACCAATGAAGCTATACTGGATCGAATAGTAAAGATTGAAGTCCCTTACTGTCTGGAGTTAGACGAAGAGGTCAAAATATATCAAAAGATACTCAAAAGAAGCAACTTTAAAGCTCATATTGCACCTCATACTATCGAAATGGCATCTATATTCGCAATCCTAAGCCGCCTAACCCGTTCATCCAAAGTGGATATCATAAGTAAAATGCATATTTACAATGGAGAAGAAGTCTTACAAAAGGATGCTACACAAAGGGTAGATATTAAAGAATTAAGAGAAGAAGCTGGCAGAGAAGGGTTTGTCGGGATCAGTACCCGTTTTATAATGAAGGCCATCGATAATGCGTTTTCGGAATCAGAACACGATTGCATAAATCCGATCATCCTATTAGAATCGATTAGCAGATCAGTCAAGGCCAGCGATTTTGGCGAGGAGGAAAAAAAGCGGTTACTCGGTTATCTGCAGGACGTGGTTAAAAAAGAATATAACCGAATCCTTGAGAAAGAGGTTACCAAAGCTTTTATTCATGGATATAGAGAACAGGCAGAAACTCTTTTTAATAACTATTTGGATCATGCCGAAGCATTTGTTAACAAAGTGAAGATCAAGGATATGAATACTGGTGAAGAACTGGATCCAGACGAAACCTTTTTGGAATCAATCGAATCCCAGCTAGGTTTGACCGGCAGTTCAGCAAAAGGGTTCCGGCATGATGTAACCGCCTATATGTTTACTCTTTTGCGAAACAACAAAAATATTGAATATGACAGCTATGAACCCCTTAAGGAAGCTATCGAGAAAAAACTAACTTCATCCGTTCGAGAATTGTCTCGTGTTATTACCCAGGCTAGAGTGAGAGATAGTGAACAGGGTGAGAAATATAATAA
>LNQE01000436.1_pt1 | contig 17336 bp, 14 predicted proteins | sample 603111 | NCBI WGS metagenome assembly LNQE01 (sample SAMN04260313, study PRJNA301899) | hydrocarbon metagenome | isolation source: hydrocarbon-contaminated ditch | place: Germany: Bremen | collected 1998
TTTCAATACGTGGATGAGCAAAAGTTAATAAGATATTTAGTGTATAAAAACAAATCATATAATAAGTCCAAAAAACAATACCTAAAAATAAGATATACTAAAGAAATTAACTTGACTGTAATTTAATTTTCTTGCATCTTGCATTTGTCCCGGGACAGACAATTACAATATTAATTATTAGGAGGTACAAGATGAAAAAGTACTTAGTATTATTACTATTTATTCTTTTATGTGGGGGGGGTATTTGAAGTAAACTCCAATGATGATGAACTTGCTGGAGTGGGCGAATTAGTTTTTTTCATTGAGAATTATCAATATCAATCAACTATTCAGATTCAAGCACAACTGATTAGTCCTCAATGCTGGGATGTAGATCCTAACGACTATGATAAGCACGATTTAACTAATTCTTATCCAGGAGGTTTGAGTAATAGAACTCTTCCCCCTAGTCAGAATTACGAGCAATGGATAGCATTTGATTTGTGTTTTAGTCGAGACCTTCTAGAACCATATTTAGGACTTGGCAAATATCAAATAACAGTTTATGAAATTGTAGGCGGGATTTATTATCCAAAAGCAACAATGACGGTTGATTATAGAACATCTCATTTGCCGGAAGCTGTTTGGGGTGGTACCGGAGTTAGCCCTGATCTATACTTTGATTATGATGATCTTACCGATAAACTTTATTATGCTAATACAACAGTCCAACCAGTTGATGTAAGAATTTGGGATAAACAAGGAATCAATTTAATTGAGACTGAACTTGAACCATTACCGCCATCAAATTTTAGTATACCAAATAAGAATCAATTTCAGAGTAATCCTCAACTCGTTTGGGATCATTCTATTGCTGAAAATTATAGAACAGGGTATGCCGTTTATCGTAGAGAGGCAATTGGATCATATCAAAAAATTGCTACACTTTCAAAAAACACAACCAGTTATACAGATCAAAATACAGTAATTTCGGAAGCCGGGGAGAATATAAGATATTATGTCAAAACAATTAACGGTAATCGAGAATCTGATCCTTCACCAAGTATTCAAATAGTTGGAGGTGTTTTAAATAAAATCGGGAATCAACCATTGACTTATTATTTGAATCAGAACTATCCTAATCCCTTCAATCCAACCACAACAATTGCTTATTCAATACCGGATGATGAACATGTAACTTTAAAAGTATATAACACATTGGGTGAAGAAGTAGCAGAATTGGTAAATGAGATTAAATCAGCAGGTATTTACAGTACAAATTTCAACGCAGAAAATTTACCGAGCGGAATTTACATCTATAGAATAACTGCGGGTAAATACACTGATTCAAAAAAACTCTTATTAGTTAAGTAATTCAGAAAAAAGGGGCTTACAGGTAACACTGTATGCCCCATAAATACTGGAGTAGTTTTATGAAAAAGGTATTATTAGCCGCTTTTCTTTTTTCGTTTATAATAACAAGTTTTTCCCAGACCCAGGAAAAGATACCCTGGTATTCATTAGCAGACTCACCCTGGCCTGTTGCAAGGGGTGATGTGCAGGGAACCGGACGTTCTGAATATATTGGTCCCAAGGTGCCTGAAGTAAAATGGAAAAAATCTTATCCTTTTGGAATGGTTGAAGGTCCGGTCATTGGAAGTGAGGGGCAGCTTTATTTCGGAACATTTGGAGTTAATAATTTTCATGAAAACTATTTTTATGCGGCAGATACAAATGGAGACCAACTGTGGAGATTTGAAACTGATGATTTTCGAGCTAATGATTGTGCCCCTGCTGTCGGATGGGATGGAACAATTTACTTCGGCTCGGATAATGGAAATTTCTATGCATTAAATAGCGACGGCACACTAAAGTGGAAGTATTTTACAAATGAAGCTGTTGATGTTAGCAATATGGTATTAGATAAAGAAGGAAATACATATGTAGGAACACCAAATTCTCTCTTTAGTTTTGATGTATATGGAACTCTTAGATTTAAGTTGGAATTACCCAGCGTTATTGGAGGCACACTTGTTTTTTCACCCTCAGGCGATACACTTTATACAAAATCTAGATACTATACAGGTTCAGACTATATCCATCATCTTAATGCACTTAATACAAACGGTGAAGTTTTGTGGAGAAAACAATTTGAGGAATTATCGGCACATTTTATGGTAGATAATTCGAATAAAATATATGTACAAGGTGAGCTTGAAGGAAATAGAGCAATATATTGCCTAAATTCAGACGGAACAGTTAATTGGAGTTATAATGAAAACGGTATACCTAGTGTATATGCTTCAGGTCCGACAATAGATAAAAATGGAAACATCATATTTAATGCAAGTATACAAGAACCAAGAGCCACAGGTATAGTATCTTTAGATTATAACGGTTCATTAAATTGGATATTTATATTCGAATCTGAGCCATGGTTTTTCCTTCCTTATGAAGAAATTTCGCATGGTTTAGTCTGCGATGCTGACGGAACAATATACGCTGCTTCGGGATGGGGACATTATTTATATGCAATTAGTAAAGACGGAGAATTATTGTGGAAGTTAAGATTAAACGAAGATATGTGGGTAGATTCAGGTCCTATAATTGGCGGAGATGGTTTGATATATCTTGGAATGCATAGAGGAGCATTTGCACATGAATTAGAGGATAACTTATGGGCAATAGGTGAAAAGACAACATCAGTCGAAGAAGATGAGTTACCAAGTGAATATAAATTAGAACAAAACTATCCAAATCCATTTAACCCAAGTACAACAATAAAATTCAGTCTGCCGGAAAGAAGCGAAGTAAAACTTTCTATTTTTAACTTACTTGGACAAGAAATAAAAATGCTCTTCCATGGCGAAAAAGAATCCGGAAGTTATGAGTATGTATTTGAGAATAAGAGCTTAAGTACAGGAGTATATTTCTATGTTTTGGAATCCCAGCAAGTGAGATTAAGCCGCAAGATGATGCTGATAAAATAATTAGCCACATACAAGCTAAACGTTGAAGGTCGTCAGACTTCGACGAACTCTGGCGAGTCGCTTGCTTTAGACCTTCAACGTTGCTTGCTAACCTAGCAACCTTCGAGGAAAAAGTACTTAAACATCAAACTCTTACCTCGAAGGTTTGCCGCGAATCAAAAATCCCCGGGATTTGTCAGATATAAAATTATTAACAAAAATTTTTGCATATCTATTTTAATTAAGAAAATCCCGGGGATTTAATCAGCAATCATAGTACAAACCAAATTCAAACGGATGGGGCTGAAGAGCCATTGGTTTAATTTCTTTTTCAAATTTATATTTTATCCATGTTTCAATGACATCATCTGTAAAAACATCACCCTTCAATAAAAATTCGTGATCATCTTCTAATGCACGCAATGCCGCACTTAATGACTCGGGAGTTGACGGAACATTAGCTAATTCTTCGGCAGGCATATCGTAAATATCTTTATCAAGAGGTTCGCCGGGATCGATTCTATTTAAAATACCATCCAAACCAGCCATCAATATAGCAGAGAATCCGAGATATGGATTACCGGAAGGATCCGGACATCTAAACTCAACCCGTTTTGATTTCGGTGAATTTGAATACATCGGTATTCTTATCGATGCACTTCTGTTTCTTTGAGAATAGGCTAAGTTAACCGGGGCTTCATAACCGGGCACTAATCTTTTGTAAGAATTAGTAGTTGGATTTGTAAAAGCCAAAATTGAAGGTGCATGTTTTAACAATCCACCAATAAAATAAAGCGCCATTTCGGATAAGCCCGCATAACCGTTTCCGGCAAATAATGGTTTCCCGTCTTTCCATAAAGATGTATGAACATGCATGCCGCTTCCGTTATCACCCATAATCGGTTTAGGCATATAAGTAACAGTTCTTCCGAATTTGCGTGCCGTATTTTTAATTATGTACTTAAACATTAGTAATTGATCGGCAGCTTTAACAAGCGGTTCAAAACGCAAATCAATTTCGCACTGCCCGCCCGAAGCAACTTCATGATGCTGTGCTTCAACATGAATGCCTGATCTTTGTAAAGCAAGTACCATTTCATTTCTTAAATCAACTAAAGAATCTGTGGGCGGAACTGGAAAATATCCTTCTTTAAATCTTGGTTTGTAAGCTAAGTTGGGTCCCTCGTCTCGCCCTGTATTCCATCTTCCTTCAACAGAATCAACCATATAAAAAGAACTATTTGGATTTGATTCGAAACGTACATCATCGAAAACAAAAAATTCTGCTTCTGGTCCAAAGTAAACAGTATCGGCTAAGCCGGTTGATTTAACATAAGCTTCGGCTTTTTGTGCAATGTTGCGAGGACAGCGGGAATATTTTTCTTTAGTTGCCGGTTCATAAACATCACAGATTAAACTTAATGTTGGCGCTTCAATAAATTCATCAACAAACATTGTATTTGGGTCGGGAATTATTAACATGTCGCTTTCATTAATAGGTTTCCAACCTCGTATTGACGAACCGTCAAAACCGTACCCGTCTTCAAAAGAATCTTCACTTAATTGTGAAACCGGTACAGTAAAATGCTGCCATTGACCGGGAAAATCCATGAACTTGAAATCTATGAATTGTATGTTGTTATCCTTTACATAAGAAAGGATTTTTTTAACTTCATCAGCATTAGCCATAACAACTCCTTATATTTTTATTTTTGTTGTTTCTTTTATGGTTGATAAAACAAAACTTGTAATTGTACGCGTTACTCCGGGCCAAGATTGAATTTGACTCAATAATTTTTCGAGTGCTTCGGTATCTTTTACCAATGCTTTTAGAATATGCGAACCTTCCCCGAGGATTGAATGACATTCCAAAATTTCCGGGGTCTTTAAAACTTTTTCGGAAAGCTTTTCGTAGTTTTTTGAAGAATCCATCACAACTAAAATGAAAGCCATCAGATCATAACCAAAAACTTTTCGGTTTACTTTTGTGAAGTAACCTTCAATAATTCCGTTATCTTCAAGTTTCTTTAACCGATCGCTAAGTGAAGGAAGAGATAACCCGACTTCCTCGGCAAGCGCATTTCTTTTTGTTCTGGCATTTTCTTGTAATCTGTCGAGAATCTTAATATCTATGGCATCAAGCATGTATCACCTAATTTATTAAGGTAAAATTTATAATAATGGCTGAAAATATAAGGCGGGGGATACTAAATAGCAAATATAATTTTTAAATTCTTTGTAGAGATTTGATTTATCAAATCTCAGTTTGGGTTAGAAGTTTTTGCAGAATGACTTAATCAAAAAAGATTAAATCGAAGTGATTGAAGAATGGCTGCTTGTTCTGAAGTTAAATTTTGTGAAGTGACAAAATAATTATTGAACTCTCTTCTGAGTTTATAATTTTTACGAAGTTGATCGAAATGTGTTCCGATTTTTTCTTCCTGATTATCGCGAAAACTCTTTAGCGAATTTGAATCACTTTCAATATCATAAACTTTGTTCGTAATTTGATATAAAAGATCCTTTGCATTTTGTGTATGTGCGATATCGATTTTATTTGAATCAACGGCTTTTAAGACCGGTTTCCAAAATTTTTCTTTATTCAAAAATTTACATAATGAATTATATATCATTATTGTTCCATTAACTTTTCCTTCATAGGAATAACCGGCGATATGCGGTGTGCCAAAATAAACTTTTTGCAGAAGTTCACTGTTAATGATAGGTTCGTTTTCCCAAACATCAAGCACAACAGTTATATCATTGTTGTTTTGTAATCTTTTCAGCAAAGCGATATTATCAACAACACCACCGCGGCTTGTATTAATTAAAATTGTACCGGGCTTGAGTTCATTAATTCTTTGTTCATCTAGTAAATGAAAAGTTTTATCAATGCCGGTTTTATTAAGCGGTACATGAAAGGTAATTATATCGCAGTTTAGTGCTTCTTCTAATGAACAAAAATTATATTCGTATCCTTCTCGTTGAAGCGGAGGATCGTTAACATAAGTTTTTAAACCAACAGCCTCCGCAAACTTTGTAATCTTTTTACCGATGTTACCGTAACCAACTACACCTAATGTCTTATTGGTAAGATTAATTTTTTTTTCATGCGCAATTTTAACTACCGCACAAAGAACATACTCGGTAACCGCATATGAATTGCATCCCGGAGCGCTTGCAAAATGAATCTTTTGTGATTTCAAGTAATCTATATCAAGATGATCTGTACCGATTGTTGTTGTGCCGACAAACTTAACCGGAGTATTTTTTAGTAAATCCTCGTTAACATTTGTGATTGAACGAACAATAAGAACCTCAACGTCTTTCAGAATTTCATTAGTAATTTTTCTTCCGTGTGAAAGTGTAACATCACCAAATTGCTGAAATGCCTCAATTCCGAATTCAATATTTTCATCGACAATTATTTTCATGCCCCAAAATAATTAAATGATTTGTAATTTGTATCGGCATTACTATTTAATTATTTTTGAAGCTAATTTTTCAGCATTGGAGTTATGAAATGAAATTCAGCAAAAGAACACATACTTGCGGAGAACTGCGTGAATCAAGCATCGGAGAAAGTGTTGTATTAAATGGATGGGTAGACACAAGACGTGATCTTGGCGGAGTTATTTTTATTGATCTTCGCGATCGTTACGGAATTACTCAAATTGTTTTTGAACCTACTTATAATAAAGATTCTCACGAACTCGCTTCACATCTAAGAAGTGAATATGTAATTTCGATTGAAGGTAAAGTACGTAAACGTCCGCCCGAAACCGATAACCCGAAATTACCAACCGGACATATTGATGTAATGGTTGATAAGTTAATTATTTTGAATAAAGCTGAAACTCCACCTTTTCAAATTGCCGATAATGTTGACGTTCATGAAGATATTCGTTTAAAATATAGATACCTTGATTTACGACGTAGTAACATGCAGAAGAATTTATTACTTCGTCATAAAATGTATCAGAGTGTTCGCAAATATTTTGATGAACAAAATTTTGTTGAGGTTGAAACTCCTGTACTTATGAAAAGCACGCCTGAAGGGGCAAGAGATTTTCTTGTTCCAAGCCGTGTTCATAAAGGAAAATTTTATGCTTTACCGCAGTCGCCTCAAACATATAAACAATTATTGATGGTGTCGGGGTTTGATAGATATTTTCAAATAGTAAAATGTTTTAGAGATGAAGACTTGCGTGCAGATCGTCAGCCGGAATTTACACAGATTGATATTGAAATGTCCTTTGTCGATACCGAAGATGTTTTTGAAATTGTTGAAGGATTAATGAAAAAATTATTAAAAGAAGTAAAAGGATATGATCTTGAAATTCCTATTCCGCGTTTATCTTTTAATGAAGCAATGGAAACTTACGGAAGTGATAAGCCCGATCTTCGTTTCGGATTAGAGATGGTTACTTTAAACGATGTTGTGAAAAATGCCGAGTTTAGAGTATTCAATGAAGCTGTTGAAGGAAACGGCATTGTTACAGGCTTGCTTGCAAAAAGATGCGGTGATTATACAAGAAACCAACTTGATGTACTTACCGATTTCGTTAAGAAACTTGGCGCCGGCGGATTAATTTGGATGAGAGTTAAAGAAGACGGACTCGATGCACCTGTTGCCAAATTTTTTACTGATGAAGAAAAGCAGAATATTATTAATACGATGAATGCCGAAGTCGGCGACTTATTATTTATTCTCGCCGGACCGAAACTAAAAACTTTATCGCTGATGGGTTCGCTTCGTTTGGAAATGGCTAAACGTTTGGATTTAATTCCCAAAGAAGAAGTATGGAAACTATTATGGGTAACCGATTTTCCATTGTTTGAATGGGATGATGAAACTCAACGTTATTATGCAATGCATCATCCGTTTACCTCTCCAAATCTTGATGATGTTGATAAACTTGAAAGTAACCCTGGTGAAGTAAGAGCAAGAGCTTACGATTTGGTATTAAACGGAAATGAAATTGCCGGTGGAAGTATTAGAATACACAACGCGGATTTACAAGCCGCAATGTTTCGTGCTTTAGGAATTAGTGATGAAGAAGCAAATCAAAAATTCGGATTTTTAATGGGGGCATTTAAGTACGGTGCACCACCGCACGGAGGAATTGCTTTTGGTTTTGATAGGCTTGTAATGTTGTTGGCAAACGAAAATTCTATTCGTGAAGTAATGGCATTTCCAAAAACGGCAAGCGCTACATCGCCAATGGATGATTGTCCCTCACCGGTTAGTGATGTTCAATTAAAAGAACTCCACATAAAATTAAGATAGTTTCTTTTAAAGTAGCAGCAGACTTCATGTCATTTAGTCAAACCTTCGAAGTAAGCGATGGCTATTTAAGTTCTTTATCCTCGAATGTTGCTATCCTGCGTAAATTGAACAAAGCAACCTTGAAGGATAAAGAGCTCGAAACAACATACGCTTACCTTCAAGGTTTGCTATTTAAATTCTTTTTTCTAAATAGCTTTTCCCAATATTCCAATATTCCAATATTCCAATATTCCAATATTCCAATATTCCAATATTCCAATATTCCAATATTCCAATATTCCAATATTCCAATATTCCAATATTCCATTATTCCTCTATTCCTCTATTCCTCTATTCCTCTATTCCTCTATTCCATATTCCCCACATTCCTTCTGCACCAGTTATTCAACCTCCTTGTAACATTCAGCAAATCTTACAGGAAAATATTACCGGATTACCGATATGCTTTCCAAAAACGTCCAACTATTTTTCTTGCATCTATCAAAGAAATACAATATTATAACAAAAGCGGTAATATTTACTACGAGAATTAACAACTATTGAGTTGGTAAGAAATTTGTTCATTGGTTACTCACTCACAAAGAGAGTAAGGTAGGATGGGTCAGCAGCAGTTATTATTAATAGTTTTAGGTGTTATAGTTGTCGGCATTGCAATTTTTGTCGGCATAAATTTATTCCAGGCAAACGCTGCTGAAGCAAAACGAAATAATGTTATTAATGAATTAGTAAACTTAGCTGCCCACGCTCAACAATATTACCAAAAACCAGCTGCACTAGGTGGTGGAAACCGCACTTTTATAGGATGGTATATTCCACACGAATTAAGAACTACGGCTAATGGTTCATATAAAATATTAAATAGAGCGGCACAAGAAATTACTTTAATCGGTACAGGCAACGAAGTTGTAACCGGAACCGATTCTGTAAAAGTTCAATTGGTAGTTTCTCCAACAGAGTATCTTGCTCAAGTAATTAATTAACGTTTATAAGTAGATATTAGTTCTTAAAATATATTTGTTAGTTTTTAGAAATTACTTTATCGGCTTCATTAGGTTAAAATAAGTTGTCTTTGATAAAAGTTTATAATGGAGTTAAAATATTGGCATGAAATTCTCACACAATCATAAACAAACAATCACAAACAAATTAAAAGGAGTTGAACAATGGGTCAACAACAATTATTACTTATCGTTCTTGGCGTTATCATAGTTGGTATCGCTGTTGTAGTTGGTATTAATGTTTTTACAGCAAGTGCATCAGCAGCAAATAGAGATGCAGTTATTGCCGATATGACAAATCTAGCTGCAATGTCACAACAATATTACAGAAAACCCACAGCTTTAGGTGGTGGTGGTAATACTTTCACTGGTTGGACTATTCCTTTACAATTACAATCAAATGCAAATGGCTCATATGCTGCAACAGTTGCTGCTCAATCAGTAACATTAAATGGTATCGGTAATGAAATAGGAAACGACGGCTCTGATTCCGTCAGGGTTACTATGGTGGTCGGTCCAAATGAAATAACATCAACAACCATTACCAACTGATGTTTTAAAGAAAAAATTTCTTAAATTGTAGGCAGGTAAAACTACGCTAACTGTTTTACCTGCCTTTTTCATATTAAGGTGACTTAAAGTTATGATTGAACTTAGATTCAATGCAATAAAACCTAATGGTCAACCGATTAGCGGAACGATGACTACTGCAACGTTCGCCGAAGGTAAAAAAAAGATAAAAGCTCTCGCCGAAAAGAACCAACTAAAAATCAAATCGATTGAGAAAAAAGCAGCATTTCTTTACAAAGTAAGAAGAGGTAATGAAAAACCAATTACCGGTGAACAAAGAGCATTTACCAAAGCTGAAGTAATCACGGCATTACAAAAACTTGGTTATACGGTCGTTTCGGTAAATAAAAAACTTCTCGATTTTAGTCTAAAGCCACCCCCGCAGGAAATTGTATCTTTTGTTAAACTTAGCGCAGATCTTTTGGAACAAAAATTGCCGTTCTCTGAAATTCTTACACTCTTAATGAATGACTTAGAGAATAAGACTTTGAGAGATACACTAAAGCAAATAAATAATGAGCTTAAAAAAGGTTCCGATAGCGAAGTTGTTTTTATGAAATACCAGGGAGTCTTCGGAAAATTTACGGCGTATATGCTGGGACTTGCTTCGAAGAGCGGTAACATGGCAGAAATATACCGTGCGACCGCAAAGTTTTTGGAAAGACAAATGGAATTTCGTAAGAATTTAAGAAGCGCCTTAATTACACCTATCATTACCTTATTTGTTCTATTTATTGCAGTACTGTTTTATGTAGGTTACATTTTCCCCGAAACCGCAAAATTATTTTTAAAGTTTGATATACCACTTCCTCCGATGACTGCTTTTACGTTAGTCATGAGCGATTTTTTGATAACTAATTGGTGGCTCGTTTTATTGATTATGATTGCACCTCCAATTCTTCTGATTTATTACGGTAAAACAGCTAACGGACGCTTAGCTATAGACCGGTTTATGATGAAAATTCCTATTATGGGTTCATTAATTCATAAAACATCCATTGAAGTTTTCTGTCGTGTATTTTATACTTTATATACCGGTGCTGCTGAAAGTATTGAACCGATTAGAATTGCAGCAGAAGCTTCGGGCAATAAACATTTTGAAAATCAAATTAAAACAATTGCCATTCCTTTAATGATAAAAAAAGGTGCCGGTGTTACCGAATCATTTGAAGCCGCCGGGGTATTTACCGAAACGGCTATCAATAGATTTCACTCAGGTGAAGAAACCGGTACAATAAAAAACACTGCTCTTCAGCTTGCAAACTATTATGAAAGTGAAACGGTGTTTAGACTAAAGAACGTGATAGAGATGATACAGGTTTTTATAGCAATGGTTATTATGGTTGTTATGATTTTATTAACTTTGGTTTCGGCAGAGACGGCAACAATCAGCCCGAAATCACCGGTGATGTAACGATGAATATGTATTTGTTACGAGGGTGACCAAGAAGTAATGTTTTATTTATATTAGCCGCGAATTACGCTAATATTCGCAAATAATTTTATTGAATAATTACTTTTTGGTCACCCTCGTGAACGCATAACCCGGAAAACTGAGTGACGAAAAATTTTATAAATTGCTGTAATCAAAAAAATCGTGAAGGTATTTTCAACTAATATTGCATTAAAAAATAAATTAAAGAAAGCATATTATGATTGACACACAACTCGAAATGACTGACAAAATTGGTTACTTGTTGCTTAAGAAAGGAATAATTGACGCAAAAATTCTTGAAGATGCTCTTAAAATAAAAGCAAACGATCAAACTAAATTAAAAAGAAATCTTGCTCAAATTCTAGTTGATGAATTTAATTTTGATCATGACACAGTATTTAGAGAAGTTGCTGTTCTTTATGCCTTCAAGGAATTAAATCTTCATATAGAACAATTGCCGGAAGAAAGAATAAGTGAATTACGAAAAATGATTCAAGCCCAGAGCGAAGACATCAAAAATTTGCTCCTTGAACACCGGGTTATTCCTTATAAGTATGATGAACGTCAGCGTGATAAATTAATTCTTGCAGCTGTTGATCCTACCGATCGCTCACTCTCTAAAATCGCATTTAATTTAAACGCCAAGAAATATGAAATAAATTACCTAAGAAAGCGAGACTATGATAAGCTCATAGAAATTCTTCTTCCTCCTGAAAACGAATTCTTAAGGATGATCGAAGAAGCAGATGAAGAAATGCATGTTAGCGATGATATGGAAGCACAGCTTGATGAAGAAGAACTTGATGCCGAAATTAATAAATCTGCATTAATTAACTTGATTGAAGCTGCACTTATAGAAGGTGTTAGACGGGGAGTATCCGATATTCACATCGTTCCTAAATCATCGACACGTACAGATATCCATTTTAGAATTGACGGTAAACTTCAACTTTGGCATGCGCAGGAAGGTACGCTGCCCGAAGCACTGATGGCGGTTGTAAAAGATAGATCAAAAGGTTTGGATCGATTTGAAAGAGAACGAGCACAAGATGGTTTTATTCAAAGAGAAATTGACGGACACATTATTCGATATAGAGTTTCCGTTTTACCTATGGTAGGTACAGAACTTCGTAACAAATTTGAAAGTATTGTAATTCGTATTCTTGATGATAGAAAAGTTATAAAAGATTTATCAAAACTAGGTTTGGTCGGATACGGAAAAACATCATTCGAAAAAGCAATTCGCCAACCGCAGGGAATGGTAATATTAACAGGTCCTACCGGTTCGGGAAAAAGTACAACACTTATTGCGGCTCTTTATCAAGTTGTTACTCCGCAAGTAAATGTTCTTACAGTTGAAGATCCTGTTGAATATGTAATCGAAGGCGCACGCCAGTTAAAAATTGGTCATAAAATGAACTTTGAGCAGGCTATTAGATCGATTCTTAGACACGATCCTGATATTGTGCTCGTAGGTGAGATGCGCGATAAAGAAACCGCCGAAACGGCAATCAAACTCGCCAACACCGGTCACTTAACTTTTTCAACTCTTCATACAAATGATGCTCCGAGTGCAATATCTCGTTTATTTAAAATGGGTGTTGAACCTTTCTTGATTGCTTATGCAATTAACCTTATTGTTGCTCAGAGACTTATAAGAAAACTTTGCAACGATTGTAAAAAAAGAGTTACTCAAATTGATGAGAAGATAATTGAATCCGCAGGTTTAAGAATGGAAGAATGGAAAGATGCCGAGGTTTACGAAGCGGTCGGTTGTCCTAAGTGCAATAACACCGGATATAAAGGCAGAATGGCAATTCATGAAGCACTCTACTTTACAAAAGAATTACGTGAAATTATTGTAAGATCAGGGGAAGAAGTTGACGAAGAAAAAGTAAGAATGCAATCGAAGAAAGACGGTTCAAAAAATCTAAGAGAATCCGGTTTTGAAAAAGTAAGAATTGGATTAACTTCTATTCAAGAAGTAATTGCAGCAACATCGGAGGATTAATACTTTGGAAGATGCTCGTCAAATATTAGCAACATTTACTCAATCAATTCCCCAGTCGGTGCTTGGTGCCGAAAGAACGGCATACATCATCGAAAAAATTGACTCCTTATCAGATGAAGACAGACTTAAACTGATAAAATATGTTAACGCAATACTGTCAATTATGGTAGATCGTGAGGCTTCCGATGTCGAAATTGGCGGGGCAGGTTCTAGCGGTTTTGTTTGGTTTAGAATTTTTGGTGATAAAAAACGCATTGAACAAATACCTAAATTAACTCCTGATGAAGCATCTATGCTGATTGCAAGTCTTATTAACAAAAACCAAAGAGAAGTATTGTCGAAAGAAAGAAATCTGGATTTCAGCTATACATTCTATCATACCAAACTAGGAAAAAATCTTCGATTTAGAGCTGATGCATATTTTGATCTCGATGCATTAGCGTTAAATATGCGTTCAATTTCTGTCACTATTCGGTCGCTTGATTCACTCGATTTTCACCCCTACGCTGTTAAAGTAATGAGCCATAATTTTATGAAGTTCGGGCTTTCACTAGTAACCGGTATAACCGGATCGGGAAAATCAACAACGCTCGATTCTATTATTGATTACCATAATCGTTTTGATCCTGCACATGTTGTTATTATTGCTTCACCCGTTGAGTATGTTCATAAATCGAATGCCTGCATTATTCGTCATCGGGAAGTTGGAAGAGATGTACTTAGCTTCAAAGAGGGTGTAATTCAAGCGCTGCGCCAAGATCCCGATATAATTGTAATTGGCGAAATGAGAGATCCTGAAACAATAATGGCTGCGCTGGAAGTAACAGATACCGGTCATAAAGTGTTTTCAACCCTGCATACCTCGTCTGCGGTTGAATCTTTAGATAGAATTATTGCCGAAGTCGATCCTGCTGAACAAGAAAGAGTTCGCAATAGATTGGCAGATGTATTAGTTTCCGTTGTGTCTCAAAAACTAATTCCTACTTTGGATGGTAAACGTGTGATGGCAAAAGAGGTTCTGGTAGTAACTCCAAGTGTAAAAGCGGCTATAAAAAACAATAATACCGGTGAAATTTACGGTATGATTAACCAAGGTGCCCCACAAGGGATGGTTACTATGGAACAAGATTTGCTTAGGTTATTTAAGGAAAGGCGAATTTCTAAGGATAATGCTATTGCTTATTCTAACAATAAAACCAGGATGCTGCAGCTAATGAGGGCAGTTTAATAGATGAGACCGTACATCTTTTTATATTGTGAAGGATCCGACACTAAAATAGTTGCTGCCGTCAACGATAAAGACGGTGTTCGAATATTAAGGGCAGCTTCTTTGATTTCAGGTTCGGCAAGAGCTGATTCGCTTCCTTCTGAAGAAAAATTTGAAGAATTCAGTATGGAAGGTGTTTCCGAAGAATTTAAGTTTGATGATGGCGGAAGTTCTGATGGTGAAGGAAGAGGTTTATCTAATACGGAAATTGGAAATATTGCTGCCGGGTTAGAAGGTATAAATCTTAGTTCCGCTAAGTTTGTGCTCATCGGCACCGAACCCTCTATGAATTACCACATTTATGATGGTCCAAAAGAAAAAGATAAACACAAACAAATTATTGCAATCACAACAGACATTGAGCAATCAAAGAATATTTATGTTGCACCCGATTTGATTGATTACATACCTTATAACGATAAATCTTTACTTGCCGCATTTTTAGAAAATACTGTTCCGTGTATGGACATTCTTTCACAAATTGCAGCTTATCATAAGAAGAGACATTACAAGATACAAACAATTAAAAGCGCAGACTTATCTCTAGCTTATTACGTTGCTAATACCGTAAAATTTTTCCCCGAAGATTACACGTTGATAATTTATACCGGTAAAGAATACAGCAAACTTATCTTTCTTTCAGGGAATAAACTTAAACACATTGGGTCTACATTAGATATTGGAACAAAGAATTTAAGTACATATGACGTTTACTTCTCGAAAATACTTTTGGAGATGGAAAACGGAGGCATACCACAGCTTGATAACGTAATACTTTGCGGTGAAGACAGATCCGAAAACTTAACACTTTCTTTTTACGGAACATTCCCGGAAGCAAATGTAACCGAACTTGAGTTTAAGAATTTTAATACATCGTTACTTTCTACCGAGATCAAGCAAAAACTTCCTGATTATGCAATTCCCCTTTCTGTAGCGGCAGATTTTTTTGACGAACAAAATAAGAAGCATAAAGGAATTAATATTCTCCCCCGTTTTATTATTGAGACACAAAAAATTCTGCAGTTCGGTCTTGTGAGTTATGCGATTTTGCCCCTTATTTTTCTCGCAACTTTTCTTTTTACTTATTTAATTCTAGAAAAAAACAAGGAAATAACCGAGCTTGATGTTGAAGTACAAAGGTTGACAAAACTTCAACAAGAAAACCAGGCACTAATGGATCAAATTTACCCGTTGTCGAACAAGATTGCCGGATTTGATGTAACTAAAGCTATTCTCGATTCAGCAACGGTGGGTACCGAAATTTGGGGAGAAACCTTGGATCGGATAGCCGACTTTGTTGAACGGCGAAGAAGTTTTTGGATTACGAATATCCAGAATTACGCACCCAACCAATTAAGAATTAACGGCTACTCGCTTTCGCGGAGCGTATTGACAGAGTTTGCCGATTACTATACTAGCTCGATTTTAGAGAATATTACTTTTGAACCTCTGCGGGAAAGTAACGCTTTCTCTTTCAATATAATTTTGCGGCTTGATGATGCGAGAAGGGTTCCTTCACAATTCGGCGGTGTAAATGGACCGTAAAACAAAAAATGCCATATTACTTGGGATTATTCTCTTTATAATTGTTCTTATTGGTGGAATATATACCTTCTTCTATCTTGAAGGAAAAATCAGCGATAGAGAAAACAAACTAAAAGAAATTAACTTGACGGCTTACGATACGGATGATTTAATTAGCCAGTTATTAACATTGCAGGCAAGAGCTAACGAACTAGATTCAATATTATCACTCCGAAAATACAATGTACCGGTAGTTCTTCGTCAATCAAAATTTTATGATTTTGTAAACACGGTTAGTTTTTATTTCTCACCGCACTCCTTCGTTAATATTGAATATAAAACGCTGGAGAGCGAGCAGCATTTCAAAAAATTCTTATATACATTAAACGGCACGGCAACATTTAATGATCTCTACAAATTGATTTATGCAATTGAACAAAGTAAAGAATTGAAAAAAGTTTCAAACGTAGCAATCTCAAATTTTGTTAAAGTTGATGAAGATGGATTTCCCCATTACCTAGTTTCGTTCAAAATGGATGCCGCAGTTTATTTTTCCGATAACGACCGTTTCGCCTCTTCAACAATTAAAGAGAACAGATTAACAGCCAACCCGTTATATGATGTATTTTATCCTTTAATAAGAAACGAAATACCGCCTAACACCAATAATCTTCTTGATGTTCAAACCGCACAGCTTTTAGCTCTTTTACCCGAAGGTGCTTTTCTTGTAGATAGCAAAGGAAATACTTATCTGCTTTGGGAAGGAGATGAAGTTTATCTAGGTTACTTAACCGACATAGACCATCAAAATAGTGCAGTTAATTTCATACTGAATAAAGGGGGTATAATAGAGAAATTGAAATTAAGTTTGGTTGAAAAAAAACGTGAGTAAATAAAATGAAAAAGATAGTTCTATTATTTCTATTGATATCGTGTGCTGTTCCGATTTTTGGACAGAGAGACCTGGAAAAAATGCTGAGCGGTTACAAAAACCCGGAAGAACTTGTTACACTCTCGGCTGAAATTCCGTTTGAACAAGCTATTGATGTCATAAGCAAATTGAGTGAAAAATTTACCGGACAGAGAATTGTTTCTACTGCCGGGTTTAATCAACCTATTGGTATTAAAATAGAGAACATGCAATACTTACAAGCTTTCAAGATAATTGTTCAGTACAATAATTTAATCTATGAAGAGAAACCGGAAGTATATATTGTTAAGAAGAAAGATGATACAAAAGTTGAAAGATCTGCTCAAACCTATGCCGCAGTTGATTCGAGGGAAGTAAAAATA
>LNQE01001898.1_pt1 | contig 17334 bp, 17 predicted proteins | sample 603111 | NCBI WGS metagenome assembly LNQE01 (sample SAMN04260313, study PRJNA301899) | hydrocarbon metagenome | isolation source: hydrocarbon-contaminated ditch | place: Germany: Bremen | collected 1998
TATTGATGGTGATTCCTCTTTCTCTTTCTTCTGGCGCTTTGTCTATGGAGTCATAGGATGTTGCTACCGCTCCGCCGACTTTTGATAATACCAGGGTTATCGCTGCGGTTAAGGTCGTTTTACCATGGTCTACGTGACCTATCGTGCCAACGTTAAGATGAGGTTTTGTCCTTTCAAACTTCTGCTTTGCCATTTTTTACTCACCTTTCCCCTTTCAAGTATAACTTTTTTACTGCTCTTATTTTACCCAATATCTACATAAAATAATAGGAGTGAGAATTTCTCACTCCCAGGTTTTTTATATGGTAGCGGCGAAGGGATTCGAACCCCTGACACTACGGGTATGAACCGTATGCTCTAGCCAGCTGAGCTACGCCGCCCGATTGGAGCCCTTAACCGGACTTGAACCGGTGACCTCATCCTTACCAAGGATGCGCTCTGCCGACTGAGCTATAAGGGCCTATTTACATGGTTGCCCCCTTCGGGGACACTGATCCCAATTCCCTTCGGGAATAAAATATCATGGTTGCACTCTGCGAGCACCACTTATATCATATTCCCTTACGGGAATGAATAATCATGGTTGCCCCCTGCGGGGACTACTGATCTCATTTCCCTGGGAATAAATTATCATGGTTGCACTCTGCGAGCACCACTTATATCATATTCCCTTACGGGAATAAATATCATGGTTGCGGGAGCCGGACTTGAACCGGCAACCTTCGGGTTATGAGCCCGACGAGCTACCAACTGCTCCATCCCGCGTTGATCATGGTGGAGGGAGAAGGATTCGAACCTTCGAAGGCGTCGCCAACAGATTTACAGTCTGCCCCCTTTGGCCGCTTGGGTATCCCTCCAGGAATTCATTTTGGAGCCGAGCACAGGACTTGAACCCGCAACCTGCTGATTACAAATCAGCTGCTCTACCGATTGAGCTAGCTCGGCTCAGCAAGTAATATTGTATACGCTGAGCCTAACAAAGTCAATAGTTAAGTATTGATTCCAGTCATTTAATGATATGCTCACTGTTGGGGAAAAACTCCGTAAAATAGATTGGCCTTATCGAGTATAATACGACTCGAGGTAGTGTCATATTACATGAAACTGCTGTATTTATTTACAACTCGTGCCTGTCTTCCAGGTACTTCTCCAGCTTTCTTTTTACCCTCTGCAGGGCATTATCGATAGATTTAACGTGTCTTTTTAACTCCACAGCTATTTCCTGATAGGATTTACCTTCAAGATAAGCCATTAAAACTTTCCATTCCAGAGAGCTGAGTATTTCTCCCATCTTTTTCTCGATAAATATGAATTCCTCCCGGCTTATAATAATTTCTTCCGGGTTGGTGATTTTTGTCGTAGACAATATATCTATGAGAGTTCTATCTGATTCTTCATCGTAAACCGGTTTGTTCAACGAAACATAGGAATTTAATGGAATATGTTTTTGACGGGTAGCAGTTTTTATGGCAGTTATAATCTGCCTGGTAATACACAATTCGGCAAAAGCTCTGAACGATGTTAATTTGTCTAGCTTATAATCTCGTATGGCTTTAAATAAGCCTATCATTCCTTCTTGAATAATATCTTCTTTATCGGCACCGATCAGAAAATATGATCTGGCTTTGGCCCGAACAAAGTTCTTATACTTGTCTACCAAATACTCAACCGCAAACTGTTCCCCTTGTTGAGCCAATTCTACTATTTCCTCGTCGGTCATATCTGAGTATGTAAGGTAGTATTGCTGAGCAGCGAGAGAACTAAGCAATTCAGTCGCCTCCATTAGCTATTTAATCTATTTTACTCACAAAAGAGCTTGTTACATTTGGAACACTATAAATCATTATAGTCGGTGACCCCTGAATCGTCAAGGTATCAGCCGCTCTCTACTATACTTCTATCAAATAAACTAAGCATATAATTCCATTTACAAATAACTATTTATATTTATCGATATTTTAAAACAAATTACTTAGTTAAAAAAGCCCGCCCGTTCCTTAATCAAACCCCATGGCAGTATCCTGGTAAATATCCCCTATGATACAATTGCCTAATTTTACTTAGTATCTCGCTGTCTGATTATCTCGTAAATCAAAAGGGCTGCTGCCACGGATGCGTTTAATGAGCCTACTTTGCCCTTCATAGGTATTTTAAGCAGCAGATCACAGTTTTCCTTCACCAACCGCCTCAGCCCTTTACCCTCGCCCCCGATAACCAGGGTAGTTGGAGCAGGAATGGAAGAATTAAAGTAATTATCTGTGGCATCCATATCTGCCCCTATTATCCACATCCCCTGCCCTTTCAGAATTTTGATCATATTAACTAAATTGGTTTCCTGGATGATATGCATATATTCAACCGCACCAGCGGAAGCTCTGGACACCACTTCATTCACCTGTACTGAATTATGACGGGGAATAATAATGCCATGGACTCCAGCACTTTCAGCTGTTCTAACTATAGCCCCAAAATTTCTAGGATCTTCTATCCCATCCAGCATTATTAAGAAAGGAGGTTCCCCACTCAAAGCAGCATACTCCAGGACCTCTTCCAGAGTACTGTATCGGTACGCCTCTGCTAAAGCGATGATACCCTGATGATTGCCGATGGTATAAATTTTGTCCAGGCGGGTTTTTTCGACCATCTGAACATATATACCTTTTTTTTGGGCCAGTTTCATGAGTTCATCCATTCTTTTCCCCTGGCGGCCCTCCTGAATCAGTATCTTTTCAATCTTCCTTCTTCCTTTTAAAGCTTCCATTACACTATTTATACCTGCAAGTTTTTCTTTCATCTACTGCCTCCTGTATCTATTTTAAGCGTGTCACGGGGACGGCCTTTTGACCTGGTCAATGTGCCAGAAGGACCGTCCCCGAATCAGAGTTTCCTTATTAAAACATTTTACCCACTTTCTCATTCACATATTTAACAAACTTATACTGAATATTATTATAGGTCTGCAAATTACCTGCAGATATTAAGCTCCAGGTTTGATCTTCGTCCAGGTTGGGAAAATGTTTATCAGCGGCATAGGTGTTCTCTATCTTAGTAACATAAACTTCGTTACAGAATGGTAAGAGCTGGGTATATACTAATTCTCCACCTATCACAAAAACATCGTCAGAATTATACTTTTCCAGTTCATAAAATAGTTCATCTAGCGATCTGCATATAGTTACTCTTTCATTGCTAAAAAGTTTGTTCTTACTCAACACAATATTTATTCTGTCTTTTAGAGGTTCTTGTCCTGGTAATGATTCAAAAGTTTCCCTGCCCATAATTACTACTTTTCCCAGGGTTATCTTTCTAAAATATTTCATATCCTCTGGAATCCGCTGTAACAGGTTGCCTCCACAGCCGATTCCCCATTTTAGATCAACTGCAACAATAGCTTTCATACCGCTCTCCTTTTTAAACAGCAACCGGAATATTAGTGATTTGAGCACCGCTTTGATATCCTTTTAATACAAAGTCCTCAACCGTAAAATCATAGAAGTCCTTAACGTCCGGGTTAATCCATAATTTTGGCGCGGGAAATGAAGTTCTATGTATTAACTCCGTAATTAAGGGTATGTGCCTGTCATATATATGTGCATCAGCTATGACGTGCACAAATTGCCCCACCTCCAAATTACTTACCTGTGCGAGCATATGGATCAGACTTGCATATTGGGTCACATTCCAGTTGTTAGCAACCAAAATGTCTTGTGACCGTTGATTAAGGATCGCATTTAGTTTCCTACCGGTAACATTAAAGGTCATACTATAAGCGCAAGGGTATAAGTTCATTTCATGTAAGTCGCTGTGGTTGTACATATTAACAATAATCCTTCTGCTATATGGGTTATGCTTTAAATCATATAAAACTCGATCTATCTGATCAAAGTCCCCCTCATAGTATTTATGCTTAATGCCAATTTGATAACCATATGCCTTGCCTATTGAACCTTTTTCGTCTGCCCAGCTATCCCAAATATGACTATTTAGATCGTTTATATTATTGGATTTTTTCTGCCATATCCAGAGCAACTCATCTATGGCAGCTTTCAAGTTGGTTGGTCTTAAAGTAAGGATCGGGAATTCTTCGGAAAGATCATATCTGTTAATCACACCAAACTTCTTGATTGTATGGGCAGGGGTTTCATCAGCCCATCTAGCTCTTACATTCTCCCCTTCGGAAGATACTCCATTTTCAAGAATATCCTGGCACATGGCCACAAAAATATCATCAGCTTTACTCATAATAAGGTACCTCACTCACCCTTAGTTTATAGTTCTAACCAATAAGGCTCCTATATACAGAAAATATATACTCTGCCTACCCTGAGGAGACCATATCCAAAACCTGACTATGCTTAATTCTCCTCCAGTACTTTTCCGGTCAGGTACAACAAGCGTTCCAGATCACCTTTTAAATACAGGTATCCCAGCAGGGCTTCAAACCCGGTACTCATTCGGTATTCTATTACATCTGCATGTTTAGGAGGTGAGCTTTTGGCATTTCGCCCCCTCCTGGCTATATCCTTCTCTTCTTCACTGAGTTCCTCATACAATCGTCTTATAGCCTGGGCTTGATTCTTAGCCTTAACCATATCCACGGTATCGTGATGAATATCTCTCATCTTCCGTGGACCGGCTGCAATGATATGTTCCCTCACTATCAGCTCGAATACTGCATCACCGATATAAGCCAGGATAACTGCTGGATATTCGTTAAGTTTATTAATATCCAGCTTTTCATGCATTAACAAATTTCCACCGAACTCCTTCCCTGGTATCTTCGATGATTATGCCTTGATCTAATAGAACATCTCTTATATGATCAGACCGCTCATAATTCTTATTTTGTTTGAAGGCCGTTCTTAGCTCCAGCAGTTTGTTCATGAGGATATCAAGGTCCGGTTGGTTTTGATATCTAATTCTGCTGCCCTTGCTGGTATCTTCGATACTTACCTCCATTTGGTTCAAAAAGTCACGCAGATTATCTGCTACCTGATAATCTTTCTCCTGGCGGGCGGTTTGCCTTAGGCTGACCAGAATATCCAATATTTTATCAACTATTCCCTGTTCATCATACCTGGCCTCAACAAAAATACCTAGAACTTCACCCAATTCCTTTAATATGCGGCTGCCCTCTTCAACCGCCTTCTGGGCTGTACGATCGTTTACATCAGCTCCAGCGATATAGGAGTTGATCTGGTGAGCCATCTCAAACAGGAAACCGACTGCTTTAGCAGTATTGAAGTCGTCTTCCATCGCGGTTATGAATTCTTCTTTCATGGTTGCCAGGGATTTTTCGAATTCCTGGGGCTGTTCTCCAATGATTACCTGATCAGATTGCTGTTTAACAAATTCATCAGCCAGCATAAGGGTTGTTTTTAGCCTGCCCAGCGCTTTACGAGCTTCCTCCAGTTTTCCATCATCAAAATCCAGCGGGCTTCTATAGTGGGTGGATATCAGATAATATCGGATCACATCAGCAGGGTATTGAGCCAGTATGTCACGTAGAATAAAGAAATTTCCCAGTGATTTGGACATTTTTTCATTATTTACGGTAATAAAGCCATTGTGCATCCAGTATTTAACAAATTCCTGCCCGGTTAGTGCCTCCGCCTGAGCTATCTCATTCTCATGGTGGGGAAAGATAAGGTCGCTTCCTCCCCCATGGATATCAAATGTGTCTCCTAAATATTTAGTGGACATTACTGAGCATTCTATATGCCAGCCCGGCCTCCCCTTGCCCCAGGGGCTATCCCAGGCCGGCTCACCCTCTTTAGCTGCCTTCCAGAGTGCAAAATCTACCGCTTCTTCCTTGCGTTCATCTATTTCTACCCTGGCCCCTGCCATCATGTCGTCCAGGGATCGTCCGGATAGTTTCCCATATCCTGCAAATGACCTTACCCGGAAGTATACATCACCGTCAACTGCATAAGCATAACCTTTGTCGATCAATCCTTTAACTGCTTCTACGATATCCGGGATGTGTTCACTTACACAAGGGTGGACATCGGCTCTTAAAACATTTAGCCTATCTGCATCCTGAAAATATTCTTCAATATATTTCCTCCCCAGTTCCAGGGGATCTAGTCCTTCTTCTCTGGCCCGGTTTATTATCTTGTCATCAACATCGGTAAAATTCTGTACATAAGTTACATCATAGCCCTTGTATATAAAATATCGTCTCACTGTATCGAATACCACCAGTGGCCTGGCGTTCCCCAAATGAATATAATTATAGGTAGTAGGACCACAAACATAGATGTTAACTTTATCCTTATCAAGCGTTGCTAATTCTTCTTTTTTCCCACCGAGAGTATTGTATATCTTCATCCTGGTCAGCCTCCTTTTCGTAAGCTTCTATCCTATCTTCCAGGTTCTTGATCTTTTCCTGGAGAGCGGTAAGCATATCTGCAACCGGGTCAGGCAGCATATGATGCTCGAGATCTACTGCTTCATGGTCTATTCTGGATCCCTCTCTGACCACTATCCTTCCCGGTACTCCCACAACAGTACAATCCGGTGGAACACTGTTTAATACTACTGACCCTCCACCTATTTTAACATTATCTCCCACGTTAAAAGAACCCAGTACTTTGGCCCCAGCGCTGATGGTAACATTGTTGCCTATGGTTGGATGTCTCTTCCCTTTTTCTTTTCCCGTGCCTCCCAGGGTGACTCCCTGGTATATGGTAACATTATCTCCTACTTCTGCAGTTTCGCCAATAACTACTCCACCCCCATGATCAATAAAAAATCCTCTGCCTATCCTGGCTCCCGGATGGATCTCGATACCGGTCAAAAAACGGCTGATATGGGATATCAATCGGGCCATAAAAAACCATCTTTTTCTATAGAAAAAGTGTGCTATGCGATGATGGATAACCGCATGAAATCCAGGATAACAGAATATTACTTCCAAAACACTTCTAGCAGCGGGATCCCTTTCAAAAACGACATTGATTTCATTCTTCAAGGTATTAAACATGGCTGTCCTCCTTCTAATACAAAAAGCCTTTCGTCTCCTAGAGACGAAAGGCTTAACTTCCGTGGTTCCACTCTAATTGAGTACATAAAATAAATTATACACTCCACTTCATTCAATAACGGTTCAACCGGATATGCCTACTAATAATTCAGCATACCTGCTCCCGGGCGCAGATTCAGACGATTTCTTACTGTGAAAAGGCTCTCAGCCGGTGACCTCTTCTCTCTGGCAGCGATTACCGCCCTACTTATCCCGTTCTCTGCATTTATTTATTCGATTACTGTAATTATATGCAGGTATTGACATAATGTCAACGCGAATCATTACTGTTTCTTTTTCCCAGTATAATTTCTAATTATTGAATACAACCATCCCCAATTGCGCCGAAGGTCTAGCATAGAACCCTTATTTGTATATAATTGCTTATATTTGATTTGAGATCTTATTGATCTGGAATAACTAAACATGATTCAAGGATAATAATTGATTTAACCTGACCTATTAATTAATAACTCCTGGATCATAATTCGTTTACGCCAGTACTCCAGTGCGTAAATAGAATAAGCATTTTCTTTTTATATACGGTAATATATGTCTGCTTCTTTTTTAACCAATCCCTGCCTCATTAATCTTTGCAGGTGCAAATAGACACCCTGCTTTTCCCGAAATTTCAGATATCTATCAGATTTTGTTTTGGATCCATAGAATAGTCCCCGTACACCAAGTTCTTCAAGTGATACAGGTCTATCAATAAGACCCAGGATTTCTTCTTCCTTGCGTAATATCCGATCTCGATAGTCCATAAACCGAGCTCGCAGGTCATGCTCTACTATTCCCTTATGGCCGGATATTACCAGATTTGGCTTCAATTCCATACATCTCTCAATAGAACTGATATAATCGTCCAGGTCACTGCATATGTGCAGGTACCAGGGACCCCAGGCACTCAAATCAATGTCACCGCTGATCAATATACCACTGTGTTCTTCCAAAAGGACACAGTGACCTGGCGTATGACCCGGGGTATGTATAACTCTTAAGTGCACCTTCCCCAGATCCAAAGTCTCGCCGTCTCTAAGCTCACGATGAACGGGGCGGTCCGTTATTCCGTTTGTCTGAAGAAATATTCGTCCCATATCTTCTGCAGCAAAGGCGTTATAACCATACCTCTCCATATGAATATCCGCAGACCGAATACCTGGAGCATCAAGGCTGTGACACCAAATCTGGACCTCTCCCAGGTTCTGGTTCTGACGGGTGTGGTCCCAATGAAAATGAGTATTAATTATTATATCCAGCCCCTGTTCTTTAAGGTCTGATGCAATATCGGAGCTGCAGCCGCTATCGATTAAAACCCTGGTTTGGTCTTCTATCAGCACGCAGTAACAGTAAGGGAATCGAACCTGTTTAGATTTAACTAATTTCAAATGGTGGTTTATGGGAATAATCATGTTTCTCCTCTCAATTACTGGCTCATCGCACAAATACTTTGTCACGTTATTACCAGGACCTATCCGAGACCACTGAAAAAGTCTATTTGGGTAAACAGGTATGCATAAATACCCTGGCGCAAGTTTTGGGACTTTTTCAGTGGTCTCGGACCTATTCTGCTAAAAAACTCCCGCCTGGGTCATACTGCAGGCCACGTTTATTGCCCTTTACACTAGAAAAGACTGCCAACAGAGGGTCAACAGCCTTTACCAGAAGATTTATTTCTGTCGTAGCGAAGTATATACTCGTTAAGTTTTATCTATAAGGTATTATCATATCTATTTTAATACCTGCAGATACTCATGAATAGCTTCTGCTGCTTTTTTGCCGGCCCCCATAGCTAAGATTACAGTCGCAGCACCGGTGACTACGTCTCCACCGGCATATACTCCCTTGATGGAGGTCGCCCCAGTTTCAGCATCGGCTATGATATTACCCCATTTGTTAGTATTCAAATCGGGAGTAGTCTGGGGCACCAGAGGGTTAGGTCCTTGCCCGATAGCCATGATCACTGTATCAACCGGTATCTCAAACACCTCTCCAGGAATGGGAACCGGGCTTCTGCGTCCTGACTCGTCCGGCTCTCCCAACTCATATTTCTGGCAGATAATCGAGGTAACTCTTCCTTCCTCATTGCCTTTTATCTCTATAGGACTGGCCAGGTAATTAAACTGAACTCCTTCTTCCATAGCATGTTCAATTTCTTCCTGGCGAGCTGGCATTTCGTTTAGAGTTCTACGATAGATGATATGAGATTCGGAACCTAATCTGAGAGCAGTTCGGGCACTGTCCATGGCTACATTTCCTCCGCCGATAACTGCTACTTTATCACCTACTCTTAGGGGGGTATGGTATTGGGGAAACTTATAAGCCTTCATAAGATTGTTGCGGGTCAGGAATTCATTAGCTGAATATACTCCATTCAGGTTTTCTCCGGTAATATTCATGAAGTAAGGCAATCCCGCCCCAGTTCCAATATATACCGCATCATAACCCTGTTCCAGCAACTCGTTGATGCTGTTAATTTTGCCCACTACGGCGTTCACTCTAATGCCAACCCCCAGCTTGGAAATATTGTCGATTTCCTGAGCTACGATTTTTTTAGGAAGCCGGAATTCTGGGATACCATAAATCAGTACTCCTCCTGCTATATGCAAGGCCTCGAATACAGTAACCTGGTATCCCTTCAAACCCAGGCAGGCAGCCGCTGTCAAGCCGGAGGGACCAGATCCTACAATGGCAACTTTATGGCCGTTGGGTGTAATTTCAGGGATAGATTCTAAGCCCTGCTCCATCTCCCAATCGGCTATAAAGCGCTCCAATCGGCCAATGGCCACCGGTTCGTTCTTCTTGCCGATGGTGCATTTTGCTTCACATTGGCTTTCTTGCGGGCATACCCGACCACAGATAGCTGGGAGATAATTCTTTTCTTTTACTTTGTTAATAGCACCGGCAAAATCCTGTTCAGCAATCATTTTTATAAAGGCGGGAATATCGATTCCAACTGGACATCCATCTATACAGGGAGTGTTCTTGCATTGGATGCAACGCTTAGCCTCCAGAACAGCTGTTTCCTTTGAGTATCCCAGGGCCACTTCCTCGAAATTAGTACTCCGAACTTCCGCTTCCTGATGTGGCATAGGATGCTTTTTAGGAATTATTTTTCGTCTTTCTTGTGACATTGACATTCTCCCTCCCCGCAGCTGTGAGTCAGCACTTCCTTTTCCTCTTTCACAAACATCCTGGCTCTCATCTTAACCAGTTCCCAGTTTACCTGATGTCCATCAAATTCAGGACCATCAACGCAAGCAAACCTGGTCTGGTTGTTCACCTCTACCCGGCAGGCGCCACACATGCCGGTGCCATCTACCATGATGGGGTTCAAGCTGACCATAGTGGTTATATTATCCGGCGCAACCCGGCAAACTGCCTCCATCATAGGAACTGGCCCTATGCTAATAATCCGATCAACATGGGTCTGATCGAGAATCTCTGCCAGGATGTCAGTGACAAAGCCTTTTTGCCCGGCGCTGCCATCGTCGGTAGCAATATGAAGCTTTGAGCTGACTTGTTTCATTTTATGCTTCCAGAACAGGAGTTCGGAATTTCTAGCACCAATTATGGAGATAACAGTATTGCCAACTTCCCTTAACGCCCTGGCTATAGGGAAAACCGGGGCTACACCGACTCCTCCTCCAATACAAACCACAGTTCCATAGTTTTTAATCTCAGATTCCATTCCCAGCGGTCCTACGAAATCAAGCAGAGAATCACCCTGCTCCATGGAACCCAACAAATCGGTGGTTTTACCAACTTCCTGGAATATAATAGTAATAGTCCCGCCATCACCATCAAAGTCGGCAATAGTCAGCGGGATCCGCTCTCCCTTCTCGTCAATCCGTAATATGATGAATTGGCCAGGCTGGGCTTTCCGCGCTATTTCCGGGGCCAATACTTTAAATAGTTTAATTTTAGGGGCCAGTTCCTCCTTTAAAACAATCTCAAACATAATTCTTCCTCCCATCTCCATTTGCGATCTATATAAAATTAGCATGTTTTGCCCGGCAATTAAAGTAATTATTTTTGACGGCATTTACTATAGTTACCACCTAAGATTACCTGCCGAATTTAATAGTTCTGAAACCTGCTATTCCTCCTGGGAATACAGGATCGCAATAAACTTAATATTTCATTCCATTATTATAAAGGGATTGCAGGCCCGCTTATCAGTAACAAAAAGATACCGAAAGACCCTGCATGCCATACTTTAAACTTATGAAAGCACTTTAGGAAATAAGCGATATGATGGAAATTCCTTCATGGGGAGGATACTCTCAACAAGGCTGCTATATAGGCACCAAATTCATTTTGTGCTGCGGTAATAATATCTTCCCAGAGTGACGTCATCAGCCAGGAATTCCTCCCTTACCCCGTTAGACAATTCTACTATTAGCCCCCCGCGGTCACTGATATCGAGCGCCAGGCCATCTATCGACTCTGATCCCTTACTAATAGTTACCATCCGCCCCAGAGTCGAATTATTTTCTATCCATTTCTGTCGCACATAGCTGTATCCAGAATCCAAAAATCCCTGGTAGTGTTCTTCCCAGGTAAGTATAAACCTCCTGATCAGGTTGAGCCGTGATACGACCTGGCCCAGTTCTATTTTTAGGGAGGTACTTGTTTCCATGCAATCAACTGGCAGATCATGCTTTTCTAAATTAACGTTTATGCCGATGCCTATTATTACATATTCTAGAGATCCTTGGGCCTTTATACTGCTTTCTGCCAAAATGCCGCAGACCTTTTTACCATTAATGATAAGATCATTAGGCCATTTTATCCCCGCCACACAGCCAGTTGCTTTATATATGCTTTCAGCAACCACCACTCCAGTCAAAAGAGTCAATAGCGGAATCAATCTAATTTCTACCGGAGGTCTTATTATCATCGACATCAGAATACCCTTACCCGGCGGACATGACCACTGTCGGCCCCGCCTGCCTCGTCCTGTTATCTGGGTTTCGCTGACAATGATAGTGCCATCTGGAACACCTGATTGAGCCATAGCCCTGGCTGTACTATTAGTGGAATCAACGGAGCGGAATAAATAAACATCTTTTCCTTGCAGATGAAATTTACCGCCTTCCTGAAGATTAATACATTTCAGCATCGAAGGCGGCGAAGCTTTGGTCTGAAGGCTTCTGAAGTTCCTTATAGGATTACACCGGCCAGGAATAGTTCCATATATTTTAAGCTGCTTTTGATTCATTTAAGATATGCCTTTCATTTAAACTACCCATTGCTACTTTCCCAGCAGAAGTTTTTCACCACCCTATGCCCTTTAATTACTGCCGTCATAGAGGTAGCCGGAGTCATGATTATTGCCCTCACTCACCAGTAACTGCAGCAGGGTTAGTTTTATTGATACCAACAATAAACTGTGGTATCCACGATTTTGCCCGGCCTGCTGCTAAGTTAATTTCCAAATATTTTCCCTTTTTGCCGTCGAATGTCGGCCTGATAGCTAATCTATGTGCTGCTCCCTATGTATCATCTGCAGGGCGGAATTGATTCTGTCTAATGTCTCTTCTTTACCCCAAATACTTATGAGGCTGGGTAGATCAGGGCCATGTATTTTCCCACTGACTGCGCAGCGCAGGGGCATAAAGACATTTTTAGGCTTAGCTCCAGTTTTCTTAGTGACTGCTTTGATATGCTGCTTAATGTCCTCAGGATTATCAACAGCAGGAAAGTCATCGATAAAGGTCTGCAGTACTATGGATACTCCTTCAGCCTGCAGAACCTGGATGGTTTCCGGTTCATATTCAATATTATCAAATATTACCGCTACTTCACGGGTTATATCGCTGAGGCATACCAGATGATCACGCACGGTGGCAATCATGAGTTCATATTTCTCCTGGCTCATCCGAGCTGCTGATTCTGAATAGGGAGATTTATCGAGAAATGGCTTGGCTAGCTTGGCCAGTTCACTGATATCCAGCTTTTTTATATACTGCTGGTTTATCCAATTGAGCTTATCCATGTCAAAAACAGCCGGACTTTTAGACACCCGTTCCAAAGTAAAGGCTTCCGCGATCTCTGCCGGGGACAATAGCTGTTCCTCCCCTTCTGGAGCCCAGCCCATCAGGGACAGGAAATTAAACATAGCTGCGGGCAGATATCCCATTTCCCGGTACTGTATTAGGGATGTGGCACCGTGCCGCTTGCTCATCTTCTGACGGTCACTTCCCAATATTAATGAAATGTGGGCAAAGACTGGTCTTTTCAGATTTAGAGCCTCATAGATCATCAGCTGCCGCGGAGTGTTGGATAAGTGCTCTTCAGCTCTTATTACATGGGTGATCCCCATCAGAACATCATCAATAACTACTGCAAAATTATAGGTAGGCAACCCGTCTGATTTTATTATTATAAAATCACCAATACCATCACTTTCAAAACTCACCCGTCCGCGAACGATGTCGTCCACCACATAGATTTTGCTGGCTGGAACCTGAAAGCGAATAGTAGGTTTAATACCCTGCTGGATTTTTGCTTCCCTTTCTTCATCAGTGAGATATCTGCACTTACCGAGATAACGGGGAGTATCCCCCTTTGATATTAGATCCTGTCGCTCCTGCTCCAGTTCCTCTTCCGTGCAAAAACAATAATAAGCCTGTCCGGATTCTAATAAATTCTGGGCGTACTCCTGGTATATAGAGACCCTTTCGGTTTGACGATAAGGCCCATTGTATCCACCGGCACCCATTCCTTCAGTCCATTTTATTCCCAACCATTGTAGAGATTCTATTATTTCCTGCTCATATTCTCTTTTAGAACGTTCTACATCGGTATCTTCTATGCGCAGAACTAATTCTCCCTGTTTATGTACTGCATATAGATAGTTGAACAATGCCGACCGAGCTCCTCCAATATGAAGCGGACCGGTCGGACTAGGTGCGAACCTGACCTTTATATTACTCATAATATCTCCCTCCCTTACACAACAGCTAATTATATCATCCACTCCGAGTTGTCATCAAGCTAACCTCCCACCAGGCTTCTTATGCTGGTAACAAGGTTTTCCAGGGCGGCTAGAAGCCTTTTCAGCAGTCCTACTGCCTCTTCCCCCTGGTTCTTTAACTCATCCAATCTTCTTTCAAGATTTTGCATCTGGCTTCCCAATTGCCCGGCACTTATATTTAACTGCTGAATTTTTTGCATCAGCAGCACAACTCTATTTATCTCTTGATCGGATAACTTTATATTTAAGTCAGCGCTTATCTCCAGGATTATTTTCCTTATTTCATCGGGATCGCTGATGTCTTCTGCGACTACTCGTTTCTTAACTTCAAAAATAAACCGCTCCGCATCGTCCTGTCCAATACGCTCTCCTAACTCTGAAGTTTCAGCCATCTCTTCATGAGCGGTCGATTTGTTTTGTTCTTTAAGCTTCTCCCCGCTGACCATCTCAAACGCCTTTATTATACCAGTTAGAGCAGCGGTTCCGGAAACTTCAAACGGAGCTGCCACAACTACCCGGGCATCCTCTATACCAGCCGTCACCAGAGCGTTGGCGTACATAAAGGGTGTAATAGCGGTAATGTTTTCTGTCTGAACCTCGATTCCATTTCCTTTATCAAGCAGTTCACAATAAGCTGAAGATATAGCCCGGCTACCAATAAGCCGTTCGTCCACCACACCTTCCAGGTAAGTCCTCTCTTCTTCGTTGCTTACGCTTATATATTGCAGGCTCTTGCCTTTGGTCCAATCCTGGAAATATTTCATAACCGTGTCTTTCTGCTGGGGATTTAAATCTTCCCCCATGCTTATAACTGCTTGAGGTTGTTCCTGGCCGGTCCCAGTAGTAGTGATCTCACTCCTTAAATAAACGATCCCCAAAAGCAATACTGCCACAAACAGCAAGAAAAATTTACTCTTTTTAATACCCATCAAGACTATCGCCCCCCTGCATTTTATTTAGCTTTCCTCAAGCAGGGGGCAAATATTATATTTCTTCAATCAAAGCAACTGCGTGGGCTGAAATACCTTCACACCGTCCCTCAAAACCCAATTTTTCCGTAGTAGTTGCCTTTACATTGATTCTACTCTCTTCAATACCAAGCTGTTGGGCGATAGTTTTTCTCATAGCGTCTATATGATCTGCTAATCTGGGTTCCTGAGCCACTACCGTACTGTCAATATTGCGAACTTTATACCCGGCTTCATGGTTGAGAAGAGAATTCACTTCAGCCAGCAGCAGCAGACTGCTTATCCCCTCATAACGCCGGTCACTATCAGGAAAGTGTTTGCCAATATCGCCCAGTCCGGCTGCGCCTAACAGGGCATCGCATATGGCGTGAAGCAGAACATCTGCGTCTGAATGCCCCAATAATCCACTCGGATATGGTATCTCTACCCCACCTAAGACTAATTTCCTGCCTAACTGAAGGCTATGTACATCATAGCCGATACCGATACGCAAAGCTTCCTCCCCCCTTTAATTTAACCTATAAAGCATTATTAATATCGTTCGTTCGATAGCAAGGTTTCCGCTACTAATAGATCTTCAGGCGTGGTTATTTTAAGATTGCGATTGTCGCTCTTTACTATTTTAACTCTACCTATATACCTTTCAAAAAGACTGGCATCGTCTGTACCATATATTCCTTCAGCATAAGCCAGTTGAAATGCCTTCCACAGCATTTCAAACCGGAATACCTGGGGTGTCTGTACTGCAACGATCCTGGACCGATCTATAGTATTAACTATAAAACCTTCCTCATCGACCATCTTCAAGGTATCCCGGGCGGGTACCCCGGGAACTGCTGCGTACCATCTTTCAGCTGCCTGCACCAGGTCCTCCAGCAGTTGCGTGGGCAGCAGGGGTCTGGCGCCATCGTGAATTGCTACCAGGCCCGCATGGTTTTCAAAGGTATTCAGGCCGGCCCATACCGAGTCCTGTCTTTCCTTTCCTCCGGGAATCACTCCTACTACCTTTTTATAACCATATTTTTTTATAATCTCATTTTGGCAGAATTGTATCTCGGTTGGATTGGCAACAACTACAATACTGTCAACCGCCTCGAAGTTCTCAAATTTGTCCAGGGAGTATGCAAGTACCGGTCTACCTTTTATCAGCATATACTGTTTATTCAAGTCACTATTCATTCGGCTTCCCAGACCGGCCGCTGCGATTACCACCCGAAGACTCTTATCCAAATAAATTCACCTCTGCTGTGTCGTGCAAAGAATGGGCCATACCAACATCTTCTCGGATTTCTCTGGCCTTGCGGGTAAATATCATGCGACCCGCTGCAGTCTGGAAGACACTGGTAACCACTACTTCTAAATCCTGGCCAATTTCATGGTTAGCTTCTTCTACTACTACCATAGTGCCATCTTCAAGGTATCCAACGCCCTGACCGTATTCCTTACCCTCTTTAATAATAGCCACCTGCATGGTTTCACCAGGGTAAACAATAATTTTTACCGCATTAGTCAGTTCGTTGATGTTCAAAACCTTAATTCCCTGCAGTTCTGCCACTTTATTAAGATTATAATCGTTGGTGATGATACTGGCATTTAATTGTTTGCACAGACATACTAATTTTCCATCAACATCTTTTTCTTGATTGATATCAGCTTCAATTATATCAATTTTTATGCTGGAATGTTTCTTCATTTTGGATAAAAGCTCAAGGCCTCTCCGACCCTTCGCTCGTCTTATGGCATCTGAGGAATCGGCAATATGTTGCAGTTCTTCTACAACAAAGGTGGGGACGATAATTGGACCTTCCAGAAACCTGCTCAGGCACACATCATAGATCCGTCCATCAATAATAGCACTGGTATCCAGCACCTTATAGTTATCTCTTGACTCGGTGAGTACATGGTTATCTTCCCTGCTTCCCAAGGGGATGGCATGAAAAACATCAAACGCTCGTCTGGTGCCTATTTTTAAGCCCAGCCCTACACTGATCACGAATACCAGCAAGGCAAGATAGCTACCCAATCCTCTAATCATAGAAAGCGGGAAACTGCTCAGCACCCCCACCAATATCCCAGTCATCAGCCCGGCCATACCACCTATAATTACTTCAAAAGCAGTATCATCCAGCCTCTGATCCAACCTCTTAAGAAAATTCCGTCCCACACTTAAGGACCAGTTAACAGCAATATAACATAAAAGCGAAGTGATCATTCCAATTCCAACTATCCATGCTATATCCAACTTTAGTATCACCTGTATCATATATGCGGACCAGGCTCCTATGACAAGGGACATGATAGATAATTTCCTGGAAATTAATAGTTTATTATACATATTATGCACCTCCATATGTATATTT
>LNQE01000814.1_pt1 | contig 17308 bp, 13 predicted proteins | sample 603111 | NCBI WGS metagenome assembly LNQE01 (sample SAMN04260313, study PRJNA301899) | hydrocarbon metagenome | isolation source: hydrocarbon-contaminated ditch | place: Germany: Bremen | collected 1998
CTTCAAATGTTTAATGCAGATATTCTATATTTATTGGGAGAAATCAAGTTTTATGCTTTAAAAGATTATGACGGTGCACTTTCAGCTTATAGAAATATACTTGATAATTACAGTAACTCCTTATATTTTGATAAGTCAAGACAAAAAATAGAATTTATAAACGAGCTAAAGAATAGACCAATATGAATGAAAAAAGAAATCAACCGAATGTAAAATGCTCTTTTTGCGGAAGAGAAGGCGATGAAGTTACCTCAATGGTCGCAGGTCCGGATGTTTATATATGTGATATATGTATTAGGACTAGCGTTGATATTCTCAAAAACAACATTGCAGCATATAATTCAAAAACAAAAGTAGCTCACAGTTTAACACCCGAGATGATTAAAAAAAGTCTCGATGAACATGTTATCGGGCAGGAACGTGCAAAGAAAGTTTTATCCGTTGCGGTTTACAATCACTATAAAAGAATAAACACCGGCGGATCTTTTTTCGAACTTGACGATGTGGAAATCGAGAAAAGCAACATTCTCTTAATCGGACCAACCGGTGTAGGTAAAACATTAATTGCACAGACTCTTGCAAAAATTTTAGATGTTCCCTTTGCAATTGCAGATGCTACAACTTTAACAGAAGCCGGTTATGTTGGCGATGATGTTGAGACTGTTTTAGTAAGATTGCTGCAAGCAGCCGATTATAATTTAGAAAAAGCTCAAAAAGGCATCATCTATATAGATGAGATTGATAAGATCGCAAGAAAGAGTGAAAGCACTTCAATAACAAGAGATGTTTCAGGCGAAGGTGTTCAGCAAGCACTATTGAAAATACTTGAAGGTACGGTTGCCGGTGTTCCGCCCCGCGGCGGTAGAAAGCATCCCGAACAAAGTTTGATTAACATTAATACAAAAAATATTTTGTTTGTAGTTGGCGGTGCCTTCGATGGTATTGACCCGATCATCGCTTCACGCGTTAAAAAGAATGTTATGGGTTTTGATACCGACTTCTCGGAAAAACGTAATGAAGAAAGAGACCAACTTTTACAGTTAATTCAACCGGAAGACTTGTTGAAGTATGGATTGATTCCCGAATTAATAGGGAGATTGCCGATTATTGCCCCGCTGCATTCACTTAACAGAGAAGCACTTAATCAAATTCTAACACAACCTAAAAATGCAATCATAAAACAATTTAAAAAATTGTTTATGATGGAAGGGGTCGAATTGGAATTTGAAAAAAGCGCATTAGAATTAATCGTCGATAAAGCGATGGAACGTAAAACCGGCGCCCGCGCACTTCGCTCAATAGTTGAAGGTGTACTGCTTGATATAATGTTTGAACTGCCGAATATGGATAACATTGAAAAGTGTCTGATAACAAAAGATACAATCAAAAAAGGCTCTCAACCAATTTATATTAAAGCAGACCGGAAATCGGCATAGTAATTATTTTTTCAAATACCCCGGTAAGACTTTTCCCATGAATAAATTATTAACATTTATTCTGCTTTGCGGATCGTTACTGATTGCTCAAAACAAACTTCTAATTAATATGGACTTTGAGCAAACCGATCATCTAAAAGCATACGGCGTAACTTATAATGCACTTGATAAAGGCGCTACTGCCGATTGGCTGTTAAACTATCGCGGCGGATCATTTCTTTTTGATTACGATGATCAGTTAGCTCTTACTTGTAAACTAAAAGGTGTTTCCTTTGAAGTAATTTCAAGCACTCAAGCAGTTGAGATTTTTGCTTACGTGCAAAACGAAGAACAAAATATGGATGTTGTTAGACTTGAAAAATCTCCACGTATCGGTGTATTTGTCCCCGAAGGATTTCTACCTTGGGATGATGCTGTATCGCTTGTTCTTGATTATGCAGAAGTTCCCTATGATAAACTTTGGATTCAGGAAATTTTAAGAGGTGATTTGGAAAATTATGATTGGCTTCATCTTCATCACGAAGATTTTACGGGTCAATACGGAAAATTTTATGCAAGTTTTAGTAATGCTCAATGGTATATTGAACAGCAAATGCTTTATGAAAATGAAGCAAAGAAATTGGGTTTCGTAAAAGTTAGCGAGATGGAATTAGCCGTTGCACTTGAAATTAGAGATTATATTTCCCGCGGCGGCTTTCTATTTGCTATGTGTTCTGCTACCGACTCGTATGATATTGCACTTGCCGCTAAAGATGTTGATATAGTTGATAGAATGTTCGATGGCGATCCCCCCGATCAAAACGCTCAGGAGAAATTGGATTTTTCACAAACACTTGCTTTCGAAAATTTCGAACTGGAAATGAATCCATATGTTTATGAGTACAGCAACATAGATATCCAGCCGATGGAAATCGGCAACCAGCAGAATGATTACTTTACACTCTTCGAGTTTTCTGCAAAGTATGATCCGGTTCCCACAATGTTAACTCAAAATCACGTGAACGTAATTCGCGGATTTATGGGACAGACAACAATGTTTAGAAAAGAATTGATTAAGAATTCGGTTTATATACTTGGTGAACGCGAAGGAACAAATCAAGTTAAATATATTCACGGAAACTATGGAAGAGGATTTTTTACTTTTTACGGGGGACATGATCCCGAAGATTACCAACATGCAGTCGGAGATCCCGAAACAGATTTGAGTCTGCATAAAAATTCTCCCGGGTACCGATTAATACTTAATAATATTCTCTTCCCCGCGGCAAAAAAGAAAAAACAAAAAACTTAAACCGGATATAAAATGAAATTCCTGAAAATTAAAAACAGCGATGAAAAAATTGAAGTCGGTAAATTAGTTTGCGTTGGAAGAAATTATGCAAAGCATGCCGAAGAGTTAGGAAACGAAATTCCCGAGTTTCCTTTAATATTCTTAAAACCGGCATCATCGTTAATTTATTCCGGGGAGCAGATTGTAAAACCGAATAATTCGGGAGAATTACACCACGAAGTTGAGTTAGTCTTATTAATTGGTAATGATGTAAAAAATGCAAATGATGAAGAAGCGGAAAACGCAATCTATGGTTATACTGTCGGGTTAGATATGACTTTAAGAGATATTCAAAGTGAACTTAAAAAGAAAGGTCATCCTTGGACTTTAGCAAAAGTCTTTGATACCTCTGCGGTAATTTCCGGCATAACTTTGAAGAAAGATTATCAGCTTAAGGGAAATGAAAAGATTCAACTGATAGTGAATAATGATTTAAAACAAAGTTCTACTTTGGATTTTATGCTTTTTAATTCCGTACAGATTGTAAAATATCTTTCAAACAAATTTACTTTAGAGAGGGGAGATTTGATTTTTACCGGTACACCGGAAGGAGTTGGTGCAGTAAATCCCGGAGATAAAATTTATGCTTCAATAGACGGTATTGCTAAGTTAGAAACAGCAGTTGTTGAATAATATTGACAAAAGAGTAGTGATATGATACAAATATTTGGTACAAGAAAGTGTAAGAATACCCAGAAAGCCGAGCGGTTTTTTAAAGAGAGAAAAGCCGATTTTCAGTTTAGAGATTTAACCGAAAAGGGTGTAAGCAAAAAGGAATTTGAAAACTTTGTTCAGTTTTACAAACTTGAAGAGCTGATCGATACCGAAGGAAAGCAATACATCAAAAGAAATTTGAAGTACATTACACATGATATTGAAACTGAATTGCTTGAAGATCCGCTGTTATTTAAAACACCAATAGTTCGATTCAATAAGAAAGTTACGGTGGGCTATGATCCAGAGACATGGCTGGAGTTTGTAAAAGAATCTTGTTGATGCAGAATAGAAATTGGTATTTTAGCGTTCAACTTACAACCTTCTCCTTCAAAAGTTTTTATAGTTAACTCACCTTGAATGAAACGTATCCTTTCTTCCATACTAGCTAAGCCCATCCCTTTCAATTTATTTGAAGACTTTTCCTTTTCATAATCAAAACCAATTCCGTCATCTTCAATTCTTATATTAAGAAAATCATCTTTTCGTATGAAGATAACAATACCGCTTTGAGCTTGCGAATGTTTTCGAATGTTTGTTAAACCTTCTTGAATAAATCTGTAAATATTTGTCTGATATTCTTCGTTCATATCAAGCGGTTCACTAATGTTAGAGAAGAATTCGATTTTTGTTGTTGAGTGATTTGAAACATCGTTACATAAAGCTTGGACAGCATTTATAAGCCCCATTTGTTTGATAGAGTTTGGGTGAAGTAAAAAAGTCATATTTTTTAGTGAATTCGATAACTCCCTTAACCTATCAGATAACCAAACTAAAACTGAATTTACGTTGCCTTCATTTTCTTCGGGAAGTTTATCAACTTTGAATTTGATAAGTGCTAAATCCTGAGCTAGATTATCATGCAATTCACGCGCAATTTTTTCTCTTTCATCTTCCTGTGCTGTAAAAAGCCTTTGAGTTAATTCCCGAATACTGTTTTCGGACGAACGAAGATCGGCGGTTCTTTGTTTGACTTCAAACTCAAGTTGTTTGGAATAACGGCTCTTAGCCAAATAATCGTATAATGAATAAGAAAGGGTGATGAGTAAAACAGCCATAAGAAAAAAGAACCATATGTTTGTAAAAAAAGGAGGTTGTATTACTATTGTACTTAAGCGCAATGTATCGCTGTTGATGCCTTTTGAATTTCTCGAAGTGATTTTAAGTAAATAATTACCTGCCGGAATGTTACGAATCTCATAATTGTTTGATTTAGTTTTATAAACCTCTGTAGTTCCTTTCTCCAAATTCTCTAGCAAAATAGAGTATTCAACCAGGTTTTCATCTACAAAACTCGGCGAGTTATATTTTAGCATTATTTCCGGTTTTTGATACGGGATATGGATTTCTTTTTCTTGTTTATATTCCCTCCCCCGAAGATCGAACACACCATAAAAATTTAATTTTGGTTTCGGATGATATGCATCTTTGTCAAACAAAAGGGGATGGAACACCGATAAACCTTTATCGGTGCCAATGTAGACTTTCCCATCGTTAAATAAGTAGGCATCTCTGTTTGTTTCGACACCGGCAAGTCCTTCTGTTGGCGTAAATAAAAACTTTTGCCCTGTTGAAGGATTCCATCGAAGAGCCCCGCCCATCAAACCAAACCAGAGAAACTCTTCTTCACGGTCAATGAAATATACCGGTTTATCAATATCCAAATCGGCAAATTTACTTATTTTCTCTCCATCGAATATGTATAAACCATTAAAAGTTCCAACCAACCATTTATTGTTTGTCATTTTATAAAAAGAGTATACTTCATCTGCTAGCAGAGTGCCGGTTTTAAATGAATCAACTTCAGATGTGTTTTCATTAAATAGGTATAAACCTTTTCTTGTAGCAAGCATCAAATTTTCATCATTATACCTGGAAATTCTTCTTACATTCAAAGAAGAGATTGATTTTAAAGGAATAGGATTCCCCTTGTCGATTCTATAAAGATATTTATCGGTTGAGTAATAAATATTACTCCTGTTGTCAATAAATAAACTCAAAAACGAAAAAGAACCATCTGAAAGAATATTATTTTGCCATCTTACCTTTAATTGTCTTGTGATATAACCAATACCAAGCAATTGCGAATTAAACCAAACAACATCTAACTTAGGATCATAAGCTAAATACAATATTCTATGAAACTTTCGATGTTCCTTTTTGGAAGGTAATGATAATCTTATTATTCTGTTTTCATCTAAAACTGAAAAACTTCCGTTATGAGCTAAAATAATCGGTCCGTTTGGGAATGATTCAATTGCGGTTACTTCATTTTCGGAAAGACCGTCTGATTCATAGAAATTAATAAAGGGAGAATGTTTAGTTTTTGTTAACCCGCGTAACGATGTAATCCAAACATTTGACTCATAATCAACAAAACATGAAGTTGCCCCGCTAGATGGGAACCCCATAGAATTATCAAGCTTTTCAAAATGATCAACTAATTGATTCCATCTGTAGGAACCAAAAATTGTTCCGAAATAAAAATCCTTGAATGGAGTTACGGTTATAAAAGCGTAGTTTGAATGCTGCTCGTAGAATGGTATCTCAAAATTTTCTTTTAGAATAATAATTTTGTTATCAACAAACTGTCCAACCCAATTTAATCCAAGAAGATATATTTCGCCAGAATTAACCTGCTTACTGATAGCAATTACTTCTCCGGTTATATCAATTAAACGGGTATCGTAAATTTTTGTTTCCGGATTATAAATTATCAAACCTCTGTTGGTAGCAAGAATAATTTGCTTGTTAATAAATTTGCCGTCGTACACTTTTATGTCTGTTGATCCATCTATTGATAGATTTTCCATCTTTTCTTTATTTCCAAAAACTACTCTTCTTTGTCGTGAAAGACTCAAAAAATGCGGCTGGTTATCAAAAATACATATATCAATTATTATAGAATTTTTATAATTGGGACTTTCTATAATAATAGATTCCCATGAGTTATCTTTTTTATAAAAGACTTTATTTGTAAGATTAAAACCGGGAACCGCCCAAATAGTCCCTTGTTCATCCTTTTGAACGGTGCTGAAAAAATAATTTAGATTTTCACCTTTAACGGAATCTAATCTACTCCACGAACTCCCGTTGTATTCAATTAGACCGGATTCTGATGCAAACCACATGTTTCCATCATCATCTTGAGTACAACCGTAAAGAGTTTGAGAAGGCAATCCATCTAGAGTTGTATATGTTCTAACGATATAAGATTGAGAAATGAGATTTAGCGCGAACAGCAGAAAAAAAATTATATAAAAAAGATTACGCACTTTTAATTCGTTTGTTAATTTGATATTGAACCAAATATAACAAAAAACTTAAATAATCTGCTTTTTTTTCAATACTTCAGAAATACTATTTGTAAATGTGAATTGAAACGCATCCCAGCCCATATTTTTTGCTGCTTCAACATTCTCGATTAGGTCATCAATAAAAAAATGTTTGGAAGGATACGAACCTGTGAAATTCTCAACAGCTTTATAAATTTTATTTTCAGGTTTTCTCGCACCAACTTCATGCGAGAGAATCATCTTATCAAAATATTTTAGAAATTCGTATTTCTCCCAACCATATTTTTGATGAATAAAATTTGTGTTAGATAAAAGAACAAGTTGATAATTTTGCTTTAATAGAGGAAGAAGATTTATTGTATCGGTAATTGGTGAAAATAGATCGGAATAAAAATTATTAAATTCTTCAGCACTTATTTTATAATTTAACCACGACAACATTTTATCAGTAAATTCTTCCTGAGAAATATTGTTCTTTTCATACTCGCAATGAATATGATAGTTCTCAAAATATAATGAATGAAACCGTTCACCGAGTCCGGCTTCAACTTTATTCAATTTATCAATAAGTCTCCGTGAATCTACTTTAAGAAGTACATCGCCTAAATCGAATACAATTACTTTATAACTGTTTGGCATAATAATAAATGTGGGTCGACAAAAATATTGTCGACCCCAAATGGTTAATTGAAGAAACCGTCACTTAAATCTTGATTAACTTTTATTTCCGTTACCTCTAATTCAATGGATTGAGGACCTAACTGCTGTGAAAGTTTGTGCGGAAACAGTACACCCTCAACTTCTTTGTAATCCGACATATCTATTGTTTGATCAAAACTTCCTTGCGGAGATTCAACTGTTGTTATCTCTCTAATTTTAAATCCCGATTCAACATCATAATAATTAAACCATTTTTTCCCTGACGGAAGAAGAAGTTCAATCTCATAAGCATCTTTCCCGTTAATTGTTTTAATTCCTTTCAATGTCGGAGTAATTCCTAATTCGTCATAATGGAGGAACAAGTTCATTGTTGACTGTAATTTTAATTCATCCAACTGCTTTCCTTCAATTAAAGATTCTTGACCGTTTGTAATTTGTTTTCCAACTTCACCATTAAATGAAGTTGTCTGTTTAACCACAACCGCATCAAGTTCTTGGTGGAGCAAATTCGGAATTTTGCGGGATAAAGTTAAAGTTACATCAAATCCTTGAACCTGACCTTTCAGAATTGTTTGCACATCTTTAATGCTTTCTAACTTTTCACGTCCGCCTTGTACATCAATCCATCTTTCGATTACAGAATCGACAGTTATACTCGGATCTACTTTTTTTACTGTCGGGTCATATTCGTTTCCGTAGATATCATAATAATTAATCTTGCCGCTTAAAGAAAACTTTTTGAGATTATCAGCAACTTCATCACCTTTGCCGACAACAAGTATATGCGCTTCATCCGGTTTGATGTACTTCTTAGAAACAGCGATAACATCTTCCTTAGTAACCGCGTCTAAATTTTTCAGATAATTCTTATAGTAATCTTTTGGGAGATTGTACCTTTCGATGTTTAATGCAAAACGTGCAATTGTTTGCGGACTTTCGAGAGAACGTGAAAAACTTCCGTTGAGGAAATTTTTTGCTAATTCCAATTCTTCGTCTGTAAATTCTCCGTTACGCATCTTTTTCATCTCGGTTAATATTTCGGTGATTGTACTGTCGGTTACAGAGTTTCTAACTTGTGTTGAGGCAGAAAAACTTCCGATTAATTCATCCGAATCAATACTTGATCTTGCCCCGTATGTATAACCTTTATCTTCCCTTAAATTAGAATTCAATTTAGAGGAGAAATAACCACCCAAAATCATGTTGGCAACGGAAGTTTTAATTACATCTTCCGAACCGATTTTAAGATCAATAGGATAAGATACGTTTACTACAGATTGAACTGACTGAGGTCTGTCAACCAAAGCGACTTTGTTTACTAATGGTGCTTGAGGTTTTTTGTATGTTGCTTTTTGGACTTCCTTTGCTTTCCAACTACCGAAATATTTTTTTATCAACTTTTCCGCATCATCTTTTTCAATATCACCTACAATTGCCATGAATGAAATACTTGGACTAAAATAATTTTCGTAATAGTTTTGACAAATTTTTAGAGTAATATTATTAACGGTCTCTTCGGTGATTTGTTCACCATATGGATGACCTAATCCGAAAACAAGCGCATTCCTTACATTAGAGGCAATTGCATTCGGATCATCTTTCTGAGCTTTCAATCCTGAAAGAGTTTGTTTGATTATTTTATCTAATTCTTCTTGCTTGAACTCGGCATTGAGAACAATGTCGCTCATAAGGTCAAGTAAGCTTTCAGTATGCTGGGTTAAAGAACTTGCAAATATTCCTGTAGCAGAAGTATTTAATCGTGCACCAATAAAATCAACTGCTTCGTCAATATCGGCTTTTGATCTAGTTTTTGTTCCGGTTCTTAATAATTGACCGGACATTGATACGTATCCGGCATTCTCTCCTTCGAAAATTGGGTCTCTGTCAATAACTAGCGAGAAGGAGACGACAGGAAGTTTATCATTTTTAACAACAAAAACCTTCATTCCGTTATCTAGAGTAAAAGATTCCGAATCACCAATTTGAATTTCCGGAGCAGGGGCAGGCTCCGGCATATTTGATCTGTCAACTTGCGCGTAAAGCGATAAAGCAAACAGAAATATTATTATAATAAAAAACTTGTTATTCATTTTATTCTCCGTTATTCTCATAAACTTTATTTCTCTTGTGAATTAGGCAAGTAATATAAAACTACTCTTTGATTTTCATCTAAGTATTCATTTGCGACTCGTTTAATATCTTCTTTAGTAACTCTCATATATCTTTCTAACTCTGTGTTTATTAAATTGGCATCTCCGAAATACACATGATAATCGGCGAGAGTTTCTGCAATACCTGCAACCGTAGAGTTCTGCTGTACAAATCTACTTTCAATTTGATTACGTAATTTTTCAAATTCTTTATCGGAGACGAGTTCATTTTTGGCTTTATTAATTTCTTCTTGAATTGCGCCCTCTAAATCAGCTGGTTCAATTCCAACATTAGTTAAACCAAAAACAATAAATTGTCCTTCGGCTTCAAGCGATAATGGAATTGATGCAGCTTGAAGCGCAAGTTGCTTGTTGTCTACAAGTTCTTTGTACATACGTGAACTTTGTCCCCCCGAAAGTAAAGTTGTGAGCATATTAATAGCATAATAATCTTCAGTGCCCTGAGCCGGTATCCGGTAGGAATGAATTACTGCAGGAAGTTGAATGTTATCATAAACAGTATCTCTAATTTCCGCAGTCATTGGCGGTTCAACTATGTTTGGTCTGTAAATCTCTTTGCTACCCTCAGGTATATCGGAAAAATAAAGGTCTACAAGTTCCTTGGTTTTATCAATATCAATATCTCCTGCAATTGATAAAGTAGCATTTTGAGGGACATAAAAAGTTTCATAGAATTCTATAAATTCATCGATTGTTGCCATATCTATATACTGAACGGAGCCGATTGGTGTCCAGCTATAAGGATATTCGGAATAAGCACGTTTAAATATTTCTTCAAGAATAGAACCGTATGGTTGATTATCATATCGTTGACTTCTTTCTTCCTTAACAACTTTACGCTGCGTTTCAACACCCAATGAATCAATCTTCGCATGAAGCAATCTTTCCGATTCCAACCAAAGACCAAGTTCTAATTGGTTGGAAGGAAGAATTTGATAATAAAATGTTCTATCGAAAGAGGTGTTCGCGTTTAGTGTACCGCCATTACCTTGAACAATTTTAAAGTATTCACCTCTCGGGATATTCTCAGAACCTTCGAACATTAAATGCTCGAAGAAATGGGCAAAGCCTGTTCGTTCCGGATGTTCGTTCTTTGAACCGACATGATACATTATAGAGACAGCTACAATCGGCGTGGAATTATCTTGATGTAAAATTACGTGAAGTCCGTTATCTAAATCATATTCAACAAATTCAATTTTCTTTGAATCTGCAAGTAACAGCAAAGAACAGACAAGCATCAAAATAAAAATCAATTTCCTATTCATGTTAACCCTTTTAATTTATAAATGATTTGGTTATTTGGAGCTGATAAAAAATTATTTTTTACAAAGATAATTAATTGCTCAGCTTAAAGACGATAAAAAATCTATACTTTTTTATTAATTGTTTTTCTTTTGATCTGTACCAATACCGCACCCAAAGCAGCTATTAACATCCCAATCCCTTCTTTTGAAGTGATTGCCTCACCAAGAAAAATCCAAGCTAAAATTGCAATTTGAATCAACATAGTTCCGTTAATAATGCTCGATTCCATCGCGGTTAACGTACGGAGTGTAAGATTCCAAAGAGTAAATGCAAATGCAGTATTTATTATTGCCAACCAAAGTAAATAAAGAATATTAGTCGAGCTTATTGCCGGGAGTCCTTGAATACTGATGCCCGAAACAAACAAAACAAGACCGCCTATTCCCATACTTATAACTGTAATTGTAACCGGGCTAATAGAAGAAGTTCTGTTAACATCTCTCCCGATAATCGCTGAACCGGCATTAGCTAAAACTCCGAATCCCATTACAATTAATCCCAATGTTTGATTGCCGCTTAAGAGAACCGGATAAAAATATACAAGTACGCCAATTATAAATAGCAACGCACCTGCCCATTGTAAAAATGTCGGTTTCTCGGATAAAATAAAAATTCCCATTACTGCAACAACAATAGGAGTGAAGTTAAGTAGGAGACTCACGGTAACAGCAGGTAAAAGAGAAAGACCTAGAAATTGAGCACCTTGTGTAAACGTATAAAATGTAAAACCGAGCAAAACCAATTTTACCCAATCACTTTTTTGTAAGTTTTTTATTTCGCTCTTAACTTTCTTGCTGAATGCTAAGGGGAGTAGCGCAATAAAAGCTATTGTATAACGTAATCCGGCAAAAGTGAGCGGCGGAATCTCGGCTAAACCAATTTTAATTATCACAAAAGAAGTTGACCAAAGAAATGTTACAAGAAGAGCTATGGATATTGATGCAAACTGTGAAAGGGGTTTATTTTTCATTTGACAACATAAAAAAATCTCATTTACTATCAAAAAAAACACCCGGATAGGAACGCTGATTTTTATGATCGTTATGATATTTTAAGATCAATAATCAATCGTCAATAATCAATAATAAATTTAAAACTCTATCTATTTTCACATAGAAAACAAAGCCGCGAATTCGCGAATCAGCAGTATGAGATTTTATTTGTTTAATCAATTTTCGCAAATTAAAACTTTAATTCTAATTAACGCATAAGTCAAAGAACCCGGATTCTTTATTATCGTTATGATATTTTAAGATCAATAATCAATCGTCAATAATCAATAGTAAATTAATAACTCTACCCGTGTATTCGTTTCCGCTTATTATCCGAAGTGCGGCATTTATCCGAACAGCAATATTCGTTTTCAATTTTGCAATTGTGGCATGTTACCAAAAGTTTATCACAATTTTGATTGTGACAATTAATGTACCACGATGCCGGTTGACCGCAATAATAACATTTGCCTGTATGTTGTAATTCTGTTTTTGTGTTCGGTTGTACTATTCGCCGTTCATCAAAAACAAAAATACTTCCTTCCCAATATTTATCGGGATTGTCTTTTGTGTAAGTAACAATTCCGCCTTCAAGCTGGTAAACATCTTTAAAACCTTGTTCGACTAAATAAGCAGAAGCTTTTTCACATCTAATACCTCCGGTACAATATGTGACAACCGTTTTATCTTTAAAATCTTTCAATTCATCGACGACTTTCGTCCAATCACGGAAGGTTTTCATTTCAGGGGTTACTGCATTTTTAAATCTGCCAATTTCACTTTCATAAGTATTTCTTGCATCGACAATTACAAAGTCTTTATTCTCTTCATAAAATTTATTCAGGTCATCGGGCTTTAATCGTTTACCGGTTTTTTGTAAATCGACTTTTCCGAAATCAGCATGAACAATTTCATTCTTGACTCTTACGTGAGTTTTGAAAAACGCATGTTCATTCGCGTCATCTACTTTGAACCATATATCGGAAAACTCAGGGTAACTTTTAACTTGTGATTTGTACAATTCGATATTTTTTATTGTGCCGGAGACGGTACCGTTTATTCCTTCGGTAGAAATAAAAATTCTTCCTTTGATATCGTTATCCAAACAAAATTGTAAGTGATCTTCTCTAAATTTTTCCGGGTTTGAAAATTCGACATACTTGTAAAAAAGTAATACTTTATATTTGCTTTCTTGTTGGTTCATTTATTCCTATTAATTCTGTTAATTCGGGAAACAAAGATAGCAAATCCGATTTATTAATTAAACGAGAAAATACGGAGGAATAACATGCAGCATTTTATAGTGGAAATAATTTATAAAGCAGATATATCGGTTATTGATAAACTTAGACCGGCTCATAGAGAATTTTTAGATGAAGGCTATAAAAAAGGAATAATATTAATGTCCGGTCCTCAAGTACCGCGAACAGGCGGAATAATAATTGCAAGAGCAGAATCAATGGAAAAACTTGCAGAGTTTCTTGATGATGATCCTTACCAGGTAAATAAAGCAGCGGAATATCAATACATACAATTTGATCCGCGCAATCATCAAAACTTCTTAAAAGAATGGGTAGAAGGATAGACATATCTGTTTTGTTAACTTTGCTATTTATATATTTACAACTCGTTTATGATATCAATAAAAGAACCCATATTAAGTGTCGGCTTGATTAAAAGTCCTAGTATTAATCTTGAACTCTACGGAGATTTCAGGATTAGAAGCGTTAACTATAATTTCAGCGGAAAATTTACAGCTTATATTGAAACCGGTAAAATCAAATTAATCGGTGCTGAATTTTCTCAAACATTTGACGGATTAATTTTAGAACCTCGCGATCCTCTCTCGGAAACATTTCTGTTAAAAGACGTAACGATTGGTATAAATTTTCATTGGCAGCAGCAGAAAAGTTTTAGATTCCACGGTGCGCTTAAGTTGATTATTTGTGAAAATGAAATAATGGGAATAAACCTTGTTCCGCTTGAATCATACCTTACAAGCGTTATCAGTTCCGAAATGTCTGCTTCAAGTTCATTGGAGTTATTAAAAGCTCACGCAATAATATCAAGAAGCTGGGTTATTGCTCAACTTAGATCAAAAAAACAAAAGAAAGAAAAATTAAAAACCGAATTTATTACCGATGATGAAATTATTAGATGGTATGATAGAAGCGACCATGATTTATATGATTTTTGCGGAGATGATCACTGCCAGCGTTACCAAGGTATTACAAAAAAATATAATGACCGGGCAGTAACTGCTGTTGAAGAAACCCGCGGAGTTGTTCTTACTTATAGAAACGAAATATGCGATACAAGATATTCCAAATGCTGCGGAGGAATATCAGAATCATTCGACAATGTTTGGCAGCCCGAAAAACACGAATATCTATCTTCGGTAATTGATTACAAATTTGAACCGGAGAACTTCAACTTAAGTTTATCAGATGAACAAGCGGCAATAAATTGGATCAACGGAAATCCTTCCGCTTTCTGCAATACTAAGGATGATAAAATTCTTTCCCAAATATTAGTTGATTATGATAGAGAAACTCATAACTTTTTTAGATGGACTGTTCAATACATACAAGAAGAATTAAAAGAAATCATAAAAAAGAAATCCGGAATTGATTTTGGTGAGATTAGAAATTTAATTCCGGTTGAAAGGGGACTCTCCGGGAGATTAACCAAACTAAAAATAACCGGGACAAATAAAGAATTAACAATCGGTAAAGAACTTGAAATAAGAAGAATTCTTTCGGAAACACATTTATACAGCTCTGCTTTTTATGTTAAGATGAAAGACATAAGCGAAGGCATTCCGGGTACGTTTATTTTTCATGGTGCAGGCTGGGGGCACGGGGTTGGTCTTTGCCAAATTGGCGCCGCGGTTATGGGTGAAATGGGTTATATGTTTGATGAAATTCTGCTTCATTACTTTAAGAACGCTCGCATAGAGAGGGTTTATCAATGAAAATTTTGATGTCATGCCTCTCGCGAAGCTGGGGCGGTATGGAGATGTTTGTTCTTACCTTAACCGAACAGCTCATCAATAGAAAATTTGAGTGTTCGCTTGTTTGTTATCCCGATTCAAAAATTCATCAAGAAGCAAAGAAGTTTGATCTTTCTATAATGGCTTTAAAAGCAAATAGCTATTTCCATCCGGTACAAATTCTAAACTTGACTTCTTTTTTAAATCAAAATGAATTTGATATAATCCATACTCATTACTCGAAAGATTTGTGGACCTTAGTACCGGCATTAAATTTTTCCAAATCGGAGACTCCTTTAATTCTTACTAAACAACTTGGTTCGTCCATTGTAAAAAAGGATTTCCTACACAGGAAACTCTATAACCGCGTCAATATGACCACGGCAATTTCAACAATTATAAGAAATAATCTGTTGGAGACATGTCCGGTTGACGAGAATAAAGTAACAATTATATTTAACGCTGTGGATACAAATAAATTTGACCCGAAGAAAATTGATAGTAAGAAAGCGAGGGATGAGTTTGATATTAAAGACAATGAAATTGTAATAGGTATGAGTGCACGCTTTACTGAAGGAAAAGGTCACGAAGAATTATTATTGGCTGCGAAAGATTTAGTCCAAGAGTATGATAATCTAAAATTCTTTCTTGTCGGTGAACCAAGCAGAGGCGAAAATACATACGGTAAAAAAATTCGTGATATGGTCGATGAATTAAAATTGAGTGAAAAAGTTATATTCACCGGATTCAGAACCGATATGCCCGAGATGTATTCGGCAATGGATATTTTTGCTTTCCCATCTCATTCGGAGGCTTTCGGGATTGCATTAACGGAAGCAATGTCGATGGAACGAGCTTGTGTTGCGTCTAATGCAAACGGAATACTAGATATTATTGAAGACAACAAAAACGGTTTGATGTTTGAAAACAAAAACTACCTTTCACTAAAAGAAAAATTGGAACAACTTATTAATTCAAAGAGTGAAAGAGAAAGGCTTGGAAAGGAAGCAAGAAAAACAGTTATACAGAAATTCGAAATTCAAAAAATTACCGATGATTTTGCCAAGCTTTATAACAAATTAAAAAATAATCAATAGACAATAATCAATAGAAAATTATAAATGGTTTTTCTCAATCCCGCATTTTTATTCGGACTAATCGCCGCAGCTATCCCGGTACTTCTTCATTTCTTGAATTTACAAAAGCTGAAAAGAATTGAATTCAGCACGTTGTCATTTTTAAAAGAGTTACAGAAAACAAAAATTCGCAAATTGAAATTCAAGCAATGGCTTTTGCTTGCGTTAAGAATTCTGTTAATAATGTTGATTGTATCTGCTTTCGCAAGACCAACATTAGAAACATTTACAATCGTCGGAACCTCCGCAGCAAAATCATCTACCGTATTTATTATAGACGATTCTTTCAGTATGTCGGTTGTTAAAAGCAACGGTTCTCATTTTAACTTTGCTAAAGAAATTGTAAAAAATATTCTGAACGATCTGCAGCATGGGGATGAAGCTGTTGTATTGTTTTCAACGGAACGAAACGACAAAAGATTTACAAGCACATTAAACGAAATTGAAAGAGAACTTACAAATACAAATGTCTCGGTAAAAAAGCAGAGGTTTAACGAAGCCCTTCTAACTGCAAATGAGTTACTCAATTCTTCGAAAAATTTTAATAAAGAGTTGTTTGTTCTATCGGATTTTTCCGAACAAACAATAGCAGAAAAAATTTCCAATCAGAATTTATCTTTTGATGAAAACACAAAATTATATTTGTTCAACTTCGGAGACGATGAATATTCCAACCGCACAGTGACAGATTTTCAATTAAACAACCAGTTGCTGGAAAAAGGAAAATCAATTTCTTTTACGGCTCAGATAAAAAATGCAAAAGGCTCTTCAGTAACGAACAACGTTGCATCACTTTTCTTAAATGGCACACGTTCTGCTCAACAAAGTTTCGATTTACAGGAAAACGAAAATAAATCAATATTTTTTGAAACAACATTAAACAGCATCGGCTTGGTGGAAGCTTATGTTGAAATCGAGCAGGATGATATAATTCACGATAATAAAAAATTTACGGCATTCTTAGTCCCGGAGAAAATCAACGTCTTACTTGCTTCGGATAACAGCAATGATAACCGGTTTGTAAAAATTGCTCTCGCTTCTGCATCGGAACAGACTGTAACCAACATTAAAGAAATTAATACTTCCGAGCTGAGTTACAATCTCAATAATAATTATGATGTAATAATCATTATCGGTTCAAAAAATATCAGCAGTACAACAGAACTAAATAATTATATTGAACAAGGGGGAAGAGTAATATTATTTCCCGGCACACAAAGTGAAACAAATGATTTTCAATCTTTGTTAGCCGGCTTAGGTTTCAGAACAAACA
>LNQE01001904.1_pt1 | contig 17282 bp, 16 predicted proteins | sample 603111 | NCBI WGS metagenome assembly LNQE01 (sample SAMN04260313, study PRJNA301899) | hydrocarbon metagenome | isolation source: hydrocarbon-contaminated ditch | place: Germany: Bremen | collected 1998
TCTACGAAGTATCGGTATTCAGGCAAAACTAACAGCCCTGGCGGTAAATCTAAAGCGGATAGCCAAGCTGGTATCCGCTTTAAAAGGATTAAACTCTTATTTTTTGCGCTGTTCATCATGTTGCTTATTGATTATCAGACCAGCTTGGAGTGGGTCTGACGTCCAAGCGGTTTAAAAAGGCTACTTTTTCAGTGGTCTCGGACCGTCCCCGTGTCACCTTGGAGGAGATATGACAAATCGTAATAGGGTTAAGCAGATATTGAAACTACTGTTGAGCGAATACCCTGATGCAGGCACTATGCTGGAATTCAGCTCCAATTTTGAACTGCTGGTGGCGGTGATATTATCTGCTCAAAGTACCGATATGCAGGTTAACCGGGTCACTGCAGAACTGTTCAAAAGGAATCAAAGCCCTCAGGATTTCGCAGCTCTCAGCCTCATTGAAATAGAAGATCTCATCAAGGGAGTGGGTCTGCATAAGACAAAAGCTAAAAATATCAAGGCTATGGCTGAGCTGCTTATAAAAGAACATGGAGGTCAGATCCCAGCTGACTTAGATGAATTGATAAAGCTGCCCGGAGTAGGGAGGAAAACCGCTAATGTAATGTTAGCGGTAGGTTTTAACCAACCTGGTCTAGGGGTGGATACCCATGTACACCGGGTAGCCAACCGCCTGGGTCTGGCAGCTTCCAAAAACCCTGATAAAACCGAAAAAGAACTTAAAGCTCTGATTCCCAGGGAATTGTGGAGTAAAAGCCATCACCTGTTTATATGGCATGGTCGCAAGGTTTGTAAAGCACGTAAACCAAGGTGTGAAGAATGTGTCTTAGAAGAATTATGCCCCAAGAATTGTGACTAAAGGACGTTGAATATCTGTACAGAGGAAAACATTGCATAAAGCATTGGGATATCAGATTTTCATCCGAAGCAACAATTCCAAGGATACGCATAACAAAGTAGATTTTATCATTTCCCAGTAAGAGTATCAGTTTTCGATAAGCTTTGGCTTATCGTTATTACATTCTTAATAAATTTTATTAGTCTATTAGCAGGTGTTTAGACAACATATATTGAGGGAGAAAACAAATCTGCCGAAGATTGCTTAACGCTTGTCACGTTTTGATGTCATGATTAAAAGATGATTATAATGGCAATAATTACTGGGAAGAGTTGTCCTTGATACTGGCGATATGCTACAATAATATAGATTTTTAAGAAAATTTTATCAATAAAATTACCGTGAACGGGACAGTAGACAAAAGCAATCGTTATCAGCGAGCAGGGGACGGTGTAAGCCCGGCAGCGAGTTTTGGTTGAAGATCACCCGGGAGTTTTCAAGCTGAATAGTTAAAAGGCTTGAACGTCACTCGCGTTAAGAGCTCGGAGTGGTGTCTGGTTAAGATCAGGTACTACAAGGGTGGTACCGCGGAAAATGCTTTTCGTCCCTTGGGGATGGAAAGTTTTTTTAATTAATGGATAAATAAACTGATGAGGTGGTTAATAAATGGCTAAGGGTAAGTATGATGGTACACTGAATTTGCCAAGAACAGAGTTTCCTATGAGAGCAAATCTCCCAACCAAGGAACCTGAAATATTAAAGTTTTGGGAAGACAACTGTATTTACGAGCAGGTGCAAGAGAAAAATTCTGGCCGTGATATGTTCATCCTGCACGATGGGCCTCCTTATGCTAATGGTGATATTCACCTGGGGCACACTTTGAACAAGGTTTTGAAGGATATTATTGTAAAACATCGTTCTATGGTTGGTTACGATGCCCCTTATGTTCCGGGATGGGATACTCATGGCCTGCCGATCGAACAGCAGGCTATTAAGGCTCTTGGTATTGACCGGCATAAAACGGACGTGATTGAATTCAGGAACCATTGCAAACAGTATGCTCTTAAATACGTGGATATCCAGAGGGAAGAGTTTAAACGTCTGGGAGTACGGGGGAATTGGGCAAATCCATATCTGACCCTGCATCCCTCCTTTGAGTCGGTACAGGTCAGGGTATTTGGGGAAATGGCCAAAAAGGGTTATATCTATAAAGGCTTAAAGCCGGTTTACTGGTGTGCAGATTGTGAAACCGCACTGGCAGAAGCCGAGGTTGAATATGGTGATAAAACTTCTCCGTCTATCTATGTGAAATTCCCGGTCAAAGACGGCAAAGGAGTAATTCCTGAAGATGCTTTCGTTATTATTTGGACTACTACTCCCTGGACCTTGCCGGCTAATACTGCCATTTCTCTTCACCCGGATTTTGATTATGTACTTTTACAGGTGGAAAATGAAAAATATGTTATTGCCAAAGGATTGCTGGAAAGTGTGGCCGCTGAGGCTGGGTGGGGCGGTTATTGCATTCTCAAGGAATTTAAAGGATCAGCCATGGAAAGGGCGGTTTGTCAGCATCCCTTCTTTGATAGAGACTCTCTGCTGATTTTGGGTGAACATGTAACCCTGGAAGCAGGTACCGGATGTGTACATACGGCACCTGGGCATGGTGAGGACGATTTCTATGTGGGCAAACAATACGATCTGGATGTGATATCTCCTGTTGATGACAGCGGGAACTTTACGGACGAAGCTGGAATTTTCAAGGGACTGTTTGTGCACGATGCTAACCAAAATATAATAGTAGAATTGGAACAGTTAGGCCTGCTGGTTCATTCATCCAGCGTAAAACACCAGTATCCATACTGTTGGCGATGTAAAAAGCCTATTATCTACCGGGCGACTGAACAGTGGTTCGCTTCTATAGACGGTTTTAGGGAAGCCGCTTTGAAGGGCATCGATGAGGTCAAGTGGATTCCGGCCTGGGGTCGAGAGCGAATTTATAATATGGTAAGAGATCGAGGTGACTGGTGTATATCTCGTCAGAGGACCTGGGGAGTTCCCATTCCCATTTTTTACTGTGAGTCCTGTGGAGAAGCAGTAATAAATGACCAAACTATTGACCGGGTATGTGAATTATTCGCCGAACATGGCGCCGACATTTGGTTCAAAGAAGAAGCTAAAAACCTGCTGCCTGATAATTACCAGTGTCCGGGATGTCAGGGAGATAAATTCCGTAAAGAGACAGATATTATGGATGTATGGTTTGATTCCGGTTCCAGCCACATGGCAGTTCTAGAAACAAGGGATGACCAGCGTTGGCCAGCCGATATGTACCTGGAAGGCAGTGATCAGCATCGGGGATGGTTCAACTCATCACTTTCCACCTCGGTAGCAGTGAGGGGGATCCCTCCCTATAAACAGGTATTGACCCACGGTTTCGTTGTAGATGAACAGGGCCGCAAGATGTCAAAATCAATGGGTAATGTTGTTGACCCCTTAAAGATGATTGAACAGATGGGAGCAGATATACTCAGACTATGGGTTTCATCAGCTGACTATCGGACCGATGTAGCAGTGTCTCAAAACATTATCAAACAAAGTGCTGAGGCATACCGCAAGATAAGGAACACCTGCAGGTTTATCCTGGGCAATTTGTTTGACTTTGATCCGGAAAAAGATACGGTTGATTATCAAAATCTAACTGAGCTTGATAAATGGGCACTGGTCAAACTTGATAAACTGGTGCGCAGAGTAAGCAATGCTTATGATGAGTATGAATTCCATGTGGTTTTCCACTCGGTCCATAACTTCTGTACGGTGGATCTTAGCAGTATTTATTTTGATGTATTAAAAGACAAATTGTACTGCTCACACCCAGATGATCCCCAGAGAAAAGCTGCCCAAACCGTGCTTTATGAGCTTATCAACGCAGTAGTGATCATGCTAACACCGATCCTGGCCTTTACCAGTGAGGAAATCTGGAATCATCTCAAAAAACAGGATGATCCCAACAGTGTACAGATGTTAGAATGGCCGGAGCCCAATGATGAATATGCCAATATTGATATCGAAGAAAAAATCGATAAGGTGCTGATAGTAAGAGAAGTGGTTACCAAAGCCCTGGAAGAAGCCCGGGTCAAGAAAGTAATCGGGCATTCCCTGGGGGCCTGGGTCACTATATTTACTGATACTGACTGGGGAAAAATTTTGGAAGAGGTCGAGGACCTGGAGAAGATATTTATAGTATCCCGGGTAGATGTAAGAGGCCAGGATGAACGTTCCAACGATTCACTGGCTTTGGATGAAGTGAATGGTATCTGGGTAAAGGTACAAGCTGCTGAAGGCGAGAAATGTGAGCGCTGCTGGATCATTGAAACTTCGGTGGGAACTGATACGGTTCATCTCACACTTTGTAAGAGATGCAGTGATGTTGTATCCAGGCTGGAAGGATAGGAGGGAAGCCAGATGGAAGAGGGCAAAAGAGCCATAATCACCGTGCTGGGTCATGACCGGGTAGGTATAATATATGGCATATCTGGTGTTCTGGCCAATAACAATGTCAATATCCTGGATATCAGCCAGACCATACTACAGGGCTTTTTTACCATGGTCATGGTGGTAGACGTTTCTGATAGCCAGGTCGAATTCGCCCAGTTAAAAGAACAACTGGATCTCAAAGGTAAAGAACTCGGTCTGCAGGTTAACCTGCAGCATGAAGATATTTTTAAGTTTATGCACCGGATTTAGGGAGGTTTTGTAGTGCCGTTTAATATAAGCAATGAAGAAATTTTGGAAACCTGGCGGATGGTGGAAGTTGAAAAACTTGACATCCGTACCATAACCATGGGCATAAACATACTGGACTGCCGGGATGCAGATTCCGATAAGACCGGCCAGAATATTTACGATAAAATATGTCGCTCTGCCCGGGATCTAGTTAAAGTTGGGCAAGATATAGAAAAGGATTTCGGTATTCCCATCATTAATAAGCGGATATCTGTAACCCCTATTGCCATGCTGGTCGACGGCTTCTCGACAGCTCAGATCATTAAAATCGGCCAATACCTGGATCAGGCCGCCCGCGAAGTTGGGGTCAACTTTTTAGGAGGTTTTTCGGCACTGGTTCACAAAGGTTATACCCGGGGGGCGCGGGAATTGATTCAAGCTATACCCGAGACCCTGGCTTCAACTGAGCATGTATGTTCATCCGTCAATGTGGGAACTACCAAAGCCGGCATAAACATGGATGCGGTGTACGATATGGGAAACATAATAAAAGCTACCGCCAGGCTGACCGCGGAAAGGGATGGTCTGGGCTGCGCCAAACTGGTAGTGTTCTGCAATGCAGTTGACGATAACCCCTTTATGGCAGGAGCATTTCATGGTCCCGGCGAACCGGAATTGGTCTTGAATATAGGAATCAGCGGCCCGGGAGTAGTAGGTAATGTGGTTAAAAATAATCCCAATTGCGACCTGGGGGAAATTGCTAACTTGATCAAGAATACCGCGTTTAAAATCACCCGCAGTGGGGAACTGGTAGGAAGAGTGGCATCCAACAGATTGGGAGTGCCTTTCGGAATAGTTGACCTGTCTCTTGCTCCAACTCCGGCAGTAGGGGACAGTGTGGCCGAAATTCTGGAAGCCATGGGTTTAGAAATGGTAGGAACTCATGGCAGTACCGCGGCCCTGGCCTTGCTGAATGATGCGGTGAAAAAAGGGGGAGCCATGGCTTCTTCCTATGTTGGTGGACTTTCAGGGGCTTTTATACCCGTTAGTGAGGACGCTGGTATGATCGCAGCAGCAGCAGCAGGAGCCTTATCTATAGACAAACTGGAAGCCATGACCTGTGTGTGTTCGGTAGGATTAGATATGATTGCAGTCCCTGGAGACACCCCGGCTGAAACACTATCCGCCATTATAGCAGACGAAGCAGCTATCGGCATGATCAACCGAAAAACTACCGCTGTAAGAATCATACCAGCCCCGGGCAAAAAAGAGGGCGATTATGTTGAGTTTGGCGGATTACTGGGCAGAGCACCGGTGATGCCGGTCAATAAGAATAGTTCTAAATTATTTATTAATCGCAAAGGAAGAATTCCTGCCCCAATACAAGCCCTTAACAATTAACTGCTGATAACCTGACCTAAGGCGGTATGTAATTTCATATATATGGAATAATAGATATTAGGTGGGGAGAATATGATGGAGCAGAAAGATGGAAAGGATATAACAAATAATAGGCAGGAACATAAGCAAGAGCATATAGAAGAAAAACTGACCTATATCCAGCTAAAAATAGATGAAATCTCATACAATATGGAGAAGCTGGGAGTATCGGAATATCTGGAAATGCTTCATAATCCCAGAAGATTATTCTTTACTAACTTCTGGGCCGGCATCTACCGGGGTTTCGGAATGGCGATAGGATTTACTATTCTGGCTGGGATCGTAATATATATCCTGCAGGAGATCATAACTCTGAATATCCCGGTAATTGGAGATTTTATAGCCGATATAGTAAGGATTGTGCAAAATCAGCTGCAATTAAAATAGGGGACAGGGTTTGTTAATACTTTATATGAACTGAGGTGTTAACAAAATGGTTTATCAAACGAGCCTGCACATACGCAAGCAAGAGATACAAAAGATGATTGCTGAAAAGAAAGATCAGTTGATGGAAGCCAGCACAGAATTATCTGTTTTCAGTCATAACCCTGATGATGTGGTGCTTGATCTCTATGAAAGGGAAAAAAATAGCGGCATAATCGAACTGCTGGAAATAGAGCTGGAAAAGGTAAATGAAGCTCTGCAAAAATGCGCTGCCGGAGAATATGGCAAATGCGAATCCTGTGGAGGAGCCATCGAAGACGAACGCTTGCAGAGCAGGGTTGATAGTGTTTTGTGTCATAAATGCGCACAAAACAAAAAGAAGATGCTGCATTGATTTGCAACCAATCTGTTGAAATTCGTGTATATTAAATATGAGAGATTGAGAGTTTAGGATAATAGTTCTGTAGTATCTGTTTTATGCTTCCTGGATAGATATATGGAACCGGCTTACTATAGTATTCTGTGAAGTATGCAATTGCTATTGGATTAAGGAGGCGGACCACAAAATGAAGGTCGGAATATTTACAGACAGCTACAAGCCGTATACCAGCGGTGTAGTTACATCGATCGCTACCTTTAAAGAAGAATTAAATAAACTCGGGCATCAGGTCTATATCTTTGCGCCCAGTTATCCCGATTATGAGGATAAAGAAGCAGGAGTATACCGTTATTACTCTATGGCTTCTCCTACGAATCCTGATTTCGCTCTTGCTATACCAGTTTACCCAGGCATGCACATGCTGCTGAAGAAACTGGATCTTGATATAATTCACGTTCATTCTCCCTTTACCATGGGATGGGTAGGTATGCACTGGGCTAATCGTCAGCATGTACCATTATTATTCACCTATCACACTCTGTACGATCAGTATGCTCATTATGTACCTGTAGCACAGGAAATGGTTCGGGAGATGGCACTGCGCTTCAGCAACAACTTCTGCAACCAGTGTGACCATATAGTAGTACCCAGCAAAGAGATACAGCGACTGCTTTATAGTTACGATATTAGCACCCCGATTACGGTAATCCCCACCGGGGTGCCCTTGCACAAATTCCAGGGTCCCAGGGAAAACTGGCTGAGGAACAATTATGATATACCCGGGGAAAACAAAATCTTGCTATTTGTCGGCCGATTGACCCGGGAAAAAAACCTGGAGTATTTGATTGATTCTTTTAATTTGGTTAAAAAGGAGATGTCCAATACCACTCTGGTTTTAACTGCCCAGGGACCGTTAGAACATGATCTTAAGCAACTGGTGGTAAACCTGGGAATGAAATTAGATATAGATGTTATATTTACCGGGGCACAGCCGTTTGAAACCCTGGTAGATATCTACTATTCATCTGACCTGTTTGTCTTTTCTTCCATGACCGAAACCCAGGGTTTGGTACTCATTGAGGCTATGGCTGCCGGACTTCCTGTGGTAGCAGTGCGGGCTTATGGGGTGCAGGATATGGTTGATAACGGGATAGATGGTATACTTACAGAATGCAATAAAGAAGAGTATGCTAAAGCCATAACCGGAATTTTATCTGATAAAAAACTATATGACTACTATAAACAGAATGCTCACAGGAAAGCGGCCAGTCTTTCCTCCACCAATATGGCTCTCAAGTTGGAAAGGGTTTATGAGGAACTGCTGGTCAACAGTCCCCCCAGAAAAACTAAAATACAGGAGTTTATTTCCCGTATTGCTCCATAAAAGGCAGAAAACAGTCTGCGGCCTGTTATAATGGGCCGTTTTTCTGCGTTGGAGTTTTATTAGCAAGGCATCTATGGTAAATTAGTTAGTAACAAATATGCTAAAATTGGCCTAGCCTAATAAGTAATATGGAAGTGTGAGAGATTGAAAAAATTACTGGCGATAACTGCAGGTAAAATACTTATATTCCTGAGCCGTATGCTGGGGAACCAGGGTACCGATTTTCCGGGCCGGGCAGCGAGAAAAATCTATCCCGGAATTTTAAAAAACCTGGCCGGAAACATCCAGGAAGAGATCTTTATCGTAACTGGAACTAACGGAAAGACTACTACTACCAACATGATAGCCTCGATATTAAGAGGAAAGGGTTATTCATTGGTTCATAATACCGCTGGTGCTAATATGCTAAGTGGCATTACTACTGCTTTTATTGAAGCATCTGATCTATTGGGCAGGAGGCAATTTGACTATGCCCTGTTAGAAGTTGATGAAGCCTTTGTCCCCCTCCTGATTAAAGAAGCCCGACCCAGGGTAGTGATAATTACCAACTTCTTCCGAGATCAGTTGGACAGGTACGGGGAACTTGATCACACTATTAATCTAATAAAAGACGGAGTGCGAGAAACCGATATAGAACTGGTTTTAAATGGCGATGATCCCCTGATAAGCCATTTCCATAATGAAACCGGTCTGCATTGCTGGTACTATGGTTTTGATCAGACTATTTACGATACCCTGGATAGTATGGAAAGTCGAGAAGGCAGATACTGTGTATTCTGCGGCCATGAACTTGATTATAAAATATACCATTATGCACAACTGGGACAGTTTAGCTGCCCACAATGTGCGAACCATAATCCTGATATGAATTTCCTTGGCAATAAGCTTAAGATGAACCCGTTCATCGAGATGAATGTAAATGACTTGCCGATAAAAAGCCCCTATCAGGGGTTCTATAACGCCTATAATATTCTGGCGGCAGTATCAGCAGCCCGACTGGTAGGAATTGAGGACACTATCATCCAAAAAGCCATCGCCGGGTACCGTCCCCGGGCAGGACGCATGGAAAACTTTATAATTAACGGTAAGCGAACCGTTTTGATACTGGTGAAGAATCCCACCGGTCTGAATCAGACCTTATCAACCCTGCTTTACGATACTAAAAGCAAGAACCTCTTTATAGCACTTAATGATAATGCTGCCGATGGACGGGATATATCCTGGATCTGGGATGCAGATGTGGAGATGCTGGCCGATGCCAAGGCCCGGATAGCTTATGTAGTATGTTCAGGTCAGAGAAGCGGAGATATGGCAGTTAGAATCAAATATAGCGGTATAGATTTCAGCATTATTAATATAAAAAGTGGTCTTGACGAGGCAATTGAAATGGCAACTGCGGGACCAGGGGAAACAAACTATATTTTATCCACCTATACTGCCTTGTTCGAGTGCCAGAAAATCTTAAAAAAGCTCGAAAAGGATGATAGATCCGAAGTCGTTGGGCAAAGACAGCTTGAGGCTTAGAGAGGGGAGTACATGAAAATAACTAGAGGAAATTTTGTATATACAGCTGCAATATTCCTGCTGCTGGTTTTCACCCCCGGCTGTACCCAAGTACAGCAGAGCAGCAAAGGTCTGCAGATATGCAGTATGACGTCGGCTATCGGAGCAGTTGAAGAGGATACCATCGATCAGCAGAGAATATCCTATGCTATTAATATTCGTAATGATTCAGATCAACAAACCTATATCTCTTTTGTTGAGCCATTGCTGGCAGCCGGGATCAATGGGAGACTATTAAGCGGAGATACCCGGGTAGAAGTCAAAAAAAAGGTAGCTGCCCATGGCTCCCTGGATATAAAAGGGGAATTCATCTTTGATTCTAAGAACTTGAGCAAGCAGGATATCATAGCTATGGAGCCTATAATAACTGGATACCGGATCGGCACTGAGCAACAGATTGAGCTGCCAGGTAATGGGGTCAGAAAGTAAGTTGCTACTTACATGTAGGAGGTACTTAGGATGTTCTGGGAGACAACATCGATAGTAATAACGTTGCCTATGTTCTTGACTTATTTTTGCAGCCTGAGCAGTAATAAAAGAGTTCAACTGCTGCCAGCAGTAATATTCGGAATAATACTGGTGGGCGCAGTAATTACTTGGTTGGTATATCCGTCTGACCAGGAAATATCCAAAAGCTTAGGATTTACAGCTCTGGTGGCATTATGTTGTTCTTTATTGACCCGAGCAATTATCAAGGAAGTGTATAGAATTAGGGGTTCTTTTGAAAGATAAATCATTTAGTTGGAGATGAAAAAACGTGGCTGGATTTGTAATCGCACATATGTATCCAGATTTACTTAACCTCTACGGGGATAGAGGCAACTTGCTGTGCCTGCAGCAGAGGATGCGCTGGTATGGCCATGACTGCAGGATCAAGAATATCCATTTGGGGGATAAAATAGATTATGCCAGTATCGATATGTTCTTCATGGGCGGCGGCTCGGACCGGGAGCAAGGTCTGGTCTACCGTGACCTGGTAAGACGGGCTGACGAATTCATGTCCAGTATAGAGGATGGCATGCCCGTGCTATGTATCTGCGGAGCATATCAACTATTAGGAACATCATATATAGCTGTTGATGGACAGGTTATGGAGGGTCTGAAATATTTCGATTTCATAACCCGGGGAGCCAGGAATCGCTTAATAGGCAATGTCTTGATAAAAACCTGTATAGACGGGCAGGAAATAAGCGTAGTAGGTTTTGAAAACCACGGTGGGAGGACCTACTTTGAAGATGATGCTCTGCAGGCTTTTGGCCAGATTATTAGAGGACACGGGAATAATGGGGAAGATAAAAAGGAAGGGATCAGGTATAAAAACCTTATCGGGACCTATCTGCATGGACCGTTGCTGCCTAAAAATCCAGGAGTAGCTGACTTCTTTCTGAAGACTATGGCCAGGAGGCAGGGGGTTGAATTAAACTACCGTTTGGATGATTTAATAGAAACTATGGCTCATGAACAGGTGAAAAACAGATTGTTGTCTAAATAGCTCTCACTGCCCTCGAAAAACAAGGAAGCTCGCGATGAGGTGTACTTAAGTACGTTGATCAAGCGGGCTTCATTATCTTTAGAGAGCCTACGCGAACATAAATTGAGGTCCTGTGGGCTTTTGAAATAACGCGGAGATTCGTTTTCCACTTTATTGTGAGCCTTAAGTTGCTATTTTGTGGGCTTTGGTCATTGGTATGACAGCGGTTCTTCCACTGTTTTTTGCCAAATGCACAGCATAGCGGTGTGGTATGTTTTGTAAACTGGAGGGCAAAACTATAAGAGAACGGATGATAAAGGGAGTGATATCATTAGCGTACTCGAAGAAAACATCAGCATGGATTCCTTCCCGGCAGCCGTGATAAAGAATCGTATGGTGGAAGTGCTGCAGACCAACCTTTCAGACATCAATATCATCATAGATTATTTGCTGCAGAGCAGCGGGAAGATGTTAAGGCCGCGATTGGTATACTTGTCGGCCCTGCTTACCCCTCATGAGATTCACAAAGTTATAGATATATCTGTGGCCGTAGAGTTGATACATATGGCCTCCCTGCTTCATGATGATGTTATAGATAGGGCGGATTGCAGGCGAGGCAGAGAAAGTGTCAATCACCGCTGGGGTAACCAGGCCAGTGTACTAACCGGCGACTACCTTTTTGCCGCCGCATTTAACCTGATCAATCGCCACGATTTGGACCAGGTTATGGATAGTATTACATCTACCATACAGATAATGTGTACCGGAGAAATTAAGCAGATGTCTATGAACGGCGACCTGGGTATTACAGAAGAAGACTACTATGACAAAACGTATAGAAAAACTGCCTGTTTATTTGCTTCTTCCTGCCGGGTTGGTGCTCTAGTCGCCCAGGCGCCCCCCGAACAGGTAAAGATTCTGGAGAGATTTGGTTTGAATTTAGGGTATGCCTATCAATTGATCGATGATGTCCTGGACTTTACAGCTGATCCGGAAGAATTGGGAAAACCGGCCGGAAACGATTTGACCCAGGGCAACATAACATTGCCAGTGATCCTGGCCTTAAAAGATCACGAAAAGGGGATAAAGCTAAGAAATTTACTGGAAGATGGAAAAAGCACCCTGGATAAAATGCCGTTGGTAGTGAATATCTTGTGGGAATGTGGTGCCCTGGAAAAAAGCATCATGCAATCCGGCAGGTTCTTACAGCAGGCTTTGGACCATCTTCACCAACTGCCAGCCAACCCTGCTCGTAATGCGTTGAAAGATACAGTATTATATCTCATGGACAGTTATTATCAGCGCCTGATGGACAGTAAGCAGGGGGGGGAGGGATGGCTGCAAAGTGGAAACGCTTAAAATGAATTCCACTGATTTGATATATAGGCCCAGCCGTAAAAACGTTAGAGGTCAGACTGGTATCCTGGCCCGGTACATCGTCACAATCCTACCTGTGGTTAAACAACAACTAGCTGGCTGGAGAAGAGAAGCTGAACGGTGTCAGAGCATTGAACTGCGACGGCAAGCTCTATCAAGCTTGATCAATAAAGACTTTCACTGCCAGGGAGGTGCTGTGTTTGCCTTGCCATTTCCTGCTCGGAGACAGGAACTGATCACACTGATTGTAGCTTATCAGACTATTTGTGATTACCTGGATAACCTCTGCGACCGTTGTGGATGTACCGACGGCAGAGCATTCAAACAGCTGCATCTGGCTTTAATCGATGCGTTGACACCCGGACAAGACTATGCTGACTACTATAAATATTATCCTTACAAAGACGATAGCGGATATCTTAACAAACTGGTGGATGAGTGCCGTTGCTGCTTGAATAGCCTGCCATCGTGGGGAGTGGTGCAGGAGGAAAGTCTGCAGCTGGCAGAACTATATTGTAACCTGCAGATATACAAACATTTGATGGTAGAAATAAGAGAAGAAACATTAAAAGAATGGGTTGCTGCCGAGAGCAAAGCATTTCCCTGCCTTTACTGGCAGGAATTTGCTGCAGCCTGCGGGTCTACCCTGGCTGTATTCAACCTCATGGGCCTGGCCTCCAAGGATGAATTACATATAGATGAGGTTAGGGCAAACCTGAAGGCATATTTCCCCTGGATATGCAGTCTGCACATACTGCTGGACTATTTTATCGATCGGCAGGAAGATACTGCTGGCGGAGACTTGAACTTCACTTTTTACTATGAGAACAGTGATGAGGTAATAAATCGCCTGAAGCTTTTGGTACGCCAGTCTCACAGGTCCATCAGCGGCCTGCCGGAAAGCGCCTTCCCCAAAACAGTAATTGAAGGACTCCTGGCCATGTATTTATCCGACCGCAAAATCAAGGAACAGGGCTTGGACAGAGCCGCCCGGGAATTGCTGGCTGAGTCCGGCCCGCCTGCGTTAAGAACCTATCGTATATGTAAAATAGTGAGGAAGTTTATGTGAATAACCGCCAGGCTGCGGAATAGTCAAGCTGCTTTACGAACACTTATAATTGCCAGGGCTGAAAACAGAAGAATTGCGCCAATAGACTGTATTAAGCTGAGACGCTCACCAATGAATGTCAGAGCCAGAAAAGTAGCTGTCAGCGGTTCGAATAAAGAGGCTATGGAAGCACTGGTAGCTGTAGTGCTTTTCAACCCGGTAGTAAAAATAATATACGCTAGAGCAGTAGGCACAACTCCCAGGAATAAAAGAATGCCCCATACTTTTATGGGAAGATCAGAAGGAACAGGAATAAATGGGAGCATAAACAAGGCACCCAGGGAAAACGTTATCGAGACTATCCGCAGCGGCGAGTAATGAGCAAGCAGGGATTTGCCTGCCACAGCATATGTGGCATATGATAGACCGGCACCTAATGCCAGCAGATAGCCCAGAGACTGGTCGGAATCCAGAGAAAAATTAAGCTGGTATATATCCATGATCAATATAGTCCCGCTGATGCTCAGTACCAGGGCCAGAAAAACTCTGATATTCAAGCGTTCTTTCAGAAACAATCTGGATAAAATAGCTACAAACACCGGGGATGTACATATTGCTATCAGAGTTGCGGTTGAAACCATGGCCAGAGTGACTGCCGAAAAAAAACTCAACTGATAGGTGGCTACAGTTATACCATAGATTAGAAAAATGCCCAGATGTGGTTTCTGCAAAGGTTCTTCATTGCCCTTGCTTAAATAGGAGATCAGGATGAGAATCGGTGAAGCAAAAAGAAGCCGCCAGGCTCCTATAGTTAACGGAGAGAGCGGATAAACATCATTTATGTATCGGGCCGAAATACCAGTCGTTCCCCAGAGTACGGCGGCCAGTAAAATTAATAAAATTCCGCGCTGCATAGAAAATTTCCTCTTCTACTTTCATACTAAAGTTTATTATAATCGAAATCAGATGTGATTTCGTAAAGTATATTCTGCTGCATCATGAGCAGGATGCTTGTATTGTTCCTGATTATTCGGATATTAACAGGATCTAATCACTAACGGCAAAATTATCATATTCATTACTATTAGGATTAGCAGGCTGAGACGCCAGTATCCTGGTTAGGTCATCTTATTTGTTTCCATAGCGATTAACCACGCCATAAACAGACTAGTACCTCAATTAAGGTTCATTAGCATAAAAAATTGGATCATAAGGCAGGAAATTTATGGCGAAAGATATAATAATACTATAGGAAAATGGTTTGAATTTAATCGAAAGGGGATTCCAAATGGCAGCAGATATAATTGATTATCAGATATTTGGTGACGACATGCAGTTGGTAGAAATTGAATTGGACCCGGGTGAAGGCGTGAGAGCTGAAGCAGGTGCTATGATGTATATGGAACAGGGTATAGTAATGGAAACCGGAACTGGTGCTAGTGCAGGGGCTGGGGTTGGCGCAGCAATATTTAAGGGTTTAAAAAGGGCAGTCACCGGGGAGAGCTTTTTCATTACTACCTTTTTTAACAACGGCCAGGGGAAACAACATGTAGCTTTTGGTGCTCCTTATCCGGGCAAGATCATACCCATTAATCTGGCTTCTCATGGGGGACAGTTCATAGCTCAGAAAGACTCCTATCTTTGTTCTGCCAATGGTATAGACATAGAAATAGCTTTTACCCGCAAAATCGGCGCAGGACTCTTTGGAGGAGAAGGCTTTATACTCCAAAAGTTAAAAGGAGATGGGCTGGCATTTATCCATGCCGGGGGAACCATAGTAAGAAAAGAACTGCGTGCTGGAGAAATGATCAAGCTTGATACTGGTTGTCTGGCTGGAATGGACGCATCCATAAAATATGACATCCAATTCGTAGGCGGGTTTAAAAATGCTCTGTTTGGAGGCGAAGGCCTTTTTCTGGCCACTTTAACCGGGCCTGGAGTAGTATATTTGCAGAGCCTGCCCTTATCCAGACTGGCTGACCGGATCTCAGCTGCAGCCGGGTTTAAGGCTGGAAACAGCGGTGGAGAAACCCGAGGGATAGGAGGGATCCTGGGCGGTATGATCAGCGGAGACTAAAGATAAAGAAGAGCAGGGGCTATCTTAAAGATAGCCCCTTTCCTATTGTATATCCAACTTAACTTTTTGCTCCAAAATAATTTACCCAGTCGACTGAACTTTTTCAATTAATGGACTACCTAAAGATTTCTCCAGCCATTAACGTTTTTTATACAGGATGGCGAAAACAATGCTACGCAGCCACTCCAATCCCGCCATGAAGGATACTTCTGCTCCCAGGCCTGCCGCCGCCAATGGAGCCGCTCCTAGTCTTCCCACTACTATGATATCCACTGCTCCGATAATCATATAGAGTACCATTTCACTCATAGCGGGATAGAGATATTTAAAATGTTTCGTCTGAGAATAGGGTTCCTATATATTAGCATGTGATATCTCCTGCCATCGGTCAAAGTTTCAGGATATTTTGGCCTAGCCATAATATCTCGTAAACCCGAGTCTACTGCCAAGTGACTGAAATAATACCGGCAGGATAGAACAGATTATAGGTAATTATGACAAAAAGAGTCAATGTTATAAGGCTCTATAAAATGACTATTATAGGAATATTGTGCAGGAAAACAGACCAAGGGTCCTGGATTTGCAAAATGGCCATTGTAGCTTTTGCTTGCTGCAATCCTGCAAAATATGAAAGAATTTGACGGTAAAAGATGCTACCTATAGGCTTTCCCCGGTAGTAGAATTAGATTAATACTTGGTGTAGGTAATAAGTGGAAGGGATTTTTAGAATATGCGAATTTGTGTAGTGTTCAATTCTGATCAGGAGATCGTGCTTCCAGTACAGTATAATCATATCCTGCAAGGGTTCATGTATAAAAACCAACTAGACCGTGATTACAGTAAATTTCTTCACCAGGAGGGGAAAGGCATATGTAACGGTAAGTTCAATCTCTTTACTTTCTCGCGTTTGATGGGGAAGTTTAGCTTTAACAAGGCAACCGGGAAAATAACCCTGTTCCCACCAGTACAGCTCATTATATCTTCTGCAGTGGATGAATTTATTTTAGATCTGGCCGAAAAACTAAAAAAAGCAGAATTAGTATTTCTAGGGAATAACGAAGTAGAGATAGAGCGCATAGACATGCACGAAGATATTGAATTTGGTAAGAAAGTACAGATTAAGATGCTTTCTCCGCTGGTAGGGTGTACCACAAGTATACGGGAAGAAAAAAAGTACACGAATTATTATTCTCCCTGGCAAACTCAATTTACAGAGATAGCCAGGAATAACCTGCTCACCAAATATGAGGTGGTACATGGTTACCGGCCAGATAATAAGGAAATAAAGATAATTCCCAACGGCAGTCAGGAGAAGAAATTTGAAAAAATACTCAACTATCGAGGAACGGTTGTAAAAGGATATGCGGGGATCTACTGGCTTAAAGGCTGTCCGGAACTGATAAAAGTAGCCTATGAAGCTGGCCTGGGTTTCAAAAACAACCAGGGATTTGGGTGTTGGGAAGTAGTAAAACAGGAAGCGGTATAGAAATATTATCGATTTAGGTATATAATGAGAGTGTATAAGTGAATCTATTTTGACTAGGGAATTAACTGATGCCATACACTAACTTTATATACACCATGCCCAGACAATTCTA
>LNQE01000291.1_pt1 | contig 17220 bp, 17 predicted proteins | sample 603111 | NCBI WGS metagenome assembly LNQE01 (sample SAMN04260313, study PRJNA301899) | hydrocarbon metagenome | isolation source: hydrocarbon-contaminated ditch | place: Germany: Bremen | collected 1998
GCGCAGGGGGCCATGCCCAGATAAAACACCCAGCGCCAGCCCAGCCCCGAGGCGATGATCCCCCCCAGGACCGGGCCCGCCGAGATGCCCAAGAATATTCCGGCCACGCTGATGCCCAGGGCCCGGCCCCGTTCCTCGGCGGGGAAGGCGTCGTACAGAAGGGCCAGTCCCGTGGCCAGGGTCATGGCCCCGCCCAGGGCCTGGACCCCGCGAATCACCAGAAACAGCTCCATGCCGGGGGCCACGGTCAGGGCCAGGGCGCTGGCCGCGAACAGCACAAGGCCAATGAGAAACACCCCGCCCCGGCCGCAGATGTCCCCGGCCCGTCCGAAGGGCAGAAGGAACATGGCGTTCACGCACAAAAATACCGATTCGACGAGGCTTAGGGAGATGGCCGAGGCGGCGTATTCCCGGCCGATGGCCGGAAGGCAGACCCCCACAGCCGAGAGCATGAACGGCACGGCGAACTGGGTGGCCACCACGGCGAAGAGGACGGCCCATTTTCTGGAACGGTTGCGTGTCATGAATCATCCCGCGTCATGGCGTTTTCGAGATTGGCGGCCATGTCGGCCAGGATGCAAAGGGCCAGTTCCCGGCGCGAGGGGTCGAAGCCCCGGAACAGGGCCTGGTTGTGGTCCTTGAGCACGGCAAAGAGCCCTTGGGCCAGATCGAGGGCCTTCTGCGTCGGGGCGACGAGTTTCTGGCGGCGGTCGCGCGCGTCCTCGAACCGTTCGACATACCCCCGTTTTTCCAGTTCAAAAAGCGTCCTGGCCGTTGCCGCCGGGTCCACCCTGAGGCTTTTGCACAGGGCGTCCTGGGGCTGTCCCGGCCGCTCCAACACCTGGAGCAACACCCCGATCCAGCCGCGCCTGATGCCCAATTCCCGCATGCGGGGGGCTAGGAAGGCGGCCGAGAGCCGGTGCAGCACGGCCAGGTGGTGGCCGGGGGCCTTGTGGCGGCAGAAGGCCAGGTCGTTTTGCATGGCGATCCCTTTTTGTTGACTTGTCAATTGTTGATACGGCAAATAATCCCGGCGGCCCGGAGTGTCAAGGGCGGCATGCCGCCATTCGGAAAAAACGGTCCCCACGGCAAAGAAATGACGACGGCTTGTGACGGTGCCACGGGGTCTCTTCCCCTCCGGCCGTTTTTTCGGGTATGGAGATGAAAAAAGGGGGAGAGCCCATGTCGGCTGGTCAGGACGAACTGATGCAGGCGGTGCGGCAACTGTTTTCCGATCTGGGGTGGCGGACGGAAGTGCAACAGGACCGGGTCGTGGCCGCGAAAACGGCCATCGCCTTCAAATGGATGCTGGGCAAAAAGACCGTGCGGCAGGATGCGCAGTGTCTCTTCGATCCCAAGGAAAACACGGTACATTTCACGGAAACGGCCACGGAAAGCACCATCGGGATTCCGCCCCTGTCTTTCGGGGTCACGAAGTACCGCCAGTCCGGGACGCGGTACAAGGAAGAGCGGGTGGAAAAGGGGCTCGGCGGCGGTGGGGAGATGTCCTACGGCACTGTCGGGGAGGCCGTCATACGGCTATGCGAGGAACGGGGATTTCGCTTCGTTTCCAGGATGGGACGCATCACAAATCCCCTGAAGTGAGGCCGGGGCCGCCAATCAGTCTGATGCGCCCCCACCGTGCGGACAAGGGCCGGGACCGGGGGACCTAGGAGGAAACGCGCCGCGCTGTGCGGCGGCCGGCCCGTCCGGCCCGTCAGGCCCAGGGACCGGGGTCAGGGAAAGATCTTTCCCGGATTAAGGACCATGTTGGGATCGAAGAGCTTTTTTATGCCCCGCTGCAGGGTCAGGCTGGTGGGGGACAGCTCCAGGGGGGCGTAACGCTTTTTGGCGAGTCCCAGGCCGTGTTCCCCGGAGATGGTGCCGCCCAGGTTCAGGACCGTGTTCAAGACCCGCTCGACGAGCCGGTCCATGCGTTCCCGGGTGTCCGGCTCAAGGCTTTCGGAGATCATGTTCAGGTGGATGTTGCCGTCCCCGGCGTGGCCGAAGGCGTAGACGCTCAGCCCGAATTCCCGCTCCAGGGCGGACACGGCGGCGATCAGTTCCGGGATGTAGGCCAGGGGCACGGCCACGTCCTCGGAGACGTACAGGGCGGCGGCGTCGTGGATGCGCGTGGAGATCTGCCGCCGGACGTTCCACATGCGTTCCCGGGTGGCCTCATCCCCGGCGGGCAGCACCTCCAGGGCCGACATCTTCCTGCAGGCCGCGACCACGCAGGCCATGTCCGATTCCGCCGCGGAATCGTCGCCGTCGGTCTCCACCAAAAGCAGGGAGGTCTGGCCGCCCCACAGGGGAAAGGGCAAAAGCTCGGCCACAAGGTTCAGGCAGCGGTGGTCCATGAGCTCCACGCAGGACGGGGTGACCCCCGAGGTCATGACCGCGCCCACGGCGGCCACGGCCTTGCCTGGATCGGGAAAAAGGGCCAGGGCCGTACGCACGGCCCGGGGGTGGGGGATGAGCTTCAAAATGAGCTTGGTGATGATCCCAAGCGTCCCCTCGCTGCCTGTCAGCAGCCGGGTCAGGTCGTAGCCCACCACGCCCTTGCGGGTGGCCACCCCGGTACGGACGAGTTCGCCCGTGGGCAGGACGGCCTCAAGGCCCAGGACGTAGTCCCGGGTCACGCCGTACTTGACGCAGGCCGGGCCCCCGGCGTCCGTGGCCACGTTGCCGCCGATGGTGCTTTTGTCCAGGCTGGCCGGGTCCGGCGGATAAAAGAGGCCCTTTTTTTTGGCCGCCTCCCGGATGTGGCCGGTCACGGCCCCGGGCTCCACCACGGCCAGCATGTTCACCGGGTCCACGTCCAGGATGCGGTTTCTGTCCGCCAGGGACACCACCACCCCGCCGTGCTCGGCCAGGGCCCCGCCCGCAAGCCCGGTCCCGGCCCCGCGCGGGGTGACCGCGAATTCATGCAGGTTGGCCAGGTGCACGATTTCCTGGATGTCCTCCACGCTTTTGGCGAAAAAAACGGCCTCGGGACGGCGGCGCAGGCCCGAGGCGTCCTCGGAGGCGGCGCTTATGTCCGCATCGCGCAGGGAAAAGGCCGGGCCGAAGCGTTTGCCGAGCTCGGCGGCCAGGGCCGCGTCGATGGGGGCATACCGGACGGGGGAAGCGGAGGAGCCGTTTGCCATCAGGATTTTTTCACCTCGAAGCCGGGAATGGACAGGCGGTTTTCAACGAGTCGCAAAAGCCACCCGGCCAGGGTGACCAGAGCCAGGTAGTACAGGCCCACGATGGCGTAGACCTCGGTGTTCTGGAAGGTGGCCTTGGCGATGCCCCGGCCCACGCCGGTCAGCTCGTTGACGGTGATGATGGATGCCAGGGACGAATACTTGATGAGATAGATGATCTCGTTGCCGCAGCCGGGAAGCGCCCGCCGGAAGGCCTGGGGCAGGACGATGGACAGGATGCTGTGCAGGGGCGTGATGCCCAGGGCCTGGGCGGCCAGGAGCTGGCCGCGCTTGATGGAGAGAAGGCCTCCCCGGATGTATTCGGACTGGTAGGCCCCGCTGCACAGGGCGAAGCCGATGATGGCGGCCTGCACCGGGGACAGGATCAGGTTCACCCCGGCGACGCTCACATAGGGCAGGGCGAAATACCAGAAATAGAGCTGCACCACCAAGGGTGTGCCGCGAAACAGGGACACGTACCAGTTGGTGATCCGGCGCGGCCAGACCCCGCCGTAGACCCGCAGGGTTCCGGCCAGGATGCCGATGGCCACGCCCAACAGGGCGGCGGGCACGATGATCCCGACGCTGGCCCACAGGCCGGCGTTGAGCCCCGGGATGACCCGCTCGAAGGCGAAGGCCAGGGCCTCGTTCATCCGCCCAACTCCCCGCTGAGTTCGGAAAGCTTGGCGCAAAAGGCCATGGTCCGGGAGCTGGAACCCCGGGTCAGAAGGTCGGCGGGAGCGCCGCGTTCGATGATGCGCCCTTTTTCCATGAACAGGAATTCGTCGGCCAGGGAGGAGGAAAAGCCGATCTGGTGGGTGGCCATGATCATGGTCATGCCCGCGTCGGCCAGGTCGCGGATGACCGCCAGCACCTCGCCGATGAGTTCGGGATCCAGGGCGCTGGTGGGCTCGTCGAGGAGCATGACCTCCGGGTCCATGGCCAGAGCCCGGGCCACGGACACGCGCTGCTTCTGGCCGCCCGAGAGCTGGGCCGGATACAGCCCGGCCTTGTCCGCCAGGCCCACCCGGGCCAATTCCTCCATGGCCCGGTGGGTGGCCGCCCGCTTGTCCATCTTTTTGACCTTGACCAGGGCCACGCGCACGTTCTCCATGGCCGTCAGATGATCGAACAGGTTGAAATCCTGAAAGATCATGCCCACGCGCTGCCTGAGCCACAACAGGTCTTTCTTGCTTTTGCCGTTGATCTCGCGGCCATCGAGAAAGACCTTGCCCTCGTCCGGGGGCAACAAAAAATTGATACACTGCAACAGCGTGGATTTGCCCGCGCCCGAGGGGCCGATGAGCACCTTGAGGCGGCCTTTCTTCACGGTCAGGGACACCCCGTCGAGGATGCGCTGCCCCCCCAGGTGCTTGACCACGCCTTCCACGCGCAGGACGACGGATTCGTTTTGCATCACAAGGATCCCTGGTGCGAATAGCCTTCCATGCGCACCTTGGCCTCAAGGGTCTTGAGGGCCTTGATTCCCGCCCAGGTCAGGATGAAAAAGATCACTCCGGCCAGGATGGACAGGGGCAGGGGTTGGTGGGTGGTGGCGGCCACGGAGCGGGTCCGGGACATGATTTCCAGAACGCCGATGACGAAGGCCAGGGCCGAATCCTTGAGCAGGATGGAATATTCGTTGGACCAGGCCGGTATGGACAGGCGCAGGGCCTGGGGCAGGATGATGCTTGAAATCGCCGTGGCATCGGTCATGCCCAGGGCCCGGGCTGCCTTGAGCTGGCCCTCGGGCAGGCTCTGGATGGCCCCCCGGAAGATTTGCGACTGGTAGGCCGCGCTGGTCAGGCCAAGGACCAGCACGGCGGCGGTAAAGGCGCTGTCAAGGTGAAGGAAGGCCAGGGCCTCAAAACTGCTCAGGTAGGCCAGGATGCCGAAATAAAACAGGTAGAGCTGCACCAGGATGGGCACGCCGCGAAACAGCCAGACGTAAAGCGACACCAGCCGCCGCATGGGGCGCGTCCCGTAGACCTGGCCCACGGCCAGGGGCACGCCCAGGACGAGTCCCACGGCCATGGCCCCGATGATCAGCCCAAGGGTCCACCAGATGCCGCCCAGGATGTAGGGCAGGGCCTCCCATGAGGCGGTAAGGGCCGTGAGCATGCCGTCCATGTGTCTTCCCGGCGCCGCGCCGCAGAGGCGCGGTATTTCGGTAAAAGGGGTGAAACAGGCGACGGCCCCGAAGGCCCCGGTCCACACGGGCCGGGAGCGTTCGGGGCCGGACGCGAGGCGGCCGGGCCGCCCGGTGCGCTAGATGTCGTACTTGGTCTTGAGTTCCTGCCAGTAGGGATCCTTCATGAGCAGTTCCAGACCCTTGTTGATGGTCTCCAGAAACTCCTTGTCTTCCTTGCGGATGGCGTAACCGTATTTCTCGGAGGGCACGTCGAAGGTTCCGGCCACCTTGTAGGCCTGGCCCTTCATGAGTTCCTTGGCGATGGAGGAATCCATGCCGGAACCGGCGATGCGGCCGACCTTGACGTCCTCCATGGACAGGTCCGTGGAATCGTAGAGCACCAGCTCGAACTTGTAGCCCTCTTTCTTGGCCATCTCCTCAAGCAGCTTGTTGGTCACGGTGCCGCGCTGCACGCCGATCTTTTTGCCGGTCTTGAGCAGGTCGTCGAAGGAGGCGGCCTCGTCGCCCTTGACCACCAGCACCTGGGTGACCTCGTAATAGGGGATGCTGAAATTGACGATCTTGGCCCGCTCTTCGGTGGCGCTCATGCCCGAGGCGATGATGTCGATTTTTTTGGCGGTCAGGGCCGGGATGATGCCGTCCCAGTCCATGGGCTGGTGTTTGACCTTGAACCCCATCTTTTTGGCGATCCAGTCCATGGATTCCACGTCGAATCCGGCCGGTTTGCCGTCCTTGTCCACGAAGCCGAAGGGCGGAAAGCCGAAGTCGATGCCGTTGATGTAGGTCTTTTCCTCGGCCAAGGCCGCGCCGGAGAAGGCGAAGGCCAGGGCCACGGCCAACATGGTGGCGACGCGCAGCATTTTCAACATGATTTCTTCCTTTTCCCGGGGTTGTACGACGATGCAGATGGAGGCCTTGACCGACGACGGACGCACCCGGGGACACCCTCCCGGGCTTGAGCCTTAGGGCACAAGCGTCACGAAACCGTTACGCCGCATAGCAGAGATGCGCCCGGCAATCAAGGAAATACGGCCGGGACGGTGTCGTTGGCGACGGACCGGGGGCGCCCGGGCGGCCGGCCGGATATCCCGGGCAAAGGCCGGGGACTTTGACGGACTGTAAAGAATCCTGACACCACCGGATGGCAAATCCTGCGACACCGGGATGCGCCAAGTAAAAAATATCCATTGTTTCAGTGTGTTGGCGATGAGTGGAGAGACTGCCGTCCTGGCACGCAAGTTGCCATCGTTGTGACGGCATTTCCCAAGGAGGCGCATGTGGACACGTCCGGACCCACCATTCTCGTCACCGAGCGAAACGGAAACATCCGTGAGCTGCTGCGTCGGGAACTGGTCCGGGCCGGGTACCGTGTGCTGACTGCCGCCGATGTTCCCGAGACGCTGCATATCCTGCGGGAGAACGCGTCCGTGGAGTTGGTCATCCTGGACGAGGAACTGCCCGATGCCGGGGAACAGGGCGGGATTACGGCCTTTTTTTGCGCAGAGGGCGGCCCACCCGTGATCCTGCACGCCTTCTCCCATGGGGCGTGCGCCTGTCAGGCGGGAGGGCGGGTGGCGGCCGTGGTGGAGAAGGGGGGGAGCCTGGAACTTTTAACGGCAGCAGTGGCAAGGGTCTTTGCGGCATAACCCACAACCGTTCCGGGATCCCGGAGCGCGCGGGAAAAAGGGCATGGCGGCCGGTGTTCCACAAAACCGGCAAGACGGCATGTCCGCTTCCCTTCTCGGGCGGACACGGGAGACCGGAGCGGAGCCTCGATGCGCCTGCGTAAGGGCGCTGGAAGCGCATGACCGGTCGAGTCACACTTCAAAACGGAGGAAGAGGAAATGGGTTTGGGCAGAAACATCTTTGAATTCCTAAAATCCGCGTCCATCGCGCACGCGAAATGGGACATGGAAGTCTCCACGTCCATTTTGCGCAACCGCAAAAAAATGCTGTTCCTCATCGCGCTGGCCCTGCCGATCCTGGCGGTGTCCTTCGTGGAGGCCGGCGATTTCCTGGGCGGCAAAACGGCCTACGCCCCGGCGTTCTACACCACGACCATTTTTCTGGTCTCCATCGCCGTGGGCCTGGCCGCCGGGCTCATCACCGGATGTATCGGCGCGGGCGGCGGCTTCATCATCACCCCGGCGCTCATGGCCGCAGGCGTCAAGGGCATCCTGGCCGTCGGAACGGACCTGTTCCACATCTTCGCCAAGGCCATCATGGGCACGGCCGTGCACAAAAAGCTCGGCAACGTGTCGGTGAAGCTGGCCGTCGCCTTCCTGGTGGGCTCCGGCGCGGGCACCTTCATCGGCGGCGCCATCAACAAGGGCCTCTACAACAAGGATCCGCTGTTGTCGGAGCTCTTTATCAGCGTCATCTACGCCGTGCTGCTCGGATTCCTCGGCTTCTACGCCCTGTTTGACTTCCTCAAATCCAGCCGGGGCCCGGCGGCCCAGGGCGGCGGCGGGCACGACGCCCACGGCGGCCCCAGCGGCACCACGGGCCTGGCAGTGAAGCTCCAGAACATGAAGATTCCCCCCATGATCTCCTTCGACGAGGACTTCGTCCCCGGCGGCAAGCGCATCTCCGGCTGGATCGTGGCCGGCGGCGGCGTGATCGTGGGCATCCTGGCCGCCATCATGGGCGTGGGCGGCGGTTTCGTGACCTTCCCCATGTTCGTGTACATCTTCGGCGTGTCCTCCATGACCACCGTGGGCACGGACATCCTGCAGATCATCTTCACCGCCGGTCTCGGCGCCATCGCCCAGTACGCCATCTACGGCTTCGTGTTCTACACCCTGGCCATGGGCATGCTGCTCGGTTCGCTCCTGGGCATCCAGATCGGCGCGCTGACCACCAAGGTGGTCAAGGGCATCCACATCCGCGGCTTCTACGCCATGTCCATCATCGCCGGCTTCATCAACCGGGCCGCCGTGCTGCCCAAGAAGCTGGTGGAACTGGAATACATCGAGATGTCCAAGCCCCTGGTCGACAATATCGAGTTCGTGGGCAACATCATCTTCTGGATCGTGGTGGCCATCTTCGGTGTCTGGGTCATCGGCAAATTCGTCACCAACATCTCTACGCTCAAACAGGAGGCCTAGGTCATGGTGACCAATAAAAAAGCACTTTCCATGGGCATGATCCTGCTCGTCTCCTTCGCGGGTGTGTTTTTCCTGATCATGATGCCCATTTTCGGCGACGGCAAGACCGGGTTGGATTATTCCGACGACCTGTTCAACAAGCTTTCCAAGGGATCGTCCTACTTCATTCCGGCCGTCAAGGAGCAGATCAAGGAGTTCGACGGCAAACAGGCCAAGGTGGCCGTGAAGTTCAAGTCCGAGGATGATGCCAAGCAGTCCCTGGCGGTCATGACCAAGGCCGGTTTCACCGCCGCACAGGCCGGGGACACCCTGAACCTGGATGTGGACCTGGGCAAGATGCTGGCCAAGGTGGTGGATGACGCCGACGTCATGTACCACGACGACGGGGCCAAGGTCGGCGCGTTCTACGGCCTGGACAAGGATGCCGAGGGCAAGCTGGCCATGAAGGCCTGGTGGACGCTTTTGGCCTCCATGATCAAGCCCCTGCAGAAGGAAAAGCAGATCCCCATGGCCAACGCGGTCAACCTGGTGAACCAGAAGGCCATCGAACCGGCCTACAACTTCTACGGCATCAAGGCCGAGTCCATCCTGGACAAGATTCCCACGGCCTCGGGTCTGCTCATCTTCTACGTGATCTATACCATGTGGTACGGCTTCGGCATCTTCGAGGTCTTCAACGGCATCGGCCTGTCCATGAGCAAGTCCAAGGTGAAAAAGGAAGTCTAGCGTCGCGTTCCTACAGGACCGCCGGGGCATGACGGCGGGTATGCGGCCGGTTCCGAAAGGGACCGGCCGTTTTTTTGGGCGCGCCGGGTAAAGGCAGTCGCGTGGAGGTGAACGCCCTCTCCCGGCCCGGCAGGGCGCAGCCATGGGGAGGTGAAAGTCCTCTCCCGGCCCGGCAAGGGGAACTGGCAGCCGGACGGCAAGGGGGTCCATGGCGAGGTGGAATCGGAAGGACGTCGCAGGCCGGAGGGGGCCGGGAGGCCGCGTCCTCAGTCTCCGGGCGTTTCTCCGGATCGCCCCCGGGCCGTGGAGGGGACGTCCAACGGCCCAGGGGCGTGTCCGGCAGGATCAGGCCGGAGGGAGGCGCGAGCGAATGCGGAAACTGTGGTCTCGAACCGGCCTGAGTGGTTTCTTCCATCAGGATTATATAAGTTTTGCAAGCAGGGCGACAAGCTCGTCGATGTAACTGATGACCTTGATGACATTTGCGGCAACTTGGGTGTTGTTTTTTATTTCCTGTGTTACGGTTGCGAAACCCTGAGTTGCGGTTTTAATTTTATCTATGGCTGCGGCAGCACTTGTTTGCCAGTCTTGCATGGCCTTTCCGATCAAGACGTCGATCTCATGTCCAAGTCTCTTGTTTGATGCCCACAAATCATCAGCTTCTTTCTTATGGCCTGAAAAACGAAGTAAAAGTTCAATATCTTCGGCATCTAAATATTTTATTCTTGATGCCGCAATTACCTGTTGAGCGTCGTTCAGTGTCCATTGCATTGTAATATTCCCAATTTAGTGATGTTAATTTTGAGGTAAATTTGCATTTCGAAGAACTTCATATGAAGTATAGATCCTCAATGCTTCATTATAAATATCGATAATTGCAGAAAGGGGTGAAGTTGGGTTTTCAAGGTTGTTTGCCAACTCTTGATTTGCCTCCGGAAGCTTGCTGTACGCGGTGCGTAAAGCATCAAGAACTTTGAGCTCGTTGATATATCGTTTGTTTAAGGATATCAGTTGTTCTACCACAGTTGTTCTTGCTTTTTTCGAGGCTTCCGAAGTATAGATTTTGTCAGATCCAATATCACTCATTTGGCGTAGAATGCTTCCGAACGTTACATCATATTCACGGTTTAATGCATCGCCGAGATTATTAATTCCGGTCATTCCAAGTTTGGAAACAGCGTCGATTTGCAGTTGGTTTTCCTTGATAAGGGAAATCAGTTTCGTCTTGCGTTTGTTCTCGAGTATCATCCGCATGGCTTCGGTGCTGATCGTGGAGAATAAAGCAAACCCATCGACTTTGAACGATCCGCTGCCGATGGAGACCTGCTCGACACCGAATGATTTTGCAGCCTGCTTGAGATTGCTGTTCAACTCCGTGCGCATGGCGTCGAAAGCCGCCGTACTGACGAGATCGGGAGAGGCCAGGGCCTGCATGGCCTTGGCGTACTCCACAAGGGCGGAGTTGAATTCGTGCAATCCGTGTCTGAACGACTCTATCCGCATGTAGGGAAGCTCTACTTCGCCGGTGACGGTTGCCGGGTCAAAGGTTCCAGTTTGCTCATCCCGTGGACGGAGTCTCATCTTCAGTAATGTTTCACCAGCCTCCTTCATGGGAAGGATGGCCAGTTCCTCGACCGCCCTGGCTTCGGACCAGGTTCCGATCAACGAGGCGGCATTGTCCGTTCCCGAGCGGAGCTCCTGGACCGATGTGCTGAATTTTGCAAACGGCTCCGGCTGGACCTTGGCGCACGCCCCAAGCGCAAGGACCAGCATGAGAATCGGCGGGAGACATTGGAATGGAGAAGCGAAACGATGTTTTATGAACATATACCATTCCTCCCCGTTTCATGTTGCGTTTCACATGTTGTGGCGTAATCGCCGAGACAACGCACCGGCCTTGCCGGGACGCCCTTTCCCTGCCGGACGAACGGGCATCCACCAAGTATTGATGAGAAAACAGGAACGGATGCATTCGATTCGTGCGACGAGCGCCCCTATTCGACGAAGAGAGACGAAAATCCTGATTCTGATTTCTTGCTAGAATAGTGATATAGATATGTCAATGAAAATGTTTGCTGGGCTCATTCGCTGAAGACATGGGCGGGGTGAGGCGGGGTCCCTTCAGGAGAGGTCGTCCGGCGGCGTGGGGCAGGCGTCTGGCGATTCGTCGGCGGGATGTTCCTTGCCTGCGGCCTTCCCCCGATAGCCTTGCACATCCCAGGGAAAGATCTCCCCGGCCTTGGCCAGGGCGGCCTTTTCCACAGCATCGAACCAGGCCACGAAACGATCCCGCACCAGCCTGCCAAAGTCTGTCAGTTCATACCCACCGCGCCGGCTGTTGCGGGTGATGAGTTCGAAGCCCAGGATCTTTTCGCTCTGTTTGATCTTTCCCCAGGCCGCCCGGTAGGACATGCCAAGTTCTTCGGCGGCCTTCTTGAGTGAGCCGTGCTTTTCGATGCGCTCGAGCAGAAGCGCCCGCCCCGTGCCGAAAAACAGGCCGTCGTCCGTGTCCAGCCACAGGTGCAGGCGCACGGTGGGGACATGGTCGGTGAGGGGACGGTTCTTCACCACACCTCCCGCATCCCCGGGGATTCCGGGAGGTGTGGCGGATGTGACGGCAACATTCTCATATGTCGATTATGGCATAAGACAGGAAGGAAATCGAGACGCGCAAAATGTAAAAATGGCGACGCCCGAACCGGATCGCGTCGCACAGGCGAACCGGCTCGGGCGTTCGCCCGCGAATTGCCCGAGGGTGATCAGGCAAATGTATTCCAGGGCTGCGCGACCAGGGGCCTGAACCCCCGCTCGGCGGCCACGAATTCCAGGTGCATGAGGTCCAGGCCGACGGTATCCAGGCGGATATCCTGGCGGCCGCCGGACAGATCCACACAGGGAAAAAAGATGCCGCATTCGGTGCAGGTGTAGACCCGCTCGTCATCGCGGTCATTGGCCGAAAGACTGGTGAATTTTTCGTGATCCGAGGTCTCGCAGGCCGGACACTTGATGCGCACGTAGCGCCAGGTATGCCCGCAGCGGGCGCAGTGCAGATGCGTCTGGCCGCTTTTGGAAATCAGAAATTCGGTGGCTTCCGGTTCCTTGGGCAGGAGGCAGGCCGCGTCGGGGTAGGAACCGCAGACGGGGCAGTAGCCGCGAAACCAGGATTCCTGTTGCACGTGCTGGGACAAAAGGGGCGCAATCCGGGTCAGGCAGACCTTGACCGCCTCCATGGCGGCAAAGGCGGTTACGGCGGCGGATGCGCCGCAACGGACGGCGGCCTTTTCCCACAGGGGGCCGGCGTCCTCGCCGCCGCCGAAAGCGGCCTCGAGACAGGCATCCGTCAGGGCCGGATCGGTGGATACGGCCTTGGTCAGCCTGGCCAACTCATCTCCCACGGCCGGAAACAGTTCGGCCATGCCCGGCCACAGACACGCGGCGGCGGCCGTGAAATCGTCACGGAAAACCGCCGGTTCGACCCCGGCCAAAAGTGGCGTCCCATCGGCATACCCCTGCGGATCGAACTCGATTTCCGTGGCCGGGGGCGTGTCGGGGAGGGCCGCAAGACAGGCGGCGCGGCGGTCGGCCAGGGCGGCAAAGACCTTGGCGATGACCATGACAGCCTCGGATCTGGGCGGCGGGGGGAGAAGTCTTTCGACTTCCTTATTCTGAAATGTGCGTTCGTTGAACCACATACAAGCATGCTCCATGCAGGGCGGCCCGGGGCTTTCGGTGCCGGAGGACCGTTTGCGCGTATTGCCGGTCAGGGAGGGGGCGGGCGCGGCCGTGTTGCGCCTTTGCGCGAAGATCGCCTCCCCGGACAGGCGGTCAAGGGGGGCGCGCCTGGCACGCCCCCCCCTGCCATTTACCCGGCCATGCGGCGCACGGGCTCGATGATCTTTTGCAGGAAGGCCTGGCGGGACAGGGGCCTCATCTCCCGGCTGGCGTACTCGAAGTATTTGTCGCGCGGCTGGGTGATGAGGTAAATCACGTTCACGCTGTCCTCATCCAGCAAGCTGGCCTGGGGATGCTTCTTTTTGATCCGCTCCAGGCTTTTGTGGGCCAGGGCCAGCATCTCCTCGCGCTCACCGAAGTTCATGGTCCCGGTGCAGCAGGTCTTGACGCAGGCGGGCTGCATTCCGGCCTGGACCCGGTCGATGCACATGTCGCACTTGGTGAGCATGCCGGTCTTTTCGTCCCGGCGCGGCACCAGATAGGGGCACAGTTCCTTGACGTCCTTGGCCTGATCGGGGGTCAATTCCTTACTTTTCTCGGTGTAGAGAACGGCCCCGGTGGTCTCGTCCTGGATCACCGCGCCGGGGACGTAGCCGTCGGCGATGTCCTTGCAGGGCGGGTTGACGCAGTGGCGGCACTGCTCCGGGAAGAACAGCCAGTGGATGCGGCCGTCGATCTTGTGTTCGTCGAAATGCACGAGTTTGAAGTTGGTCGGGGTCAGCTCCGGGGGATTCTGATGCGTTCCCCTCTGGAGCGTGGGCACGACGCCGTGCTCGTGCCATTCCTTGCAGGCCACCTGGCAGCCCCGGCAGGCCGTGCAACGCGAGGTATCGATAAAAAATGCCTTGGGCATGACGCTCTCCGTGTGGTTTGGGGGCGAACCCGTGTCCGCCCCCGGCTCGTTTTCGCATCCTGAAAAACGGCTTCCGTTTTCAGGCCGCGACGCCCATCGGGCGGCGCGGAAAACCAGCGTTTATCTGGCCAGTTCCGTGACCTTGTCGGCCTTGCGGATGTCCACGAGGCAGGCCTTGTATTCCGGGATGGTGGTGTTGGGGTCGCCCACCGACGGCGTCAGCCGGTTGGTGGCGTCGCCCACGCCCGGAGTGGTCCAGCCGAAGCAGAACGGCATGCCGATCAGGTGCACGGTCTTGCCCTTGATGGTGAGCGGCGTCATGCGCACCGTGACCATGGCGATGGCCTCCACTTTGCCCCGGATGCTCTCCACGATCACCGGGTCGCCATTTTGGATGCCCTTCTCCTTGCCCAGTTCCTGGCTCATCTCCACATAGAGCTGCGGTTCCGCCTCAAGCAGGGCGGGGGTGTTGCGGGTGTCGCCGCCGCCGCACCAGTGCTCGGTCATGCTGTAGGTCGTGAGCACGATCGGGTACTTGGGGTCGGCCGGTTTGGCCAGGATGTCCATGTCGCTGTCCATGATCCGGATGCAGGGGTTATTGAGCTGCTTCGAGAACGGATGCGAGGACACGGGCGTCTCGGCCGGTTCGTAGTGTTCGGGGAAGGGGCCGTCCACCCGGCCTGGGCCGTAGAGCTGGCCCATGCCCTCGGTCTGCATGATGAAGGGATAGACACCCTTTTCCATGGCCATGGGAGGCGCTGGCCCATCGGGCACGTCGCCCACCCACTTGTCGCCTTCCCAGGCGATGACCGGCAGGGCGGGGTTGAACGGCTTGCCGTTCATATCCACGGAGGCCCGGTTGTAGATGATGCGGCGATTGACCGGCCAGCACCAGGAGAAGTTCGGGAACAGTCCGAGCTTCGCGGCGCGGGCGTCCTGGGTCAGGTCGCGGCGTTTGGACAGGTTCTTGTCCGCTGTGGGATAGCCGCCGCAATACAGCCAGTTCAGGCTGAGGGTGGATCCATCCGCGGTCAGGGAGGGGAAGGACGGAACCTGGTCGCCCTTCTTGTAGTCCTTGCCGCCAACCGTGCAGTCGCGGGTGAACCAGCCGTTGGTCTTTTTGGCGATAAGGTCGGCGTCGTAGGTTTCGTACCAGTCGAGCTTCGCGATGGGCTCGGGGAAGGCTCCGCCCTCCTTGGCGTACAGGTCGCGGATGCGCTTCATGATCTCGACCACCATCCACCCCATGGGTTTGGACACGCCCATGGGCTCGTAGCCCTTGTGGTGCCACATGTGCCAGCGGCCGGAGTTGGAGATGGTGCCGTCTTTTTCGCCGCGCTGACAGGAGGGCAGGAGGAACACCTCGGTCTTGACGTCCTTGGGATCCGTGCCGGGCTGCCGCCAGAAGGCTGCGGTCTCGGTCTCATGGGCCTCGCCCACGACCAGGAAGTCGAGCATGGTCAAGGCTTTGCGGATCTTATGCGTATGCGGCATGCTCTGGGCCGGGTTGTGACCGTAGATGAAGCCGCCCTTGATCTTGCCCTTGTACATCTTGTCGAAGAGCACCAGGCTGGCGTAGTCCACGCCCGGGTCGACCTTGGGCAGCCAGTTGTAGCCGAATCCGTTCTCCGCCGTGGCGTTGTCCCCGAACCAGGCCTTGAGCAGGCTGACCACGTACTTGGGACGGTTGCCCCACCAGTTGACGCTTTTGGGGTCGTTGCTCTTTGGCGTGTTGCCCTTCAGGTAGTCTTCCAGGGTCGGCCAGTTGGTGGTGGGCACGTTGTTGTAGCCGGGCAGGATGTGCCACAGGATGGCATGGTCCGTGGACCCCTGCACGTTGGGTTCGCCGCGCAGGGCGTTGACCCCGCCGCCGGCCACGCCGATGTTGCCCAGCATGAGCTGGATCATGGCCCCCAGGCGGATGTTCTGCACGCCCACGCTGTGCTGGGTCCAGCCCAGGGCGTACATCATGGTCCCGGCCTTGTCGGGCTTGCCCGTGGCGGCGTAGGCGTCCCACACCTTGAGCAGGTTTTCCTTGGACACGCCGGTGATGGCCGAGACATCTTCAATCTTGTAGCGGTCGTAGTGCTTTTTGAGGAGTTGGAAGACGCACCTGGGATCCTTCAGGGTGGGGTCTTTCTTGGGAAGACCCTTGTCGTCCATGGCGAAGGCCCATTTCTTCTGGTCGTATTTCTTGGTGGCCGGATCGTAGCCCGAGAACATGCCGTCCTTGAACTCGTAGCCGTCGCCCACGATAAACGCCGCGTTGGTGTAGTTCTCGACGTAGTACTTCTGGTACAGCCCCTTCTCAAGGATGTACTTCATCATGCCGCCCAAAAAGGCGATGTCCGTGCCGGAACGAAGGGGCACGTGCAGATCGCACCGGGCGGAGGTACGGGAGAACTTGGGATCGACGTGAATGACCGTCGCCCCGGCGTCCTGGGCCTTCAAGACCCACTTGAACGAGATGGGATGATGCTCGGCAGCGTTGCTGCCCATGATCAGGATGGCGTTTGCGTTTTTGATGTCAATCCAGTGCTGGGTCATCGCGCCGCGTCCGAACGACTCTGCCAGAGCCGGTACAGTGGGGCTGTGTCAGACCCGTGCCTGGTGGTCGAGATACACGACCCCCAGGCCTCTGAGCATTTGATGCGAAACGGCGCACTCCTCGTTGTCCATCTGGGAGGTGCCGAGCTGGAACAGGCTTTCCACCCGGTTGACGGTCAGGCCCTTGTCGTTTTTCTCGACGAAATCCTTGTCGCGGGTGTCTTTCACCTTGCGGGCGATGCGGTCCAGGACGAAGTCCCAGTCCTTCTCTTCCCATTTGTCGCTACCCGGAGCCCGGTAACGGGGCGTAAGAACCCGGTGGTGGCTGATATGCATGGAGTGGAAGGCCGCGCCCTTGGGACACAGGGCGCCTTCGCTCACGGGATAGTCCGGGTCGCCCTCGGAGCTGATGAACTTCCCGTCCTTGATGAACATGATGATGTTGCATCCGCACGAACAGAACGGACAGATGGACACCACCTCTTTGGCCCCGGCGATGCGTAATGTGGTCGCATACGCCGCCACGGGCTTCACGTCGAAGCCCAGCCTGGACAGGGAGAGGGCCGCCGCGCCCGCCCCCGTCCATTTCATGAATCCACGCCTGGAAAGCTTCATGGTTCCTCCTCGTTTCGGTCTGGGCCATCCCCGCCTCTCGTCAGGCGGCGATCCCCGGCCGTGTGGCACAGGCTTCCGGCCGGAAGCGTCTCCCGGCGCCAGGCGCCTCCTCCGCCGTGAGGGGGCTCTCGCCTGGAACCGCCAGCAAAATCCGAGACGCCTTATCCTGCCAGCGTTGTGCCGCAATTAGCATAGCGAAAGGGCTCGGTCAATGAAAAATCAAAAAATCTTCAATGATATTAATATGTTATTTTAAGCACATTAATGCCCGGCAGGCCGCGCCGGGGCTCTGTCGACGGG
>LNQE01001429.1_pt1 | contig 17102 bp, 15 predicted proteins | sample 603111 | NCBI WGS metagenome assembly LNQE01 (sample SAMN04260313, study PRJNA301899) | hydrocarbon metagenome | isolation source: hydrocarbon-contaminated ditch | place: Germany: Bremen | collected 1998
TATTTTCCGAAAAATACCGCTCGCAGTAAATTCAAAGTCGTTTGAGTAATCCTGGAAGATAGTTGAAAGCATTTCACGATGCGGAAAATTTATCAAGCTTAATTGCATCTCAGTCATTGTAGGGTCTCACAGGGTACATGATTATCATAATATTAATAGCTTGTGATAGAATGTGCCCTGCCTACATCACTTATTTAGGAGATTGTGCCTTCACTGGAATAACATGCGGGCTTCCACCATTATTATTGATCACCTCAGCCACAACTCCATAGACGGATCTGATATTTTCTTGAGTCAGAACTTCACTTGGAACTCCTTGATCCACAATCCGTCCCTCTTTCATCATTATGATGCGATCTGTGTACTTGGAAGCAAGATTAAGGTCGTGCACTGCCATTATGGCGGATATGCCCCTTTCTACCACCATCTCTCGAATTATCTCCACTACCTCCAGTTGATGCTTGATATCCAAGTTTGAAGTAGGTTCATCAAGCAGCAGAATAGAACTTTCCTGAGCCAGAGCCCGGGCTATGAGCACCTTTTGTTGCTGACCGCCGCTGAGCTGATTTATATCGTTCATTGCCAGATTCTCAATACCCATCAGCCTCAGAACCTTGATCGCTTTCTTGACATCCCCTCCGCTGCTTCTCCATCCCAGGTGCGGCCGCCTTCCCATGAGAACTGCATCAAGTACCGTGGAGGGAAAGAATGAACGGCTTGAGGTCTGAGGCACATAGCCTATCTTTTTTGCCATCTCTTTTCGGGAGATACCTTTAATATCGGTTCCGTCTAATAGGATGCTGCCATTCATTGGTTTCAGCAGCCCGTCAATGCATTGAATGAGGGTTGATTTACCCGATCCGTTCGGCCCTATTACTCCGAGCATCTCTGATGGCCGGAGCTCCATTGATATCTTCTTGAGAATTAGCTGGCTGGAGTAGCCAAATTCCAAATCTTTCAGTATCAGTTTCAAAAGTATCCCATCCTTCTTTTCATTATGAGGTAGAGAAACAGTGGACCACCCATGAAGGCAGTGATGACTCCGACAGGAATAATGATCGGCGGTATCACATTTCTGGATATCACATCCGATCCGACTACAAGTATAGCACCTACTATTCCCGAGGCTGGTATGAGATATCTGTAGTCAGTTCCAATAATAATTCTCGTTATATGGGGCGCAACAAGCCCTATAAATCCGATAGTTCCAGTAAAACAGACTATGCTTGAGACCATCAGACTAATGATGGCCATCGTAAATATTCTAATTCTGTTGACATTTACACCCAAGCTTCTTGCAGAATCGTCTCCTGATGTGAGCAGATTCATATCCCATGATTTCATCATCAGCAATGGAATGGAGAGAGCAACCACTGATCCAGCGATCAATACCTTGCTCCATGAGGCTCTATCCAGGCTGCCGACAGACCAAAAAACGGCTTGAACCACTGCGGTCTCCTCACCGAAATACTGCAACAATGTCGTGGCTGCTGAGAAGATGTACAAAATAGCAATACCTACGAGAACCATCGTCTCTGGTGTGGCACCTCTTCGTGCGGCAAAGCCTATGATGATAAGTGAAACCAGGAGAGAAAATGCGAATGCATTTCCGATTATCAGATAGTCGCCTCCCACAAGGCCAGCGCCTCCAATGATTGCAAGAGAGGCTCCAAAGGAGGCACCCGCGGAAATTCCCAATGTGTAGGGGCTCGCCAGTGGATTCTTTAAAATCCCCTGCATGATACACCCTGCAATACCAAGGCCAATGCCGGCTATGATCCCCAGTGCAATTCTTGGAAGCCGCAGATTCCAGATCGTGGTCTCAGCCAGCCAGCTTGATGAAAAATAGTTGGGGAAGAATTTGGCAAAAAAGGCTGCATACCCGTCCCATATCGTAATCTTGGCCTGGCCCATGGAGCCTGCCAGGCCTGCAGCTAAGACCAGAACCAATATAGAGGATACGATAAAGATCGCCTTTCTCCCCATATATTTTTGGTAGCTGTTTAAGATCTCTTCATCGGAGATCTCCAACTCTGACAAATTCATGGATACTCCTTTTCGGGGACTATCTACCATCCATCATCCTCATTCAGGCAATGGATATGCGGATATGCATTTATTTACATCCAGGTCAAGATGCTGGAATTTGCTCACGAATTCCTGATGCACTTCCTGAACATCGATATCTTTGAAGAGATCGGGATAGAGCCACTTTGCATAATAAAGACTACCAATAAGGCCTGAAGCACCACCACAGAGAATATACGGGTGGGAGATCATATAGACCTGCTTATTCTTGACAGCCTCCACATCGGCAAACTCGGGCCTCTTCAGGAATTCATCAATGGCCTCGGTTGCATTCTTTGGACTGTAGATATCATATCCCAATACAGAATTTCCTGCAGAGAAAAATATCACATCGGGATTTCTGGCGATCACCCATTCGGCGTCGACAGACTGTGATCCTGTGCCCTTAATTTCATCGCCCATGTACCTGCCGCCGGCATTTTTAATCATCACCGCACGGTAGCTATCCGTGCCCGGCACCGAGAACTTTGTTCTATCCAAATCATAGCCGCTAAAATATGCCAACGGTCTCTCGGACTCCGGGATATCTTTTATCTTTTCTGAGATCATGTTCTCAATCTCAGTCGACCAGTCCACATACTCTTTGGCCTCGGAGACCTTGCCGAAGATATATCCATATCTCATTGCAGCTTCTTTGGAGTTGGTGATATTCACATCCAGGGCGATTACTGGGGTGTCTGGTGTCTTGGTGTGATCGTAGTATTCCCTGGCGTCGGTTAGGACAACATCGGGATTGAGGTTATTGACAACTTCATAATTGACTGTCTGCAACTCCCCCACGCTTTCAACATTGCTTAAAAGCTCTGGAAAATATGTTTTGCTGTATCTGTTCCCACCTGGTGTGACGAATCTGTCCGTAATTCCAATTATTCTATCTGATACTCCAATAGCTCTCACGGTCTCATAAACATAAGAGTTATGGCCATGGTACACAAAGGATTTCACAGGCTCAGGAATCTCGACAGATCTTGCCGTGTCGTCAAAGACCACCAGAATCTCCTCTGTGCCATCGATAATATTTTGAACCTGATCGATGTCCTTTTCATCAACCGTTCCGTCATTATTTGCGTCTGAAAACTTGGTATTATCAGCTTCGCCTTTAATCACTTTTTCCAGGTATGAAATATCTGCATCATCGATGATTTCATCCATATTGGCATTTCCGAATATCTGCAGTGTGTAGGAAACAGCGCTTGCTGAAAGTGCAGTAAAAAAAATTACGGTAAGCAGAACACTCGCGTGCTTATTCATGATATTTCCTCTTTGCATGCCCAAGTGACAGATCTTATTGGTATTAAAGTTTTCTATAATTGTATCAGTAAATGTTATAATTATAAAATCATTTATTAATTTATAAGCTCTATTAGATAACAATCATGCCATTAATGTTATTGTGAATCTTGAAGAATTGCATGCGACTGTTCATATTTATATAATTAGAATTAAATGCAATTTCAGATCGTCATCTTGGACTGCAGGACTGGCCTGCGCCAAAGAACAATACTAATAGGGGAAAGACGATGAAGATCGCCATTTTTCCCCATATACTCATGCAGTCAACGGATAGGCCATAATGCATTTATTAACATCTATATCCAGATGCTGGAATTTGCTCACATACTCCTGATGGATCGCCTGCGCATCCATATCCGCAAAGAGATCTGGATAGAGCCACTTGGCGTAGTAAAGGGAGCACAATAATCCTGAAGCTCCGCCACATTTGAGGAACGCATGTGAGATCATGTACACTCTCTTATTCTTGACGGCATCCACAGTGGCAAGCTCGGGTTTCTGCAAGAATGCATTGATATATTCGGCCACTTCTTTTGAATCATGAGCATCATATCCTACCATTTGGTTAGTTGACAACAGTATTACCTGCGGGTTTCTTGAGACAATCCATTCCGCATCCACATCAACACTTATGCCTTTGATATCGATCTCATCATTGATGGGTATTCCTCCGGCATTTCTGACCTCTTGGCAGTAGTGATGTTTCTTAGATGGCGTCGAGTATTTGCTAGTGCCCACATCGGGTAAGCCTACGCAAACATAGACCGAAACTCTCTTGGACTCAGGAATGCTCTCCACTTTTTCACTGATCTTTTTTTCCTGGTCATTCATCCATGATACATACTCTTCTGCCTTAGAAACCTCGCCGAAGATATATCCATACCTCATGGTGGCTTCTTTGGGATTGGTTATGTTCACATCCAGTGCAATTGTTGGAAAGTCTGGCGTTTTTGTGGGATCATAGTATTCAAGATAATCCGTAATGATGAGATCCGGTTTGATGTTATTGATTACTTCATAGTTGATCGCTTGCAGACCTCCTAGATTTTCGACACTCAATAGCTCCGGGAAGTAAGTCTCGCTATACCTGCTTAAGCCAGGAGTAACATAATCACTATTGACACCGACAATCTTATTGGAGACTCCAATTGCTCTCAACGTCTCATAAACGAAGATATTATGCCCATGGTATACAAAGGAATCTATCGGTTCATCGACTCTAACAGTTCTACCCGCATCATCCTGGACAACAAGAAATTCTTCATCCCCTGCCATAATTTTTTTAATTTGCTCAATATCATTTTCGTCCACAACATCGTCATTGTTAGCATCAGAGAACTCGGTTTTTTCCACTTCGCCTTTAATCAATTTCTCCAGATAAGTTAAATCCTCATCGTTTATCGATTCATCCATATTCGCGTTTCCGTGGATTTTCAGCGTATACGAAACGGCGTTGGACGAAAGCGCTGTCAAAAAAATTGTAGCAACTGCTACAGTAAGCAGAATACTCACGTGCTTATTCATAATCGTTCCTCTTTGCATGTCAAAAGTGACAGATCTTATCGGTATTAAAGTTTTCTATAATTGTACTAATAAGTATTATAATTACCAAAAGTTTTATTAATATGGGCATGCTCAGCAATCCATGTATCTATACATCAAATAGAGGAATCGAGAATGCAAGAGAGCAAGATGGAATTGATGATGCAAGGCCACGAGATCTGGCTGGAAAAGTCCAAAGCGGAAGGCGAGGAATTAGAGTTGGCCCTTGTGTACGGCCACAATATGCGTCAAGATGGAATAGCAGACGCCAACAGACTTAAAGCGTTCAACTATCATCCAGACGGCAGCAAATCGGATCTGAACCTCATCCCTGAGGAGACACGCTATCTCCTGAAGTTCACGGCGGATAAAGAAGGATCATATGCTATCGTAGTGGACATGGAATCGTCGATACTTTGCAAGACCAAGGACGGAAATAAGAGAGGCCCGCGTTCTCAGTTCAAGGATGTCACATATGCCGGGGCCTTCCACCAGATGGCCAAGATCCTTTGTCCCGTAGGCGGTGATGGAAAATACAGTGGCCAGGTTGTGCACGGCATCCTCGAGGCCGTCCCAATCATGCCTTGGTGCCAGGTAGGCCAGGAGGCTGAGCTGCAGGTATTCTATGAAGGAAAACCGCTGGCCTTTGCAGAAGTCAAGGCGGTATCCAAGAAAGAGGGGAAGGAGATGGCTCTGGTCAAGGCAGATGAGCAGGGCAAGGCGCGCATTCCTATAACCACGGATGGAGAATGGATGTTCCTGGTCAGGCATAAGGACCCTTCCAAGAAGGTCAACGATATGTTCGATGAATCTGTCTTTGTCAGCACTCTGGTCATGGAAGCCAGATAGAAAGCGCATAATCTTCACAGGAAATGGCATTGCCTGGCCAGACGACTATGATAATCTCTTTGGTATTCACGGGAGTCGCAGGCATATCATCTCCTTTTCTTATAAGCTCAATCTCAGCTTCAGAACGATTGCGCCTCCACCAGCCGGGCATACCTCCCTTTCCGGGCGATGAGATCCTCATGCCTTCCCTGCTCTACTACCCGTCCCTCATTTATGACGAAGATCCAGTCTGCATCCACCACAGTGCTCAGCCGATGAGCGATCATGATGGTGGTGCGACCCTCTCTCCTTTCCATCAGAGCCTCTTTGATTGCCCTCTCGTTCTCTGCATCCAGGCTGGAGGTGGCCTCATCCAGGACAAGTATGGGCGCTCCCTTAAGAAGAGCTCTGGCGATGGCGATCCTCTGTCGCTCTCCGCCGCTGAGACGAACTCCCCTCTCTCCCACCAGGGTATCATAACCCTGGGGCAGGGTGGTAATAAAATCATGAATGCGGGCCCTGACAGCAACCTCTTCCACCTCGGCGTCGCTCGCTTCTGCCCGGCCTAACCGGATGTTCTCTCTGATGCTATCGCTGAAGAGGAAGACATCCTGAGAAACCACAGAAAACAAACGGCGTAGCTGCATCATGGGATAGCAGCGCAGATCACTTCCACCGAGCAATATCCTTCCCGCTTCCGGATCCCAAAAACGGAGCATCAGATTGATCACTGTGCTCTTTCCTGCTCCGCTCGTCCCCACCAGTGCCACTGTCGAGCCCGCTGGAATCTCCAGGCTGATGGAGCTTAAGATCAAAGGCTCATCCGGAGCATAGCGGAAGCTGACATCCTGCAGAGAAATGGATGGCTCTATGGATTCGATCGGAACTGCCGGACCCAGACCGGACTCGTCCCTTACCGCTGGCTGCTCATCCAATAGAAGAAAGAGTCTGCGAGCAGCAGCGCGGGTCAAAGAGAGCTGCTTGGAGATCTCGACCACTGAGGTTATGGAGAGAAAGACGCTTGAGGCCAGGATCATGGTGATGGGAAGAAAGCCTGGCGCAAGGGAATTCTGCCTAACCAGGATGCTGGCACATAGGAGCACGGCAAGAGTCCCTGCAGAGACGATGCTGATCTTCGCTGCGCTTTGCAGCCCGATGTTTCTCGCCTGCCTGGCCTGCAATGCCAGCAGTGTGGCAGAATTTTCAGACAGCTCCTCTATTCTTTGTCTGCTGTAGCCGAAAGACAGGATCTCCTTCATTCCCTGAATAGTATCCAGCACCTGGGAGTTGAGAAGTGCCTGCTGCCCCCTCAACCTCTCCCCTAGAGTTGTGCCCAGCCAGAAAGCCAGCCTGGGCATGAGGATCAGCAGGATGAGAAAAATGAGCAATGCCTCTGCCAAAAGCAGGTTGATGGTTGCCAGAGCGGTGAGAGCGATGATGGGGACGATAAAAGCCACTACCGCTGGTCCTGCTGTATGGGCGAAGAAGAGCTCCAGCAATTCTATGTCTGATACTGCTGTGCTGACCAGATCGCCCGTGCGCCTTCTGGCAAGCTTTGCCGGAGCGAGGGGCTCTATGGCCCAGAAGAACTCGTCCCTCAGGTCGACCAGGATGCGGAATGCCGCCACATGAGATAGATAAGGGCCTAAATAGCCAAAGGTCCCTCTGGCCAGGCCGAGGATGATCATGGCGGCAGCATAGGGATAAAGCTCCTCGATGGCCGTGCCGGCCACCGCCCGGGCGAAGAGAGCTGCACCAAGAACGGCAACGCCGATTCCCGAGACCTGTCTTAAGATCTCGGATATGACGGCCAGGCTCATCAGTCCCAGATGAGGGCGAATAGGATAGATCAGCCGGCGCCAAACCGATCTGGAATCAAGAACGCCTCTTATCATGGCCCTCCTCCCGCCACAGCGGCGAGATGGCTGCCAACTTTCATGGGGAGAGCATTCTCGTCATCCCTGCATTCTGGCATATCCAGGGACTGGGCCGCCACCAGGTGGGCATAGATGCCTCCTTTAGCCAGCAGCTCCTCATGGCCGCCGGACTCGGCGATTCTCCCCATTTCCATGACTAAAATGCAGTCCGCCTTTCTGACGGTGCTCAGCCGATGGGCGATGATCATAACAGTGCGCTGGGCCTGCAGACGGCCGAGGGCCTTCTGGATGTCCTCTTCGTTCTCGGCATCGATGCTGGAGGTCGGCTCATCCAGGAGGAGAATCGGTGCCCCCTTGAGAAGGGCGCGGGCAATGGCGATTCTCTGCCGTTCTCCTCCGGAGAGAAGCACTCCCCTCTCGCCTATGACCGTCTGGTAGCCTTCAGGAAGCGCTACAATGAACTGATGAGCGTTGGCTGCTGTTGCCGCCCGGACGATCTCTTCATGACTGGCCTTGGGCTTTCCCAAGCGCAGGTTATTCTCCACGGTATCATAGAACAGGTAGGACTCCTGAGCAACCAGAGCCATTTGGCTGCGCAGGAAATTGAGGGGCAAGCTGCGAATATCATGGCCCCCCAGGAGCACTCTGCCCTCTTGGGGATCGTGGAAGCGGAAGAGAAGATCGATGACTGTGCTCTTGCCAGTTCCTGTCGCCCCAACCAAAGCCACAGTGCTGCCTGGCTTCACCTCAAATGAGATGTTATGCAAAACCGGCCTATCGCCGTGATAAGCGAAGTGAACCCCCTCAAACCTGATCTCCGGCTCAATAGCAGAAGGTGCTGTATCTTGGCCATCCCGGACCTCAGGCATCTGATCTAATAGCTCGAATATGGCGTTCGCGGTTCTTTTTCCCAGCAGGCTGTAGTGATGATATAAAAGCAGATGGCTGACGTGCTCGTAGAAGAGCGAGCCCAGCAAAAGGACCATGACCAGTTTGTCCATCGATAGGCTACCCTGGCTGAGGCGGAATGATGAGACGATCATGGTCAGGGAGTAGCCCAGAACTGGGACCACCTCGGAGACGAAACTGGCTCCGAAATAGAGCTGCAGGCTCTGCACCAATGCCTTCTCCAGGTTCCTGGATCTTCTATGAAGCTCTTGCCCCCGGCGTTCTGCCTGGCTGAAGAGCTTGAGGGTGGTCAGTCCCTGCAGGCTCTCGGCAAAGTAAGCGGATAGCTCCCGGTACGTCTCCCATGCCCTTCTCCCCACCTTCCACTCCTCCAGATTGGTGAATATCAGCAGGGAAAGGGGGACCAGGGGGACAAAAGCCATAAGCATCAGGGCGGAGATCAGGTCTACATAGATGGCAAAGCCCAAAAAGAGCAGAACGGGCATAACCAGACAGAGGGCCATATAAGGAACATAAAGCCCCACATAGGCCTCAAGCGCCTCCACTCCATCCAAGACCGTGGTGGCCAGGGCGCTTGTGTTGCGCATCTCGACGAAAGAGGGACCCAGATCGAGAAGATGCTGATTGATCCTCTTTCGGACGCTGCTCTTGACCATGGCGGCGGAACGCTGGGCGGTGATATCTCTGGAGGCCTCGGCAGTGGCTCGCAGGCCTATGGCCGCCAGCATGCCTGAGAACAGATCCAGCATGGAGAGGAGAGCGCGACCATCATATATTCCCACGATGATCCTTCCCGCCAGGAAGAGGAGGGCGATGTTAGCAATAGATCCCATCAGCCCAGACAAGAAGGTGAGGGCGATCCAGCGCCTTGCACCAGGGGCGAACTTCAGAATCCGTTTGTCGATTAAGCCTTCCATGTTCTCCTTCTTTTGCCGCAGCCCTTCTCCTGCGCCGTAAAATTAAATCCTGTCGTGTTACACTCGTTAATAAATCTGTCGTAGGAGATATTATAAATTCATATTATTATCTTGCTTTGGAGGGTAAATGAAAATAAATTGGCTTCTGCTCGCTAGAGTTGGTAAGAGGGTATTCGTTTCCCATGGATTTTATCCATTCAGACGCTGATCGAATACCCCCATATTCTCCATCCGCCTGCGTTGGATGGCTCACGACATACGCTTTAAATAGCACTTTGTGCAGAAAAGTTAATATTATATCATCACTTCATCGATTCCTGTGTAGGTGGTATATTTTGAAAGAAAAGAGGAATTTCGCCCTCCGAGATGCTTCGGGCAATGAGGTTGGCATCTATACGGGAATGGCACCCAGGCAAGCAGCCCTCAAAGTGGCGAGCAGAGGAGTCAAGGATATAAGGCTGAGGGAAAGGGGCACAAAAAAGGTCCATATCTATCAGGGCAACAGAAGAAAGGTCAAGAAGCCAAAGAACGCTCCTGCCTGGATGCCCGATAAGATCTGGAAGCCGACGGTAAAGAAGATTGGGATAGAGAAGCTGGAGAAGATCTGAACTCATCGTTACTCTGTCGGGGGCAGCGGCCAGCACATCTCCCGTGTTGGCCTTTTTATCTGCCTGAGTTCTCATCCTGTGCAGTAACAATTTTCTTATTTTGATTATGATTAAATTCTAATACAGGTTTGATTGATATGCCTACATGCGACAGCTATCTTCTCCTGCTTGCCGGATGGATCACTTCGGCTGCAGGATGGAGGGCGGGGCAGAGGAAAGATGGTGATGATACCCTTAAAAGCACTAATGCTGGCCTTTGCATTGTTGATGCTCTCTGCATCGGGCAATGGCTATGTACTGCATATATTCGGCAATGCCAATCTCGACGATGATATCAATGACCAGGATTTAGCATATCTGGAGAGGATAATAGAGGGAACCGAAGAGCCGACATGGCTCTCTGATGCGGACAATAATGGAGAGATCGACGAATCAGACATCTCACTAGTGCAGAGCATCATCAACGGAACCCCTAGCGAGATCACAATTGTTGATTCAGACAATAAGACAGTGACTGTAAAGCAGCCCCTGGAGAGGCTGGTCGTCTATACCCATCAGTGTGCTGAGATCCTCCAGCTCCTGGGAGCGGAGGAGAAGGTGGTAGGGGTCAGGGACACATTCGCTGAGCAGCCCAACAGGTTCCCGCGGTTGAGCAAGTACCAGAGCATAGGCAGTGGTGGAGAGCCCGATGTGGAGGCGGTCTTAAAGACCAATCCCGATGCCATCCTCGCTTATACCTGGTACCCATCTGAAGAGTCGCTGGACGATAAGCTTCCCCCAGAGGTTGAGGTCCTGCGATTCGATTGTGAGTGCAGCGGCCAGGGCCCCGACGACATGAGAGAGAGGGTCCGGTTGCTGGGAATCCTGATGGGTGCAAGGGATAGGGCAGAGGAGTATCTGCAGTGGCACGACGCCATCCTCGACCAGGTGGAGGATGAGGTCCGGAAGATCCCCCAGAATGAACGGGTGCGGGTATACCTGGAGAGCACGCCCGAGGGCGACCGGCCCATGAGTTCCCGAACGGCTATTGGCACCGGCCATGCAGCCCACAAGCTGGTGGAGATGGCAGGAGGTGTTAACATCGCTGCCGGCCGCCTTCCTGGATATGAGGATACAGCCTTCGAGTATGGCGAGATAGAGACGGAGTGGGTCCTCTCTCAGAATCCGGAGGTCATCGTAGGCCGGGCCATGGGCCCAGGGATCAGGCCTTATGAAAATGTCAATGACAGCCTCCTTGAAAGCTACGCCCAGGATATCAGGAGCCTGCCGGGATTCGATGAGGTCCGGGCCGTGAAGAACGATGGGATATACATCATAACCAATGACTATGCAATAACGCCCAACTACCCCTCTGCCGTCCTCCTTCTGGCCAGATGGTTCTATCCGGATCGATTCGCAGATATCGACCCCCAGGCGGCTCACCAGGAGTATGTGAATATGATGGGCTTGGACTACGATGTCCGAGAGAAGGGTGCGTTCTTCTTCTCTGAAGAGCAAGCAGAGGATCTATGACATTTTTCAGCTGAGATTGATGAATTCGACAGCTACCATGAGAAAGGAGATGCTATAATTGAGAGAAGATAAAATCGTTGTATTGGCGCTGGTTCTCCTCGCCAATATCATTCCCCTGTCATTGGGGTCAAGCTATGTGCTCCATGTTTTTGGCAATGCCAATATGGACGGCAAAATCGACCAGGAGGATTTAGCCACCCTCAGAGAGATCATCAGCAATAATATGAGTCCCACAGGCCTGGCCGATGCCAACCTCGATGGCGAGGTTGATTTGCGGGATATAGCCCAGGTGGAGATGATCATCAATGGAACGGAGAAGGAGCTGAGCCTTCTGGACGGGAACGATTTGCCCATCACCATCAATAAGCCAGTGGAGAGAATCGTGGTCGAATACCTGGACAATGCCGATCTGATGCAGATTCTCAAGAAGACGGATAAGGTAGTGGGGGTGGACCTGGCAGTGGCCAAATCCCCGGCGGAGTTTCCAGAGATGTCCAACCGGACGTGCGTGGGAGCCATGCACAAGGAACCGGACTATGAGAAGGTATTGAGTCTTGATCCCGATCTGCTCTTGGTATTCTCCAATGTCACCCAGGAGAAGGATAAGAACCTGCCTGGAGTGCCAGTGCTCTTTGCCGGCCTGTACTATCCCGACCTGCTCAAACCTGAGACATCTGCTTTCACCGATGCAGTGCGCAAGCTGGGCTATGTTCTTGACGCGCAACAGGATGCAGAAGAGTATATCCAATGGCATATGAATTCGCTCAATAGACTGGTTGAGAGCACAGGAAGTATTCCTGATAGCGAGAGGCCGACGGTCCTGGTGGCCGCCTATCCCGAAGCTGATGAGAAGACCATCTTCACCTTTGCCCAGATAGACACCCTTACCAGCATGGTGGATCTGGCCGGCGGGAGAACGGTGGCGGCCGATCTGCCTGATTTTATGAAGTCCACCTATAGAATCGAGGTGGACCCGGAGTGGGTCTTGCAAGATGATCCGGATTATATCGTTTTGCTGGTTGTTGCCACCACTTACAGCGGATTGGTGTTGGATCCGCCCAGCGGCTATGATGCCGATGATCCCACTGGAATGAAGGAGGCTCTGGAGGCCTTTATGAGCCGTCCGGAATATGCCAACCTCAAAGCGGTGCAGAACGGCGATGTCTACATATTGAGCGGCAACCTCAGAAACGATGCCAGCAAAGGCCTTATTGGCGCAGCCTACCTGGCGCGGATATTCCATCCAGATGAGGCGGAGATGGATCCCGAGGAGCTGCATCAGGAGTACTTGCAGAGGTTCCTGGGGCTGGACTACGATTTGGATGAGCACGGAGTATTCATCTATCCGCCCCTGATCAAGGGCTCCGGAGAGCTGGAGGGGGTGCCGGATGGTTATTATGCTGCTGTATCCTATGAAGGGGCTGCCAAAGCCTGAGAAGAAAGAGTCGACAGGGCACAAGCCCTGTCCAAATTTTTATCAATGCGGGCCAATTTTAGTAATATTTTTCTTTTGATAGTTATGATTAAATAGTAAAATATGCTGATAAGTATCATTGTGATAGAAAAAGGCTGCTTTTGATCGACCGATATGGTCTGCTCTGGCATGATCGAGCGGCCTGACATAAGGAGACTGGAAATGAAGAGATGCTTAATAGCAGTGATTATGCTCTGCGGCCTTTTGGCGCAGGCATCGGCGGGAGACTATATCCTTCATATCTATGGCAACGCCAATATGGACGGGACCATAGATATGAAGGACATAGAATATCTCCAGGAGATAATAGCAGGATCGGTTAATGCTTCTCCCCTGGCAGATGCCAATTTCGACGGTAAGGTTGATGAAAATGACATATCCCAGGTGGAGATGATCATCAATGATTCTCAAGAGAATATCACCATACTTGACGGAAATGGAAAGCCGGTGACGGTAAGGCTGCCCGTGGAAAGGGCCATCGTCGAGCACCTGGACAATTCAGAGATGATGATGATCTTGAAACGGACGGATAAGGTGGCGGGTGTGGATCTGGCCATGTCCAAATCAGAGAAGGAGTTTCCCGATCTGGTCAAAAAGACAAGCGTATCCGGCTTCTCTCCAGCCACAGATCCCGACTACGAGCAGGCTTTGAGTTTGAGCCCCGACCTCCTCCTCACCTTCTCCAACAAGACCGCAGAGAAGGAAGAGAAGATGCCAGAAGTGCCTGTTGTCTTTGCCGGACTATACTATCCTAACCTGATCAATCCAGAGAATTCCTCCTTTACCGATGCCGTGCATAAGCTGGGGTATATCATGCAGGCGAGAGAGCAAGCAGAGGAGTACATCGATTGGCATATCAGCAAGATCGATGAGATCAAGTCATACACCGAGAATCTAGCCGAGGAAAAGAGGCCTAAAGTGCTCATAGCCACCCTGCCAAAAGAGGGAGATAATTCGATATTCACCTATGCAAAGATCGATACCTTAAGCCAGATGGTTACTTTAGCCGGAGGCAGAAGCATCGCCGAAGATCTGCCCGCCTACCTGGAATCAAGCTACAGAATCGAGGTGGACCCCGAATGGGTCATTAAGAGCGATCCCGATTATATGATATTCATCACCATTGTTCTCACTCCGCCAATAGGATACGACTCTGATGACATCTCAGGCATTTCTCAAGCACTTTTATCATTCAAGAGTCGCCCGGAGTATGCCAATCTCACAGCTGTCAAGAACAACCAGGTCTACATCATCAACGGTAACCTGAGAAACGATGCCAGCAAAGGGCTTATCGGGGCTGCCTATCTGGCGCGGATCTTTCATTCTGACAATGTAGATCTGGATCCCGAGGATCTGCATCAGGAGTACTTGCAGAGGTTCCTGGGGCTGGACTACGACCTGGATGAGCACGGAGTATTCATCTATCCACCCCTGATCAATGGCCCCGGAAAGCTGGAGGGGGTGCCGGATAGCTTCTATCAAAGCTATGCAAATGATTCTGAGGCAAGAGCTCAATGAGGCTCCAGGCAATTCTGCGCCATTGTGCTCAAATTTTTTATAATTTTGAAAAACCCGGGGACCGGTCAAGGGAATTTCAGGCTTGATCGATGGCTGATTTGCACTTGCATGCCATTGCCGAATTCTTCGCCTCCAAAGCCCGTCTCTGAGCTATATTGCTACTAATAGCAAAAGTTTTATTAACTAGTAATATCTCTATAGGGAATACAGCGACAGAAAGCTGGTTGACCTCCTTTACCGTCGTCCGCCTGTCGTCGGTCTCCGGCCTCTGCCAGGGCCGGACTCCTCTTCTGAAAACATCGGGAGTTCATAGCGATTGAGGCTAATATGCCATGACCTTGCTTATGATCACAGACATAAGAAAAAGCATCTATGACAGTGGATCGGATATAGTCACTGCGGTATTTATGAATGGAGAGGTCCGTGGTGGCGACAAAATCAGGTTCCCGGATGAGAATATTCTTTTAGCACTGGAGAGCGCCACCGCACAAAAGGATATCCCGGCAATTGGGGTGCATTGCGGTGACCAGTATATCCGCATGCGGGCCAATCCCGGCCACGGTCTGGCTGTCGGAGAAAGGATAAGACTGGAGAGCATATAGAGCAAAGCCTAAAGCCTAATTCCAAACTCCGGCAGCCTCTCTCGCGCCTCTTCGCGGGCCTGCTGGTGCTCGTCAAGGAACCTCTTTATCCTCTCGGCCACATCCTTCTTGCAATTGCCGCACATCCTCCTGCCGCTGCGGCATTCAGCGTCAAGCTCTAAAAGCTCCTTGTCATCCTCAGATAGATGGAATAGAAGGAACTCATATATGGTGCACTTATCCGGCTCTCCTCCCAGCTTCTTCTGCTCTGCCAGGCTCTGCCTGCCGCCAGTGATGGCCCGCATGATCTTTCCTGCCGCCTCTTTGGGATCCTCAGTCAGAGCGATGTAGCTCTCCGGCTTGGAGGAGGACATCTTCCCCCCAGTAAGGCCGGTCATGAAGCGGTGGTAGATGGAGGCAGGGGGTATGAAGCCATACTCTCCGTGCTCCGTCTCCAGCCTTATGATTAACTCCTCTATCTCCTGCTGGGCCTCATCGATCCTCTGGCCCTCTCTCAGCTGGAGGTCTGTAATGTCGATATGCTCCTCATACCTCTTGACCTGTCCCAGCCCCGTCCCCCGCAGAGCCGATTCAGCCGCTTGCATCAACTCCTGGCTAGCGGCCTTGCCCCGGACGCTGATGTAGTCTCCTCTCCTCTCGACTAGAAACCTCCTCATTCGATAGGCGAGGTCGCGGGTGAGCTTGATATGGGGATCCTGATCTGCGCCAACCGGTATCACCACCGGCTTTGGCCCGCCGTACTCCTCGAGCTGTGGGTGGAGGATATCGGCGCTCTGGGCCATCACGCTCTCCATATGAGAGATGCAGGTCTCTCCGCTGAATCCATAGATGGCGCTGACCTCGGAGAAGTTGGCCTCTATCCCCAGCTCAAAGGCCAGGTTTCGCACATCGTAGTTCTTGGACTGAAAATAGATGTGGCTGTTCTCTTTGGGCTGAAATCCCAGGGCGATGAGGCTGAGGATGTACTCCTCGATGCCAAACTGTCTGCACCTCTCCCAGCTTATCCCCCGTACCGCATGGGCTTCCATATCGGCCACTGCAGCGAAGGCATCACCGCCCTGCTGCTGGTGCCAGATGATCTCATTCATCACCATCATGTGGCCGAAGTGAGCCCTGCCGGTAGGCATAAAGCCGCTCATGACGGCGAAAGGCCGGCCGCTTTTCATGGCCGCCAGCACAGCATCGTAGTTTCTGTGGCCGAATATTATCTTGCGCCTCATGTAGCGATGAGGATCTACCAGCTCGGGAAGGATATCATCGAAGCTCGATATCCCAAACTCCTCGAAGAGCTTGGTGTAATCTTCCACATGAACTGCACCCCAGGGATCAAGCCTCGTTTCCATGGCCGAAAGAGGAGGGAACGCTGATATATCTATCTTCTCATGCATCTCACGGTATCATATCTCTGATATCCACGTGGAACGGACTGACTTCTGCCCGCTCTCCTTGCAAGGGCTTCGCGTGTACCTCCCAGATCTCGATCTGGGGCTTGAGCTCCTCTATGATCTTATTCATCCAGGACAGAAACAAAAAATGCATATCCTTGGATAGAAGGTGACTGCTCCCCGCCCTAAAGGCACTATCTAGAAATCAAGTGAAATTTGTTTTTTACCAGCGATAGATTGTCTCATTTATGATATTATTGCTAATGTGGTTACACAAATCGGCCCATTTGGTTTGATTAAAGCAAATTTATCAGAATAATTTATAAAATAATTTTGTATTTTTAAAAAAAATTAGTAAGCTAACGCTATTGTTTTAGAATCTGGTTAGGCGGTGCCGAATCTTTTAACCCGTATCTAGAAAAGGAATGAACATAAAGAATGCATTGAGTAGAGACTTTTGAGGCCTTCCAAAGACTCCTGCTCTCTTTAGCGCAGAGAGCTTTATCTGCTCTTTGATTCCTGGTTCCTCTAATTGTTTTTTTCTATGAG
>LNQE01001808.1_pt1 | contig 16751 bp, 18 predicted proteins | sample 603111 | NCBI WGS metagenome assembly LNQE01 (sample SAMN04260313, study PRJNA301899) | hydrocarbon metagenome | isolation source: hydrocarbon-contaminated ditch | place: Germany: Bremen | collected 1998
CCACCCGTCCGACCATGCCGATTGACGGGGTGGGATTGATCCGGGTCCCCATCTCATCGCTCTCGTTATACAGGGAGACGTTTCCGCCCACCACGGGGATGTCCAGTGCCCGGGCCATCTCCCCCATCCCGCGTACGCAGGCTTCGAGCTGCCAGGAGATGTCAGGATGAACCGGGCTTGCAAAGTTGAGGCAGTTCACGATACAGAGGGGCTCAGCGCCCACGCAGGCGAGATTTGCCGCGTTTTCATACACGGCGTTCGCTGCACCGTTGGAGGGCGACAGGAAGATCTGGCGGGGGTTGCACCCGCAGGAGAGGGCAAGCCCGTGCTCTTCTCCATCGAGCCTGAGTATGGCAGCATCGCTGTCAAGAGCAATGGTCCGGAGCTGTACATCATGGTCATATTGCTCCATCACCCAGTTTTTCCAGGCTACTTCAGGGTGCGCAAGCACCCCGAGAATCAGGTCTTCCAGGGAACCCTCCGGGCACGAGAATGGTTTTTCCCCGGGGTATCCAGCTGTCTCCCAGAGGCATTCGGGCGCATCAGCGCACAGGAACGCGATCGGGATATCTGCAACCCTCTTACCATGGAACATCACCACGTACCGGGGATCGGCGATGACTTCCCCGATATCGCTCCACCTGAGGTCATACTTCTCTGCAATCCTCCCCATCAGGGGGACATCTGCCGGGCGAACCTCGATGAGCATCCGTTCCTGCGACTCGGCAAGCATGATCTCGACGGGCCGCATATCCGGCTCACGCTGGTGGACCCGGTCAGCATGGATCAGGCCACCGAACGTGCTGCACATCTCGCTCGATGCACCGGCAAGCCCTGCTGCACCGAGGTCCCTGCAGGAGACCACCTTCCCGGTCTCCGCCATCTCGAGGATCGCCTCGATCAGGAGTTTCTCGGTGAACGGGTCCCCGATCTGGACGCTCGGGCGGTCCTCTGCCTCGGCATCCTCAGAAAGGTCCCGGGAAGCAAACGAGGCCCCGCCAAGCCCGTCGCGGCCTGTTGATGCACCGACGAGTACGAGGTGATTACCCGGCTGTTTCACCCGTGCCGTGATGTACCTGTCAGGATGAACAATCCCGACACAGACCACGTTCACGAGCGGGTTCCCGTTATACCCGGCGTCAAAAGCAAGGTCACCACGCACGACCGGGACGCCGATGCAGTTCCCGTACCCGCCAATCCCGTCCACCACATGCTCAAGGAGGTAACGGTTCTTCTCCCGATCGAGCGGCCCGAAGTACAGGGGATCCATCAGCGCTATCGGCCGGGCGCCCATGGAGAGGACATCGCGCACGATACCACCCACCCCGGTTGCTGCGCCATCGTGCGGATCAACATAGCTCGGGTGGTTGTGGCTCTCCATGGATACGGCAAGCGCAGTCTTCTCACTGAACCGGACAATTGCTGCATCATCCCCCGGGCCAAGGATCACGTTCTTTCCGGTTGTGGGGAGCGTCTTTAACAGGCGCTTCGTGGAGCGGTAACTGCAGTGCTCGCTCCAGAGATTCTCAAAACAGGCGAGCTCGACGTCCGTGGGTTCCCTGCGGAGGGTCGCCCTGATGGTGGAGAGATCAGTGGCCGACAACATGGTGATAAGAGTGCTCTCTCCCGCTACCTTAAAGTTCCATCGCGGGGAGTGCGGGGACGGAGGGATATTTAGGGGGCGGAAGGGAATATATAGAGCATGGTCGATCCGTACGAAACGCTCCTGAAGAAAGCCTACGCTCATGTAACCGAGCAGAGCGAGTCCACCGGCCGGTTCATCGTGCCGGAGGCGAGAGTCACCATTGAAGGGAAGACGACGATTCTTGATAATTTTGCAGAGATTGCCGATGTGGTGCGCAGGGACCAGGACCACCTGATGAAGTACCTGCTGGGAGAGCTTGGCACTGCCGGCAAGATTGACGGCACGAGAGCTATCTTCAATGGGAAATTTGAACCTGTTCTCGTCAACGGGCTCATCAGGAGCTATGTCGATGATTATGTCATCTGTTCGGAGTGCGGGAAGCCGGATACCCGTCTCGTGAAAGATGACCGGGTTCTCCTGCTCCGCTGCGATGCATGCGGAGGGCACCGGCCGGTACGGAAGCGGAAAGCCCGGACCGAGCCGGTTGGATCAGAGCTCCAGGAAGGACAGGAGCTTGAGGTTGAAGTCCAGTCGGTCAGCAAGCGTGGCGATGGTGTTGTGCGGATGGGTAAGTACATCATGTACGTCCCGAGAGGTAAACCCGGGCAGAAGGTGAAGATACGGATCACGCGAATATCCGGGTCGATCGTGTTTACCGAACAGGTATAATTTTTCGAATGAAAATCACTTCGTGATTTTCATATTTTATGCCCGAAATCCTGAACGGAGTTCATAGGGGGTATCAATGAAAATCACTTCGTGATTTTCATACTTTATGCTCGATCGCACGGCGGTCATAGGCGGTTACTATGAAGATGGTTCCGCAATTTTCATTTTGTATGCATGCGTCCCGAAAGGGAATCATGTAGTTTTTTAACTATGAAACCCAGGTGAGGCCGTTTGGTCTCAGGTACCCCTGATGAAAACTACGAAGGTGGTTTAATATGAAAATCGCATTCGCGATTTTCATTCTGTATGCTTGTGGCCTTGCGGCATCGTGACTGTTTTCTTGCCAACATGCCTGCGGCATTTTCATTCTTTGTGCACGTATCTCTCAGGGAATCAGGTAGTTTTAAAAAAAGATCGGTTATTCTGCCGGTAACTTTTCCAGCAGCTCTGTACAGTACCCGGAAAGACGCCTGCAGGCGTCCATAATTGCGGCAAGAGGATCCCGCGCTCCCCTGGTGGTGACCAGCAGTTCGGGCTCAGAGAACTGGAATTGTATCAGGTACCTCGCCACATCGACACCCGGGTCTTTCAGGATCTCCTCGGTCAGGACGTTCATGAACGTGTGCCCCTCTCCGGCAATAACCAGCCGAGCCTTGTTCTTCTCAAGTTCCAGAATTTTGATGTTCATCCCACCTATCATTGAGAGACAACAGGGTATATAGGTATGCGTGGTGAACGCCGGGGCTCCCGCCGCTCCGGGTATCCGGATTCCCGCACGGTCATCCATCATTCTTCCCGTTAGCGCGGATGGTCTCCCGCATCCTCTGTCTCGGTTGGGCGGATGAACGATCTCCAGGCATCAAGGTGCAAGGGTACAATCACCCTGTTGTTCGGTGGGGTGACTACCCGAACGCGGGAGTGGTATGGTACGGCTGGTCTGAGCAGGAGAACAGTCATACGCACATCAGCGTTCACAGACAGGGTCCCCCCTCTGGGTCTGCTGAGGAAAACGCGTGTTCTTATCGTATGATGATACCCCTCATGCGCAGAACTCCAGGGAGGTGATTCAGTCATCGCCTGACGATCAGGCGCAGAGCTACAAGGAGAATGTTTCCCCGTCCCTACCGGTATGCGGGAGATCCCAGGGGATGGTATGGCTCATGTGGACGCACCTGAAATCATTGACCTCCAATCGTGCCGCGAGGCGACAGGCATCATCGTAATTCATATGCTTGTCGATATGGACGGATGGCAGGACCAGTGCATCGGCAAACAGGAGATCGGCCCCGGAGAGGAGAGCGAGGCTCTCCCGGGGGAGGTCTGCATTGGTATCTGAGGTGAACCCGATTTTTCTCTCTTTGCAGGTGATCACGACGCCATAGGTCTCAGCCCCGGGATGGTTGACCGGGATCAGGGTGACGCCCAGTCCGAAGAGTTCAACGTGTCGTAATGGTTCAACAGGGTGAGCCGGGAAGTTGAGGAATCTGAAGGTCTCCCCACAGTATGCCAACACTGCCGGGGCGGCATAGACGCGTGGCATCGGTTGTACCCGGTAAAATTCACCAAAACCCATGAAATGGTCGTAGTGACCATGGGTCCAGATGACTGCATCGATGCGGGGGGACCCGTGGGTAAGGAGCTGCTGCCTGAGGTCCGGGGTTGTATCAATCAGGACAGCCCTGCCGCCATACGTGACCAAAAACGAAGTCCGCAACCGCTGCAGCCCATGCTCATATGCAGCACGGCACTGGGGGCAGGCACACCCGATCTTCGGGGTGCCTATCGCGTCACCGGTTCCAAGGACTGTGACCTTCATCTAGAGCCAGTTCTGGTGTCGCACTGCACCGCGACTGCTGACGAGGGTGATCCCGCGTCCGATGTCCCCTTCGGTGATAGTACTACGCCCTTCCATGAGGGATGAGATGAGGGCTTCCTTCACCATGATCCTGAGGTCAGCACCCGAGAACCCATCAGTCGTATCGGCAAAAGCCCCGTAATCACAGGTGCAGTCCATGGTCGATGTGATCTTCCTGATGATCTGCAGCCGCATCTCGCGGTCAGGAAGGGGGAACTCGACGATCTCGTCAAACCGCCTCCAGGCCGCCTCATCGAGGAGCTGGGGGTGGTTTGTGGCACCAATCAGGAGGACTCCGTCCCTGACGAGGCTGATCCGGTCGATATTTTTCAGGAGGGAGTTGACCGCACGCTTCATCGCACCGTGATCGTCGGTAACCCTGCTCTTTGCCACGAAATCAAATTCGTCGATGAACAGGATGCAGGGGGCAAGCCGTTTTGCAAAATCAAAGATCCGATCGATATTCTTCGAGGTCTCACCGAGATACTGCGAGGTGACCATGGAGAGGCGTACCTCCACGAGAGGCAGGTGCATCTCGCGCGCCAGCCCCAGCGCCAGGGAGGTCTTCCCGGTTCCGGGAGGTCCCACGAAGAGGAGCTTTCCTACTTCGTGGATACCATGGGTCCGCAGGGTTTCCAGGTGATGCCGTGCGGTCTGTATCTTCAGGAGGACCCGTTTCTGGTCGTCCGTGCAGATGAAATCTTCGAATTTCTGCTCGACATCTTCGGGGGCACTCACGATGACAAGGTCAAGCCCTGACCGGAGCGCCTCGTCCGCTGCCAGGATTGCCGTGATCTTTTTATCGAGGAATGCCCGCGTGTCCTCAAAAGGAGGATTTGCAGCCCGCACACTCTGGTACGACAGGTCGGATTGATCCAGGATCCCGAGATAGTACGCAAGTGCAGGGTTCCTCGTTGCAAGGGTCACTCCGCCTTTCCTGACAAACCACCGTGCTGCTGCCTCGAGGCTCGTCACCTGGATCCGCTGACCAAACTCCTCGCAGGTGACGACCGGGGTCCGGTCCAGTTTTGTGCAGGCGTCTGCAATGCCAAGGCTCCGCTTCACCATGCCTTCGGAGAGTGAGAGAGGGCGCTGGACTTCACTTTCCCCATTCACCCCGAACAGGTTCCGGCATTCCGGTGTCAGGTCATTGACGTCGAGGTCCGGGTGCCGGTTGAAGATCTCAGCGGTGAGCGCCAGCTCAAGGAGTTTTAAGGTCTCATCCTCTGGGGACATCTCTATAAACGCTACTATTTGTCCCGGAGTTCCATAAGGGTATCTCATGCAGTCGTCACAATACAGCCATCAGAGGTAACGATGAGGGTATGCTCGTGCTGGGAGACGATTGACCCCGGGATGTCTGCAAGGACCGGGTACGCCCGGACTATCCCCTGATGGACGAGTGCAGCCAGTGCGACATCCTGCCGGGAGTCCGGAATCCAGCGACGGGCAAAAGGCATGCCCCGGCGGTCCCTGACCTCCTCGATGATCTTTCGGGCAGAGGGCAGCCTGACGGGCCTGGCCGAGGTCTGCTGGAATATCTCAATGCGGGCTTTCTCGCTGACCTTACCCGAGCCCGTGGTTGCGAATGGCTCTATGGCAAAAACCATCCCCTCCTCAAGCCTGGCGCCGCCCGGGTACCCGATATTGGGGATGTTTGGCGGGGTATGGATGGCATACCGGGAGAGCCCGTGCCCGGTAAGGTTTGCCACTGGCCGGAATCCCCGCGACTCAATTTCCTGCTGGATTACAGTCCCGAGAGCACCCACGGTTACACCGGGCTGTACCAGGCTGATTGCCTTTTCCAGGGCTGCACGCGAAGCTTCGATGAGCAGGTCATGGTCACCGAGATCGATGGTTACCGCGGTGTCGGCAATGTAGCCCTCCAGGTGAACACCGAGGTCGAGCTTGACCACGTCGCCTGCCAGAAAAATCCGCTGTTCATCAGGTGACGCGGTATCATGCGCAGCATCCTCGTTAAGGGAGAGGTTCAGGGGAAACGCGAGTCCTGCCCCCAGGTCCCCCACCCTGCGCTCTGTTGTCTCCACGACATCGCGAACCGATGCCCCTTCACGGACCAGTGACGCCCCCTCCTTCAGGACCGCGGCGGCTATCTTCCCGGCTTCGCGGTAACAGTCGATGATGCGGTCATCCGGGATCGTGGTCACACGACAAGCTCCCGTGGAAACGAGGTGAGGCACCGGAAACCGGACCGGGTGAATACACCCATGTTCTCGAGACGCACCCCGCCGATACGGGGATAGTAAAGACCTGGTTCATTGGTGATGACATTTCCCCGTACACATACTCCCCCCCCAGGACCGATTACGGGAAGCTCGTGGACCTCCAGCCCGACCCCGTGTCCGAGGTTGTGGGTGAACCCCTCAGCACCGGTCCGGTAACCCCTCTCCGCAAAGAAATCAACGGCCGCTGTATACAGATCCTGTCCGGTCACCCCTGGGCTCATCATGGCCGCGGCATGGTCCTGTGCTTCCCTGACCGCGTCATACATCTCCCGTATTTCAGGGGAGGGTTCACCCTTCACGACAGTTCTCGTCATATCAGAGTAATATCCTGTGCGCTCATCCATGGGAAAGATATCGATCACAACCGGTTGTCCCTCATATAATGGCCCGGTCCCCCGGTTGTGGGGTGCAGCGGTATCGGAACCGCAGGATACGATGGTCTCCCGGGCGATGAACCCCTTGCGAATGAGGAGGCCGTGCATTGCTGCGCGTATCCTGTCAGAGGTGAGATGCCTGCCATCCAGCCAGAGTAAATCCTTGCGCGGATGCGATCTTCGAACCATTTCTATGGCACAGGACATCGCCTGCCCGGTGGCTCGCTGCACGGTGTGGATTGCCCTGATCTCAGCTCCGGACTTTACCGCCCGCATGGCTGCGATGGTGCCCGTATCGATAGTAACCCGGGTATACTCCTCAAGGTTTTTTCCAAGGCTGTAGGGCAAATCGGGCGGGATGAGGATCTTTTCACCCCCGAGATTCGCAATCATGCGTGCCATGGCACGTGACCGGTCCTTCTCCTCCTCAAGCAACCTGAGGAGGCCGGCATCAGCACGGGTCATCACAGCGGTGGCTGCCTCCTGGAGAGCGCGGTCATATTCCATCTGGGAGACGATGATCGTGCCGCGTTCACCAACCCTTCGGATATAGACGATGGGATCGGTGGTGATGAACCGGGAGACGTACCGCATGTCAGCGTTTGTGGAAGATCCGACCATGGCGTACGCTGTTGCACTGCCCGCCCGGAGTGCACGGTCGATAGCATCCATGCTGAGCGGGTTGGAGCCCGGACCACAAGTAGTTTTATCATAGAAACGAGCAATGAATTATGGACCTGGCGACGAAAGAGCAATTCAAATGGAAATTCTACCGTCTTGTCGTGATCTTAAACCTCATCGTTCTGATCGTTGCCATCGGGTTTGTTGCCCTGTTCATAGCACCGGAGGACTATCGGATCCCCGCATTCTTTATATCCATCCTCGCTGCCCTCCTGGCGGGATGGCATTTCCAGCGTCAGTACAGGGAGACCCGGGCGTGGCTGCTCAGCAGGGAGTAGTGATCCCGGGCAATGAATACCCCTGCCGTTCCCCTGTGTGGTCGTGATGATTGAGAAAGTAAAAAGTGAGATCGAACTGATGCAGCGCCACATCGAGGTCCTGCGGACGGTCGTCGAGCACGAACCTATCGGGATCATGAAGCTCTCCGAACTCCGTGATCTGCCATTCCACCGGATCCGGTATTCGCTCCGGGTTCTCGAGCAGATGGGCTATATCAGGGCATCACCTGCCGGAGCGATCTCCACGCCATCGGCCGGAGAACTGCTTGATCACCTCGATGAGGAGATCGATGCCATGGTGGCACTCCTGGAAACGATGAAGCAGGGCCCTGCGTAAAACGAGCGAGAGTTCCAGGGATACAGCGCTACTTTTAAAAGTATCGAGAGAGTATGTATGAAGGCATAGCATCTGTGCCGCCATAACTCAGTTGGTAGAGTGGCTGGCTGTTAACCAGCATGTCACAGGTTCGAGTCCTGTTGGCGGCGCTTATTCCGGCGGGCCCGTAGCTTAGTCCGGTGAGAGCGCCCGGCTCATAACCGGGCGGTCATGCGTTCGAATCGCATCGGGCCCATTCTCCCTTTTTATCATCCCATTGCTCTCCATCGTCAGGTCCGCGGCTCCTGACCGTCACACACTTATATGCAGGAACCACGATGGGAAGTACTATGAAGTGCCCTGTCTGCGGTGACGACTGCGTTCTGGATGCGCACCAGATCATCGAACGGATTCCTGCCGTATTCTCACGATGCAGGGACTGCAGAATGAAAATCCTTGATAAACAACAACCTCCTCCCCCTGATGCCTGGCACGAGCCCTGCACCTGTGGCAGGCGGTTCATTGACGAGGTATTTGCCCACCTGTATATGCTGCTTGTCCGGGAGGGACTGTTCACGGGAACTGAAGCCCTGAAAGAGGTAGGATCCCCGCTGCTGCATCCCGGTTACCATCTGACAAAGCCGCCGTTCCTCCCCGCACAATCCCTGGTCCTCCTCTCCCGGGTGGCAGACCGGGCGGTCGCTGAAAAGATGGTTGAAGAAGTTCCGGAAGTTCGCGGGGTGGTCAGGATTGGAGATTTCACGCCCGGGATTGTCGATACCGACCCCGCGACCCCGCCACGCACCTACGAACTGCTGGCAGGGTGCGATGTCCGTGCTAATATCTTTCATACAACTGCCGGGCCGGTGGTGGTCTATAAACAGCAGTCCCGTATCCACATCGAGTTCCCGCGGGGCCATAATCCAAAGATAACAACGGTAGAGCAGCGTATTGAACGGGTAAAACCTGACTGGTTCGTTGACGCCTGCTGCGGAGCCGGCACACTGGGCCTTACCGGTGCTCGTCATGGCATCCCGCAGGTGATCCTGAACGATGCATGGTATGCCGCTGCATTCTGGGCCGCATATAACACGAGGGTGAACCGGGAATTTTTCCGCGTGGACGAAGTGAAGATCCATGCGTCGTACCAGGCGATGGCAGAGCACCCGGTGGGAGGGGCCCCGGTCCTGATTGCAGAGACAGAAGGGGAGCAGGAGATCAGGGTGTACCAGGGCGATTTCCGGCAACTCCACCAGGTTATCCCGGACGTTTGGGTCCTCGCTGTCATCGATCTCTTTGACAAATCGGACCCGGCAGCAACCGGTGCGGTGCTCAGGGAGTGGACGGGGAAGGTAAACGGCGAGGCATTTATCCCCTGAGCTTCTGATAGTATATGGGGACTAGCCCGGGTGGTTCGGCGTCACCTGTCACCTGAAACCGTCGGTATGCGGGGGGCGAAGTTTGAGGAAGGCCGTGGCGGGCTGCGGGAGTCAGGAGTCTCCCAACGTTGAAACCTCGTCCCATGAGGTCGGTGGACAGGGATCAAAGCCCCGGAGGGGGTGGCGACCTGCTGCTGCGGAGATCGGTTCAGGCCCGGAAGGGAGCAGACTTACCGTGGACATTCGGCGCCCATGGGGTTGCGGGGCGGAGGAGGGGGTCTCCGGCGAACGTAGCGACGTGCGGTCGACCGAGAACGTGTCCCCGCTTCTTGTATGATATGGCCAAAGTCGCAATAGTCGGGGCAACAGGGAATGTCGGCACATTTGCCGCGCATACCATAGCCGAGATACCGTATGTAGACGAGATCCTGCTCATCGGCAGGGAGGGGCGGGAAAACCTCCTCTGTGGTATTGCGCAGGACATGAAGGATGCATTCGCCGCCTGCGGTAACTATACCGGGATAACCTATACTACCGATATCCGGGAACTCTCGGGTTCAGAAGTTGTGGTATGCACCGCAGGGTCTGCCCGGCAGGCAGGACAGGACCGGCTCGACCTTGCCCTCGGCAATGCCCGGGTTGTGGCAAGAACCGCGCGGGACGTAGGAACGACAGCCCCTGAAGCGGTTCTCCTGATGGTCACGAACCCTGTCGATGTGATGACCTCTGTTGCACTGAAGTACTCCGGGATGGACCCCTCCCATGTCTTCGGGCTCGGCACCCATCTCGATTCCATGCGGCTCAAGTCGCTCATCGCCTCGTTCTTCAAAGTCCATGTGAGCGAGGTGCACACCCGCATCATCGGTGAGCACGGGGACAGCATGGTGCCGCTCTGGTCAGCAACCACGATCGGCGGCATCCAGATCAGCAACCTCCCCGCCTTCTCGCACATCCCGATCGAAGAAATTGTGGAGACCGTCAAGACCAGCGGGGAAAACATCATCAGGAACAAAGGTTCGACAGTATTTGGACCAGGAGAAGCCATTGCCACCCTGGTACAGACCGTTCTCGGGAATGAGAACCGTATCCTTACCGTGTCGGCATACATCAGAAGCGAGGTGCACGACATCGGCGACGTCTGCATCGGGGTGCCGGCAAGGATAAACCGGAACGGGGTCTTCCCCCTGCCAATAAAGATTGATCCCCGGGAAGTTGCTCAGTTCGAGCAGTCGGTCGATAAGATCCGTGGAATTACCCGCGAAATGATGGAACTCCTGGAAAAAGAGAGAATATAGGGTCGGGAAGGAATGAACTGACCTCATCAGGTCAGGGTCAGCTCGACTATCTCTGCCCGCTCAACGCCTTCAATTGCGTTGATATCTTCTTCGACAGTATCGCTCTCGCCAGCTGCATCGCTCACAATGACCACGATCTTCAGCGCTTTTAACCCAAACCCTATCGGCTCTTCCCGCACATCATTCAGGCGCGGGACGCTCTCCCGGATCTTTTCGGTGAGGAGAGCGAGATCGACCTCAGGGGATGTGGGCATGACACGGATGATGAGTGCGACATCTCCCATCGTTCACGGCCCCCCGAATCCGCATTTCGGGCAGGTATAGGGGATACTCTGTTCGCGGCACCGTACACAGCGCCGTAGCTGATACCCGCATGCGGGGCATCCGAATTCTGCTGAACCCTCCTGTGCAAGGGGGGCATTGCATGATGTGCATTTCCGGATAGTCATAGGTTATTCTCCAGATATCGTCCTTGTACTATCACCCCTGAAGAACTAAAAACCGATGGTTGTACCGGGCACACGCGCTCCTTTAAGCAGGCGCTCCACTCTCCCGGGCACCAGACCGTTGATGACACTCGTCCTGACCGAAGAAGCGAGCACATACCTGATGAAACAGGGATCGACATCATCTGTCGTGATATCTGCATTCACCCGTTCCTGCAGGATACCCCCCGTTCGAATTCCGTCAACGGATTTGAGCAGGACGAGGTCCAGCCCGAGCCGGGATGCCACCCATGCAGAGATGGTATCTGAGGTGATATCCCACGTGTGAGGGAGGGGGTCGGCACTGCGGAGCAGGGTGTAGGGGAGGAGCACTTCCTGGCGTGCAGGTACCTGCAGGCATGTCACCGGAACCACCCCCTTTGCTGCAATATACCAGCCCATCTGCTCCATGGCGGCAACAGCCATCCAGTGACCGTGTTCTCCATCAGCCCCGGTATCCCGGACCAGCCGGGCAAATTTCCCTCCGCCAGGTATGATCAGCACAGGCCTTCCGGACCGGTGCAGAACCCCGATGATCCTCTCGAGCTGGTCGATGAGGCTCCCCCCAATCTTGACCACGATGGGCTCTCCCATGGGAGAGAGATGCATTTCACCAGCTTAATAATCTGCGGTCCCGAACCGGAGTGGTATGCATCGCAGCGGGATCGTACTCATCCTGCTGCTCCTCTCTTCACCGGCTCTGGCAGTCCGGATCGTAGAGTTCTGCCCCGATCCCTACAGCCCGGGGGACCCGGATGAATATATCGTGCTCCGGGGAATTGGCGGCCTTGACGGGATCGTGGTATCGGATGGGGAAGGAGGGTTCCGTTTCCCGGCCTCCTGCCGCATCTCGGGGGATATCACGGTTGCCAGGAACGGTCCTGCATTTGCAGAAACGCACGGTTACCCTCCGGATTATGAATGGTACGACTACTCTCCGGCAATCCCTGATGTGATCCGGAGCGGAACCCTTCAGCTCGCGAACAAGGCCGACCAGCTGCTGCTGTATGACCATGGCAGGCTGGTCCAGGAGGTGGCCTGGCCGCGTGATGTTGCCGCCCGCCAGGGGCAGGTGCATTACCTGGAGGAGGAGGGATGGGACCCGCGGGTCCTGATGATCGGGCAGTCCCGCTTCAGCACAGCAGTATTTCATGGTGTTGACGGGGTCGTATTCGTCTCCCCTGACTGCTCGCTTGCGATATACGAAGAGAGCGTGCTCGCTGCCCAAAACGAGCTGCTGGTAAACGTATACGAGTTCTCGAGCACCCGGATGGTCCAGCTGCTCTCCGATGCCCGTGTGAGAGGTGTTGAGGTGAACGTGCTCCTGGAAGGAGGGCCGGTGGGTGGGATAAGCAGTGAAGAGAAGGGGGCGATCACCTCCCTCCAGGCAGCAGGTATCCCGGTCCTGATGATGGCATCAGGGAATGCGGCGCATCCTCCCTACCGGTTCAACCATGCAAAATACCTGGTCATTGACCAGTCGCAGGTCTTTATCACCAGCGAGAACTTTAAATCGCACGGATTTCCCGAAGCTGGGAGATCCGGGAACCGGGGCTGGGGGGTCGTGCTGGAAGATGCCGGACTTGCCCGGTATTTTGCTACCGTGTATACGCATGACGCTACCGGAGGTTGGTGCAGCGAACCAACATTTCCCGGCGGTGATGAAGAGTATACCTGGGCCGCGCAGTACAAGGTTGAGTTCTCCCCCTACCGGTTCTCCGGTGCCACGGTAATCCCGGTTCTCTCACCTGATACGAGCTACCTCATCAGCGAACTGATCAGGAATGCGAGCGAATCGGTTGATATCGAGCAGGCATACATCACCAACGCATCTGATGGGACCTTCAACCCGTACCTCCTGGAGAGTATCGATGCGGCCCGGCGCGGGGTGAGCGTCAGGATACTCCTCGATTCGTACTATTATAATGTTGATGGGCCTGAGGATAACGATGAGATGGTCAGGGTCCTGAACGTGCTTGCAGCGAGGGAGAAGATCCCGCTTGAGGCCCGCTGTGCCGACCTCTCCGGCAACAATCTCGTCAAGATCCACAACAAGGGGGTTGTCGTGGACAAACGGTGGGCACTCGTGAGCAGCATCAACTGGAATGACAATTCACCCACCTTCAACCGGGAGGCCGGGGTCATCATCGATCATCCCGGGGTGGCCGGGCATCTCACCCGTGTTTTTGAGGACGATTGGGAGGGATCCGCGAATCAGGGGCCGCAGTCCGGCCCTGACCGACTCAGGATCACTCTTTGTGCCGTGGTGCTGGCGGTCCTCGCCATTCTTGCGTATGTGCGGAGGAAAAGGCGGTTCTGATGAGATGGTGCGGGTTCCCGGTCCGGAACCTTCGAGATCCGGGATGAAGGAAACCCCTTTCAGATTCTCCGCAACGAGGGTTCGCTGGCAGAAAGGGTCGTCAGTTCATCCTATGCTTCCCCCGAAAGCTCTCCCTGCTGTCATTGCAGGCAGGAGAGCAGGCGTCTCAGAGAAGGTCAGGGATCACCGGCAGAAAACTTTTCGTGAGTGGGAGCGTGCATCATTTCCATGGGCCGCAGGGATGCCATCCAACCTGCCCCGCATATGCTGGTGAAATCCCGCACACCCCTCCAGACCAGGGGTTAGCCGGGTCTCTTCGGAGAACCGCATGCGAAGAGATATTTCCTGCCCTGACAGTCTGGGGGAAAGGATGACCTGTGCGCCAGGCAGGAGACTGGTATTGAACACGCAGTGCGGGACAGGAAAAGAAAGTTACGATGGAACCGGAGAACGGTCAGCGTTTCAGAGCACACCTGCAGATATCGCAAAGGGTGATGCCATGGTCCGATCTCGAGACGGACCATGCCCACCGGTCTATCAGGGTATCCAGCTCATGGGAGATCTCAACGCCCGAATCCCCCCGTTTCCTGCTCATGTACTGGGATACGGCTGCCCGGCTCACCCCCAGCAGTTTCGCAGCATCACTCTGGGTGATACCATCGCGCTGGACGAGCCGTGCGACCATCTCGGCCCGCATCGCGGGAAGGTACTTCCTCACCATGATGTCGCAGACCGTGATGTCACACCCCGCATTCTTCATGCAGGCACCTGTTGCGCAGGTTCCCTGTTCTGGTAGATAATCTGGCGGGCATCACGGAAATTGAACTTCTCAATGATCAGGTGGTTCTCCTTGAGTTTCTTGAGTGCATACCGCACGGTGCGGGGTGCCAGCTTGCTCTGTCTGACAATTTCCTTGTGGGTCATTTCTCCGCCTTCATCAAGGAGCTGCAGGACGGCCCTTGATGAGGGAGGGAGGTTCACGTCGTGCATAGTACATTGTTAACACCGTTAACATATCAACCTGCCGGTATTATCATCTCCTGGCGAGAGGAAGCTGTATGCTTCTCCGGCAGGAACGAATTGCCCTCTTCCTGCTCTGCATCGTGGCTTTGGGACTGGTTATTGCTACTGCCATTCTGGCTGGCGTGGACAATGCCGCGCTGGCAACTGAATATCGTGCTGATGCAAGAGATGGAATCTTTGTACACCTCAATGGCGTGGCAGGGGAAGTCCGCACCACCCAGACCGGGGGGCATATCATTGCCTCAGTAAACGGGACAAGGGTGTTCATCCCTTCAGATACCGCACGGGACGTGGCCCTCAACCCCGGGGACCAGGTCTCCCTGTACGGCATAGTGCAGACGTACAGGGGAGAACGGGAGATCGTGGTCAATTCGCATACCGATATTACCATACTGAGCACACCCGTTTCTGCGGAAAGGGGCAGGATAACGGGGTGAGCACCGTCTATGAGACAGTCTCGCACAGACATCACTCACCGGGCTGAGTAAGAAACCCGGGCATATCAGAACCGCATGGATACCTGCAGGTTCCTGAACCGCAAGGGGGGGCGATCCAAACGATGGGAGGACCCGTGCCCGCCTGGATCGGGAGTGCGTCCCCTGGTGGAGAGGTGGTCTGCACATCACAAGCGGCTATTCCGGCAGCGGTGGAAGGATGCCACCGGCTAGTCATCGGATGCAGCGGCTTCTTCGCTTTTTTCGGCCTCAGATTTCATCTGTATAACCTTGATAGCGATATCGACCGCCTCGCGAACCTTCTCATCAGGGTCATCCCTGAGTCCCTCAAGCGGGGGAAGAGCCCGTTCATCCCCAATCATCCCGAGTGCCCAGGCCGCGTGTTTCCGGACCATGCGCTGCTTATCCTGGAGCAGGGCAAGTATGGGTTCGACAGCACGGGGTTCCCTCATTTTGCCCAGTGCTACTGCAGCACCGATCCTGAGCCAGTGGTCACCGGACTGGATAGCACGGAGCAGCGGCTCGACCGCCCGCGAATCCCCGATGCTGCCCAGTGATTTTGCGGCGAGCCAGGAAACTTCGACGAACGGATCCTCAAGTGCATCGATGAGAGGCTGGACCGCAGTCTGGTCACCAACCTTACCGAGGGCTTCGGCTGCTTTCCAGCGAGAGTCCAGGTGCGGGCTCTTCAGCAGCTCAATGAACCCCTGGATTCTTCTTCTCCGGGCTTTCAGGTCGATAAATGATATATCTGGTCCCGGTTCTGCACCTTCTGCCATACCCCATCTCCCGTCACCGGGCGTTGGAACGATGGCACCATAATGGTTTTGGTATGCTGGGGTCGGTAAAAAACGAAAATAATGGTTAAATTCAGGATCCAGGCATGATATCAAGGGTGACATCAAAATTGCGGACACTGTGGGTCAGGACTCCTGCGCTGATCCGATCAACACCTGGGATCGCATACGAGAGCACGGTTGCCTCATCGACTCCCCCAGATACCTCGATAACCACGCGGTCCCTCACCCCCTCGGCCGTGCAGAGTCGGATCGTCTCCCGGACAAGCTCAGGGGTCATGTTGTCCAGGAGCAGGATATCTGCCCCGGCCCGCGCGGCATCAACGGCCATCCCCGGGGTTGTCACCTCCACCTCCACGTTCCGGTAGCAGGATGCCTCCCGGGCGCGGCGGATCGCGGTCCCCGGGGAGACCAGCACGAGGTGGTTATCCTTGATCAGGATCCCGTCCGAGAGGCTCATGCGGTGGGGATCTCCCCCGCCAAGGCGGACTGCCTTTTTATCGAGGAGCCTCATGCCGGGGGCTGTCTTCCGCGTAGCTGCAATCCTGCAGCCTGGTGCCCCGGAGGTGACGAGCGTTGACATCCTGCGGGTCAGGGTAGCAATGCCGCTCATCCGCCCGATAATATTTAATGCTGTTCGTTCAACGAGGAGAATCCCTTTTGCCGGGCCTTCGAGAGAGATGAGCACGGCAGAGGTGCCGACCTCTGAACCGTCAGCGACATGGCGGGTGACACACACCCCGAAGTGCTCAAAGAGGATGCCTGCTTCTTCAAGACCTGCGATAATTCCAGACTGCCGTGTGGTGATAACCGCACGGGACCCGGTATCCACGATGATGGCTTCGCTCGTGATGTCCCCGAATGGAGCATCCTCCCGTATGAATGACAGCAGGTACCCGGGGGCTGGGGTTCCCCTGCCCTCCCCTCCGGGAC
>LNQE01001589.1_pt1 | contig 16737 bp, 11 predicted proteins | sample 603111 | NCBI WGS metagenome assembly LNQE01 (sample SAMN04260313, study PRJNA301899) | hydrocarbon metagenome | isolation source: hydrocarbon-contaminated ditch | place: Germany: Bremen | collected 1998
CATGATAAGCGGCACCCTGTTCAATCGATCACGGGCGGTGTTGACTTGTGATAAGAGCGCTTCGACACGGGCGACGATGCGGTGCTGTTCGGAGAGAGGAGGGATTAAAATCGATAAATCCCGTATTTCCTTTAAATTTACACGAGGTCTAGTTGATCCAAAAACTTGTGCGTTAATTTGGCTGAGACAAAGTGGAGAATTAAGATAATAAAGTAAAAATTTTTTATCAATATTTTCATTTTGAAGACGAATCCGAACAACGTCCGATACAACGATACCCCAATCAAATTTATCTGGAATTATACAAGTTTTCCCAATAGGCTCTCCTAATTTAGCAAGAACAAGATCCCCTTTGATAAATGTATGATATTCCAATTCCTTCGCTTTCTCAATGGAAATAAATTTTATGTCCTTTTCAATAAATTTTAATTTCCCAATATTTTGCAATCTAATGATGGGAATACCTTCATTTTTATAGTCTTTTACTTGTAAGGATGAACCGAATGGACCGCCGACAATTAAACTCGGCTCTCCCCCAGATACGTCCAGAAGAGTTTTTCTTTTCCAACCTTTAGGTAACTCATTTGTCAATAAATCCGTTTCTGAAAATGTTTCTTTACTCTTACTCTTCATTTTGCTAATTCCTTCGAATTTGCAAAATCCCCGTTCCCATTCTCCAGCATCGTCACAATCTTATTCAGCGAATCCACCGCAAACCGCAACTCCTCAATTGCTTCTGTGGCAAGCTCCTCTGGCTCTGGCAGATTATCCGCATCATCAAGCGACTCATCCTTAAGCCACTTCAGGGAATCGATCTTGTAATTCCTCTCCTTGACCTCACTAATGTGGAATGACCGCCACCGATCATCCGTTGAGTCGTGTGTGTCACGCTTGCTCCGCCCATTGGGATCAGCACCATAACACTTCTCAAACTCCGTGAAATATTCCGCAGTCAGTGGCCGGTCCTTCTTCGTTATATGCGGAACATTCGTCCGGTCATCATACACCCACATCCTCTCTGTCGGGAATCCCTTCGTGAAGAAGATTACGTTGGTCTTCGTTCCCGGAGAGTACGGCGTGAACGTACCGTTCGGTAACCTGAGGATCGTATGAAGGTCGCAATCCTCGGTGAGCACCCGGAACACATCCCCCGCCTGGTCTGCGAAGAGGACGTTGTCCGGCACGATGACCGCAGCCCGTCCGCCGGGTTTCAGGATGGTCATGACGTGCTGGATGAAGTTGAGCTGCTTGTTGCTGGTCGAGACCGTGAAGTCGTCCCGGTCCGGTGCCTGGTTTGCCCCCTTCGTCCCGAATGGGGGATTGGTCATCACGACATCGAACTTCCGGCCGTCAGGGACTTCGTAGATGGAGTCGCCGAGTTTGATCTCTGGTTCTAGATTGTGGAGATAGAGGTTCATCAGAGCAAGACGGCGGGGACGGGCAACGAGTTCCTGCCCGAAATAGGTGCCCTTCCGGATTCGTTGTGCAACGTCGCGGTCGATCGCTCCCCCTTTCGTCTCGCCAAGCAGCCATTCATACGAAGAGACGAGGAACCCCCCGGTGCCACAGCCGGGATCGCAGATGGTGAATTCCCGATGGACACGGGGATCGGGTTTCATGCACCGGACAATGGACTGGATGAGGAGACGGGGAGTGAAATACTGGCCTGCCCCCTTCTTCCCCTCGCTCGCTGCCTTCTCAAGCAGCCCTTCAAACGCTGCTGCCTTGACATCCACCCCGAGCGAAGTCCACTCGGTCTCGTCAATCAGCCCGATCAGCTTCTTCAGGTTCACCGGGTTGGTGAACCGGGAGAGTGCCCCTGAGAAGATATCGCCGAGCAGGCCGGGCTGCTGCCCGAGCTTCCGGAGCAGATCGACATAGTGTTCCGTGAGATCCGTCCCTGACTTCGCGGCAAGCGACTTCCAGCCACACCCTTCCGGGAGCTGGATACTCCGCTCATCTGCCATCTTGAGAAAGAGGAGATACGTTATCTGTTCGATATAATCGCCATAATCGATCCCGTCATGCCGGAGGGTATGGCAGAACCCCCAGAGCTTCTGAACAATATCACTCATGCCGCAATCACCTCGTTACACCGCTGGATCAACTCGGGAAGATGCCCCTCAAAGACCCGGTTTGCCCTCCCCCATCCCCCGTGCTGGGAGAAGAGCGGGATCACATCAAAGTCTTCCTGTGTAATGGAGAGGTTCTCGATTAAATGCGCTCGTATTCGCTCCAGCCACTGCTGCTGTTCCGGAGTGAACGTGTCGCCTGCAAAAATATTCTCAAACACCCGGTGTACCCGCTCCTCTGCCGTAAGGAGCGGCTCCTCTTCCCGGGCAGCATGCTTCACCATCGAGATGAGGTCTACCAGTGCCCGGTGATACTTCACCTCGTGGGCTTTGCGCAGGTTCTCGACCGTGAACCGCTCCTTTGTCGCCGAGAGTTTGGTCTTCAGCTCGATGAGCGCATCCGTACTCCAGTCTTTCGGCCGGTCCAGAAGAATCCTGATCGCCTCGATCTGCGAAGGATTCTCCTTCACAAAACGGGAGAAGAGGGTGAGGTAATCCTCGGGCTTGTACTCATTTCCGGCACCGTCGTGAATGAGCCAGTGGGATCCAACCGTATCCGGCTGGTAACTCACGAGAAATGACCGGGGAGGACGAGGGTAGTTCTCCAGGAGGTCCTGGAAATGCTGGTCTCTCAAAATATCCATCGTGGAAGAGAAATCCTCCTTTATCAGACGGGGAAGACTTGTCGCAAACTTCCGGAGATCTCCGCCTTCGATGTATGCCCGGAACATATCCCGGGCTTCTCCCGACATCTCCTTATCGATCCTCTGCAGACGCTTGACCAGCACCCGGGTATTGTACTCCCGGTCCCGGTTCTGGTACACATCCTCAATGACCTGGGTAATACTCCGGGTTTCCCGCTGAGGTGGTTCAACAGTCATATCCGTGGATTTGCGGAAATAATCCAGGAGCGTGCCACCGAAACAGTCGAAGACGACAAAATGGGACTTGTCAGGGTAATGCTCGCCCTTCCGTGTCCCCCGCCCGAGCATCTGGACAAACAGGATACGCGACTTCACCGGACGCAGGAAAACAATATACTCCAGGTCTGGGATGTCAACACCGGTCGAGAGCAGGTCAACCGTGACTACAATCGCCGGTTCCTTCCGGTTCCGGAACTCACGGATATGCTGCAGGGGCCGGTCAACCTTCCCCGTTATCTTATCGACAAACGACTCTCCCCGGTTGAATATCTCACGGGCCTGCCGGACCAGCTGATCAGCATGCGACGTATGGGGAAGATCATTTGCCGCAAAAATGAGGGTCTTGGGAAACCTCCCAAACCTCTTCTCATGCTCCTCTGCATACCTCTTGATCTCCGAGATAATTTTCCGGTTCGAATCCGGAGACGTCACCTTCCGTTCGATCTCGGTGGAGTCAAACTGCCGTTCATCCTCAAGACAGTCATAAAATTTTGAACCTTTCTCAGGGTCGATGATCTCCACCTGTTCGCCTTCTGAAAGAAAGATCCCGTTCATCCGGACATCGGAAGAGATGGCGACCGCGTCATAATCCACAAGATATCCTTCCCGGACCGCCCGTTCATACTCATAGCGATAGACCGGCTCGCCAAAATACGAAGTGGTATGTGCGGCAGGTGTTGCCGTCAGACCGATCTTGATTGCATCGAAATGATTGAGCGTGTTTCTCCAGACCGATTGCTCTGCAGCAGTGTACCCCCGATGGCATTCATCAGCGATAACGATATCGAACGCATGGATGGGAATATTGAGTCGGGCTGCATCATCCTCGATCGGTTCGTCCTCAATGCCATACGTCCTGCCCGCATTCGGACCAAGAAGATAGATGGTCATCCGCTGGATAGTGCAGACATAGACAAAGGCATGTCCTACCTTCGGGTCCTCCAGATAGGATTGGGGGAGAACCTTTGGATCAAATGGCTCATCAGCTTCAAAATCCTCCCGGAAAAACCGCTGGCTGTAGACCTCGTAGATCTTATCGAATTTCAATCCGGGTTCCGGCTCAAATGACGCAAACGCTTTCACCGCCTGGGCTGCAAGAGCACGCCGGTCGACAAGGAACAGGATCCGTTTTCCCACTCCCGATTTCATGAGGCGGTAAATCTCATTGACCAGAGTGAACGTCTTGCCGGTTCCCGTGGCCATCGCAACCAGCATGTTCCGTTTTCTGGATTCTATCCCTTCTTCAATCGCTGTGTTTGCATCGATCTGATAGGGACGGAGCCGGGGGTGAGTGTTGGGCCGCTGTCGTAAATTATACGCAGCGATCTCGGTATTGCGATTCAATAGTTCAAGAAGTGCACGGGGAGTGTGGAATTTCGCAATCTCCCGGGAAAGGTTGAGATGGTTACGCACGTCGTGGAAAAATATCACTTCGCCGTTGGTTGAATAGAGAAAGGGAACATGTTTCCCTTCAAAATTGAAGGGGTTACCCATCAGACCCTCAGCATAGCGCTCTGCCTGAGTGAGAACCCCTTGAGGTCCCCGGGTTAATCGTTTTGCTTCGATGACACCAAGGATCTTTCCCTCGATACAGAGAGCATAATCTGCAGGACCGTTTTCAGTGGCGTACTCTTCGAGAGCGAATTGATTGAATCGGGATAGCTCCATACCTTCGGTAAAAGGAGCAATCTTCCATCCGGAGGCTTTCAAGAGTGGATCTATTCTCTTTTTTCTCGTTACTCGCTCTGGCTCTTCCGTCATTACATTCGGTAGTGTGTTTTAAAACCGGAGAAACATTATGTGTTGTGGTTAGGGTTCAAATGAGGTTTTCCAAGATGTATGCATCTCTCTTCTGCATGCGTTGCCAGTACCCGGCGATTGCCCCACGAGTACCATGATCTCCTCGATGATCTGAACAATCTCTTGGTTCATGTGCTGTCTCTCCGTAGTGAAACCGGGAGTGCTCTTCCTTGAGCCTGGCCAGGTCTGTACACATCACGTCATCCTTCCCAATTTTTTCGTAGATGACGTGGAGTGCAGGGTAGATCGTCAGGGTTGCCGAGAGCACCACCAGGGCCGGTTCGCTGTCCATGTCGTATGCCTCCTTCTGGAGGACAACAGGAGCCCGGGTACCTCTCATCGATCATCATAGCACGCATGATCGCTATACCGGCTCACTAACAAATGAGGAGATCCAGATTGTGGCTAACACCCGGAAGAATCGCCACCACATCCTCTGTTGAAGAACACGTGCTTAAGAAAACCTTATAACAGTTCGATTTGTTGTATTAGTTTCGTAGACTAATGAGTACTAATGAGAAAGCGATCTCTTGGAAAGAACAGGGCGACGACTATTTCAAACAGGGTAAGTATGATATCGCAATAAAAAGTTATGCGGAAGCGCTAAAAATTGACCCGGATTATATCAATGCCTTAAATAACATGGGATTTGCCTATTCTAAAATTGGAAAAAGGGAAGATGCCACAAAATGTAAGGATAGAATAAAAATTATTAAAGAGACGAAAAACGAACAAGCTATTTCACCATCCCAAGCACCTCAAATAATTCATACATCAAAAAAAAGCACGGGATTAGCACTTCTATTATCCTTGGCATTCCCTGGATTGGGACAGGTTTACAACGGGGAAATCAGGAAAGGATTTTTTATTTTAATTGGAATTATTTTAGGAATTTTTATTTTCATCATACCGGGAATCATCGTTTGGCTTTACAGCATTTATGATTCATATACTATTGCTCATCAAATGAATCTTGGAGTTATTCCAACGAAATCCACCAGTTTTGGACAAATTTTAAAATATGTTGTCATTAGTTGCATTGTCTTAACATTTGCATTGATTACATTCGGATACCTTCTCACGGTGTTCGAGAGTGAATCGACAATTATCCCAGTAATTTTTCTCTTGCTTTTTATTAACTTTATTATTTTTTATTTACCGACCCAAAAGGTAATTCCTCCCCCTCTCGAAAAGACCCAGCCACCATTACATCAGCAAGTAACCGAGGATATATCTCAGGCAACTGCTGTCCCAAAATATCACTATCATCCAGAAGAAGTAATTCGACCACAAGCTGAAGATTTTTCAGGAATAGTTACAGCCCAGATTATTAGTAAACAGGGATTAAATTGGGCAGGTTTGGGTCAATCAATTACTGTTGGTGGTTATACACTTCTAAACCCACTAATCTACTGGTCGGACGGCGAAGCCCCTTCATCCGAGGCCTCATGTATTGATATACGAAAGCCTGTTGGGAATAATTCACAAGCTGAATTGTTGCCCTATTGGCCAAAATATTCCGGATTGACTCCAAATCAACGAGGACACTATCTGTCATGGCTTTCAAGAGGTAAAACAGACGATAGTGATGAAATTGGATACGTGTTTCTTTATTTCTACGGCCTCGAGCGTCGAGCTCTAGTAGAACAGGCCGATTTCGATATTATACTTACAGAATGTTTGAGATTATTATCCATATTTTCGAATTCAAAGTCCTTTACTTCATATGCTTCAGGATTTATGGCATTTTTATTGGGTTCACGGTTAAACCATGTTGCAAATCAGCAAATGATTCAGTATGTGCCCGCTTTCGATAATCTTCCACCGAAAATGGTGGATGTGATTCTTTCCTGGCATTACACGAGAAATATACCGATTCCTTGGGAATTGGCATATTCATTGGCAGTCTATTCATCAAATGCAGCAAGAACATCATTAGTGAAAAAATCTCCAGATCTTGTTAAGACATTATTCAAAAGAAAATTTTTACATCATTTCCCCGATGGCTTTCCGTTAAATGATATGCACACTCCAAGAAGGTTAGACTATCGTCCTGCAAGTCCCTCCTTATTAACCTACTATTCAAATCCTGCTGCACCAGGTAATATTCCTGAAATTACCCTTCAGATACCTGAGCTCAATCAATTTGATGAAATTTTCTCGATTTGGACTGACTGTGTTGAAGAACTCAAACCAGTGAGCAATAAATTGAATAAAACGGATGGAAAGGTGACCCGAGAAGTCTACGCACTCTTACCGGTTGAACTTAAACAAGAAATCGTTCATCCGGATAAACAACTTTGGTACGATCTCATCCGCTTAAAAGAGTCTGAGGGTAATGGAGTTCTCGTCAAGATTTCTGAGATAGCTCAATTGGTGGGAATTGAGAAACGTGATACATTAACTCCGAAACAATGCGGAGATCTTGTAAATACAGCCAGTGACGTAGGACTATCCGTCATACCTAATTTGTTTGTTCTCGGCACATCCTATAAATGGAACGATTCAGTTGCGTTGTTGGAAAATCCTGATTCTCACAATCAACTGTCAGAAAATATTGAGAAGGTCGCGCTCATCTTCGAAATGGCATATGCGATTGCCACACACGACGGGATTTTTTCAGAAGCAGAACAAGAATTTCTTTATAATTCATTGACGGATCGGTTTCAGTTACATAATACCGATATTCGTTATCTTAAAACCCTCCAGAGTGTACTGGAAATTCAAGCGCCACCAATTTCCCGGATTGGGAAACGATTGACAAATCATTTGAATATAGATCAAAAATTGACTCTCGCTCACTTTTTGTCAAAAATTATTTCATTGGAAACTCAATCGGAAAAAGATGAGAGAAAAATTCTCAAGACTGTTTATAAATCATTAGATATTGAGCCTTCCTTGGCTGAAGCATCGATAAATCGCATTATTTCTGAAAAATTCTGTGCGGAACCAGTATCGGTCTCAAAACCAAAAATCTCGAGGACTGGGGAAGTCATTCCGACAGAGGTTCCCCGGCGTGGAATTACTATTGATGAAATGAAATTGATGCAAAAAATTCAGGAAACCATGGATGTAAAGTTTATTCTCGGAAAAATTTTTGAAAAGGAACAGGAAGAAGCAGAAAGTCAAGAATTCTCTGCTGTATCTTCAAACGGAGAAGGTTCAGATAGGGCTTCTGTTGTCATTCATGAGACGCATTATCATTTCCCTCATGATTCGCTCAACCATCTTGATGCGAAATACATCCCAATATTAAACGAAATTATGACGTCAAAAGAATATAGCAAAGAAGATTTTTCAAATCTTGCGCGTAAACATAACCTCATGCCCCAAGCTGTGCTTGATGAGATCAATACCTGGGCGGATGAGGAGCTTGGAGATTTCCTTCTCATCGAACGCGAAAATGGGTTAGTCGTTAATTATGATTCTCAGTAAATTTTGAAGGAGCAGCATATGGTTAAAATCAAACAACGAGAACGGGATGCAATTATTCAATCACTCAGTGCTGGTGTAGTTCCAAAGATCGGATTAGAATTTATTCAGGTTGGCAGAAAAGATGAGATAAATGCCATATTATCTGATTTGGGAAGAATCAGCAATAATGGAGCTGCAATCCGTTTTGTCGTTGGTCGTTACGGATCTGGTAAAAGTTTTTTCCTCAATCTCTGTCGACTCGTAGCTCTCCAGAAAAAATTTGTTGTTGCCCAGGCAGATATCACCCTCGATAAACGATTACACTCATCAGATGGTCAGGCACGTGCATTGTATACAGATTTGGTTCACAATTTTGCCACGAGGTCAAAGCCTGAAGGTGGTGCCCTTGCTGCAATTGTCGAGCGTTGGATTTCCGATATCGACTATCGTCTTCGCCAAGAAAGCAAGAGCACAGAAGAGATCGTAACTCATTTTCATCATGAGTTAAAAGTGCTCCAGGACCTCGTCAGTGGCTATGACTTCGCGTCGGTTCTTGGAAAATACTACGAAGGGTATTCTTCAGGTAATGATATCCTGATGAACTCAGCTATCAGGTGGCTTTCAGGGGAGTACTCCACCAAAACCGAAGCCCGTCAGGATTTAGGAGTCAGGACAATAATTTCCGATGAAAATATCTACAATTATCTCAAGTTATGGGCCAGATTTGTTCGATTGGCTGGATATTCAGGCTTACTAGTAAACATTGATGAAATGGGGGTGCTATCACATCGTCTAAATAATGCCCAGGCGCGGAATAACAATTATGAAAAGATCCTGACAATCCTGAACGATTGTCTCCAGGGAAATGTGCGGGATATTGGCTTTGTATTTGCAGGAATTGATGAATTCATGTACGACCGGCGGCGAGGGTTGGCCAGCTATGAAGCACTTGAACGTCGGTTAATCCGGGATACTATCAAGGTTGAAGGATTAAAGGATTTCAGCAGCCCGGTCATTCATCTGGATAATCTGTCAATTGAAGATACCGTCGTTCTTCTCAGGAATATTCGGAATGTCTTTGCATATGATGATCCACAGAAATATCTCATTCCTGATGAAGGAATAACCGGCTATCTCAATCACTGTGCAAGAACTTTGGGCTCTGATTTTTATCTGACGCCTGGAGATATCGTCAGGAGTTATGTCCGACTTCTTTCTATCCTTGAGCAAAATCCTGGGATATCCTGGGAAGCGGTGATAGATAATACAAAAATGGAAAAACCTCACGATTCGACAGGTGCATCTCAGAAAACAGTAACCAAATCCGTGGAGAAAATAGGTGAAGAAAAATCAGGAGATGACCTTGCTTCTTTCCGAATATAATCTCTCTGGGGTTGTATATGGATAGTACAGTATCGGCATTTTCACTCCTCCATCCAACACTCCAGCAGATGCTTTACAAGATGCAATGGACCGAACTCAGACCAATTCAGGTTGATTCGATACATGCAATATTTACCACGGATAAGAATCTGATAATTTCTGCGAACACTGCAGCAGGTAAAACAGAAGCAGCTTTCCTTCCCATTCTCTCGCTGATTGTTGCAAATAAAACCAGTGGAATATCTGCTCTCTACGTCGGGCCCCTGAAGGCACTTATCAATGATCAATTCGAGCGACTGGAACGACTCTGCGAACTTGCAGAGATTCCGGTATTCAAATGGCATGGAGATGTCGGAAGCAATAAAAAAACGAATTTCCTCAAAAGACCTTCCGGTGTTCTTCTCATCACACCGGAATCAATTGAATCAATTTTTATCAACCATTCAAAACAGCTCGTAAACTTGTTTCAATCGGTCTCTTTCATTGTCATCGATGAAATGCATTCTTTTATCGGGACAGAACGCGGGGCACACCTGCTCAGTCTGCTATCCCGTATTTCCCAGAAAAGCCAATTGAAGGTTCGGATTATTGGCCTGTCAGCAACTATCGGAGATATCGAACTGGCAAAACAGTGGCTGATTCCAAGAGATCCAGATTCAATAGAATCAATAACTGATCCAAATGAGCACAAGGAAATTCAATACCTAATTCGCGGATATTCAGACGAAACATCTTTCCATGAAGGTAAACTCTCTGACAAGGAATTGAGATCATCTCTCACCAAAGATATCACCCACTACTTCCATGGAAAAACGGCTCTGATTTTTGTCAACAGCCGACGATGCCTGGAATATTATACTGATACTCTTCACAAATATCTTGATCGTCAGGGATTGCCGGACAATTTTCGTATTCACCATGGTTCTTTATCCAAAGGCGAACGTGAGGATACTGAAGATGCCCTCAAATCAAACCGCCCTACTGCAACATTCTGTTCAAGTACATTAGAAATGGGTATCGATGTGGGAAATGTGTCCCGAATCGGTCAGATAGGTGCACCATGGTCGGTTAGTTCCCTCTCACAGCGGTTAGGCAGGAGTGGACGAAAAGAAAATCAGCCATCTGTAATGATAGTATTTATTCTCGAGAAGGCCTCGAAAAAAAATGATATCATTGAACGACTTCATCCGGAATTGATCAGAGCCATAGCAATGTCAGAATTGATGCTGGCAAAATGGTGCGAACCGCCGCAATCTGATTTTTTCCATTTCTCAACACTCGTTCAACAAACGATGAGCGTCATTGCTGAGAAGGGAGGATCAACCGCTGAGGAACTATTCCGAATCCTAATTGAAAAAGGTGGATTTTATAGCGTCACTAAGAATGATTATATCCAGCTTTTACACGGAATGGGTTCTGCCGATTTGATAGAACAGGATAAATCGGGAGTTTTATTTCTGGGTCTCGAAGGAGAAAGAATCGTCCGCAATTTTGAATTCTATTCAGCATTTACCTCCTCGAAGGAATTTGATGTCATATCAGGCAGAGGAAAAATTGGAAGTGTTGATCTCGTACCTGATCTCGAAACCCGCCAGTTTTTAATTCTGGCGGGAAAAAGATGGGAAATTAAAGAGATAGATTTCAAGAAAGGAAAAATTTTTGTTGAGCCTTCTAAAGGTGGGAAAGTACCGATATTTTCGGGAAGCCCTGGTCCTGACATCCATCCATTAGTACGGCAGAAAATGAGAGAAATTGTGGCATCTGACTTCATCCCTGTTTATCTTGATGATCAAGCGAAGGATATGTTGAAAGAAGCCCAATCAAGTGCTAACAAATTGAATCTCCATGAAAGTAATTTCCTGACCGATCATGGAGATACGTATTGGTTCACCTGGACGGGCTCAGCGAAACAGAGAACCCTTTTAGCTATTGGACGAGATTATTGCGGATTTGACATCGAAGACTGTGAAATTGCGCTTAAATTCCGCAAAGCACACCCTTCAAATATTCTCGATGCTTACAAGAAGATTCTTGAGAATCCCCCCACCGAAATAGAAATTGCTGGTAAATTTGAAAATCTTTTCCAAGAAAAATACGACCAGTATTTGCCAAAAGAACTTTTAATTAAATCATATGCGAAAAAATATATTGATATCAACAGTCTTCCAATTGGATAACCTGTTTGTGATATCTCAAATTAGATGTACAGATAGAGGCCCTCCCCAAGAGCGAATCCCCGGGATTATTATCCTCTTCTCTACTCAATAGAGTCTTCATTCAAATTGCCGCAACCTGCGGCTTCTCCGTCCTCAATTCTGGAGGAATTCCTGCAATTCGTGAAGATATGCACATCTCATCGAAATTGATGTGGATGACCGTATCACCGTCCTGCATATTGTTCAACCCATAGGCCCCTATCAATGTTTTGAACGGACAGATTTTTGCATAGAGCAATGATGCTGCCTCGTAGAAATCAATCGGGAGTCGTAAAAGCCTGAGATCGTCATCCAGGTAGGGGTGGTGCGAAATTTCATCCAGTGCATCGTTGAATATCTTCATTGCAAGGGGAATGTCGCTCTCCAGTATCGGGAAGAGCATGCCGTCAAGTGCGATCCATGGTCGTGACTGTGCCATGATAGACCCTCAGAAAAAAGCTGGTTATATCTTGCCCCTGGGCAGTGTGAAAGTGTAAGGTCCCAGCAGGGGGTTGCTGGTATGATTCCTCATTACATCTCGAAACTCAGATTGAGCCGGGTCTGGTCTTCGTCCAGTTCGACATCAAGAGGGTATTTGGGTTTCCCCCGGTATTGAAACGTTATTTTGAAGGGATCTTCCTTGAGCATCTTCCAGATCTGGAGGATCTCCTGGTAAAAGGGATCCGTCGGATCTCCTGTTCCCATCAGAGAGACCCACCCCCGTGTCCGTGTCATGGCGACAAAGAGAGCGTTCCGTGTCTGAACATTCAGGGGATCTGCTGCCGTATCCTCAAGCCCAACAACGAAGACAAAATCGGCCTCGTTTCCCTTGGCCTGATTGACATTTGCGATGGTGACCGCATCCTCTTTCCAGAAATCTCTCGGCTTCCTGTCCCGATAATCAGGGGTATGATTGATATTGACATCCGATTCGCCCGGGAAATAGAATGAAATTCCCTTGTCCATCAGATATTTTGTTAATCCTTCGAGGGTATGGCGTTTATTGAGATGCACGACAAGGATGCGATTCCTGGGAGGGATGCCATCCACTTTGATCAATTTGTAAAGTGTTCTTGCGAGCTTCTGATAGACTTCATCCCTGGTGGTAAAGAGGTCGAATGAAAACAAGGGGGGCATTCCTTGAAAATGGGTCAAGGGATTCTTAGAATTTTCGGGGGGCCTCACAAGGGTGATCGTCGAATTTTTCTGAAACGTCCCGGTCACCTGGTACCCGAGCAACTCCCATTCGGTTTTCTGGGTCGGCCCTGCGATCATCCCTTCACGGTTCAGCATGCCCATGCAGAGTGCATGAGCCGCAAGAATGACCGGACCGGGAGTCCGGTAACTCTCCTTCATGATAATGTTCTTTGGAACCTTCCCCTTGTAGTACCCGAGTAACAACTTATCCAGGCCTTTCTCTTCTCCAAATATTGTTTTTGAGGAGGGGATCTCCATCGTATTGATATTCTGGTATTCATCATATGCCCAGATCAAACGTCGGATTTCTGAACGATCGGCAGTTACCGGATGCAATGCACTGTAGGCCATCCAGTATATCGGTTGCTTCCCCTGGTATTGCAGTTCGGGTTCTTTGAATACCATGTCCTGGCCTTCATCAACAAGGATTGCGTCAAAAAGAGGATGAATGGCGATTTGTTCGAGAAGCAGTTTTGCGCTGAAAGCAAGCCCTTGTGCGTACTTATAGGGTACCGTGTCAGATACAACGAGTGGCCGTATCCCATGGGATTGGCAGATGTACCGATAGAGCCCAGGTCTTTCGTACGCACCCCAGGCATGGAAAATTTTGAGCTTCTTTGGGTCCCACTCCTTCCCCAGTCCCACCAGGGTTCTCTCAATATTATGGTGGATATCGCCGTACACGCTCTGGGTGAAAAAAACATATGCAATATCCCAATCGGGATGCTGCTGATGCATGAACGCAGCTTTCTGGCACAACAGTCTGGTTTTCCCTGATCCTGCGATGCCACGTATTCTCTGCGGTCCGGCAGGTATTTCGCGAGCGAGGGGAGTGAGTTCGCAAATATCTACTCTGTTCAATTCTTTATCGCGTGAATGTATGACATCGAGCAACCGGATGGAATCGGTAAAGGTTATAGTGCAAAGCCCCCCTTCGTTACCTGCATTAAAACTTTAAATTGGCTTTATTTTATAAAAATCTTACCGAAAAATGGGGATTATTTCAGATAGCTTGGTGAGAGCGACTATTCTTTCAGAAAGAGTGAAATCATCTGGGATAATGCACGTGCCTCTTTATCCCCCGGATCGATGCGCAGGCACGTATCGATGAACCGCTGGGCCGCAGGATAATCTTTTTGTTCATAGTGGATCTGGGCAAATTGGAGGTATTCCATAAAGGTTTCATCAGGGACCAGAGCAATATCGTCCTGTTTTGGTGCTTCAATCAATCCAAGATCATCCATCACCTGTTCCATATCCTTCGGGGTCAAATGGTAGTTTTTCCGAATGAATTGAAATTGTGGGATGAGCGAATCACGGGTAACAATTCTGAACCATGGAACGGCATCAAAGTTTATTTTATCATCACAATAGCGACTTCCCGGCTGGAAATATGCCCACGATGCAATATGTCGAATTACTTTTTGATCAATGATATCAGGAAAATGGATGAACCCGATTCTTTGCCATTTATTCAGAAAATCTAACCGGTGCCTGTTTGCCTGCTGAAAAACGTTATTTTTGATGGGAATCAACTTGCCATTGCTCGTTCGAACAGACCAGTCTCCATTCTCAGACCCGAATATCTCTCCCCGGTATGCTTTCAACTCGAGGAGAACAGGGCCTGAATTGATCAAGATCATACAATCGATTTCACCGCTTGCTACACGAAAATTGGTAGCAACAAATACTTCTTCCTCAGATGGATCTTCTGTCAGAATTGAATAGATTTCTAAGAGCTGTCGGCATTCAGGTTCATATTTTGATTTCTCTCCCCTGAATGTTCGCAAAATCATAATAAAGGTAATTTGGAGTGCTATTATGAAAAAGTTACCTTTTTTACGGGATTCTGGAATTCATTTCAGATACTGATACTCTTCTTTAAAGCATTCATAACAGATTGGTTTTTCATAGGAGGTCTGCCGTTGCTTTCCACAGTGATGGCAGTATCGTTCTTTGTATGATGGATTCGCATGTTTGATCCTCCAATGAGAATTTATAAGAATGGGGGAAGAATAAGGAAACACTCCACAATAGGAAGGAGGGTGCTGAACGGATGAATCCATGCACAGGGTGTGAATATAGACAAATTTTTCTCCGTGAGGATGACGAGGGGAAAATTCTGTTCTGTAGAAAATTTAAGTGCGAACGCGATGATGCCCGATCACAATGTGAACGCTGGGTGGGGTTCGTCGATCCTTCTGTCTAAACAGGGGAATGGAAGTCTGACCGTTCCCGGGCTGGTTTTCTCATCGGTACTTTCGGGCTGATGGAGTCGGACTTCCCACCAATCTTCGCGGGTCACCGGGAGTATGAACGGGAATGATACGATCAGGATCGATTGAGTCGATAAGCCAGGTACGCTCTTCCCGGGAGGCATGGCAGGAAGCATGGACCGGGAAAAAGGGGGGAGATATGGGAATCACGCAATCTCGAACAGAATATTCAAATCCCCCTCTCCCCCTTCACAACAGAACTCACCCTTCGACGATCCACGGAGTACAGCTCAGCCGCCCCAGCCGTTGACAATCCGCCGAATATCCGCGCTGCCTCACATCACCTCGCCATCAGCTCAGGTTGAAGCATCCCGATATCTGAAAAAATGGTCTGAGCCGGACGGTTTTCTTGATCCAGAAGGTAAATCCTCCCAAAGGAGATACCGTTTGAAGAGGTCTTAACAAGGTCTTAACCTGGTGTTTTTATATTCTGAAAAAACCCCGGAATTCCGTTCTCACGGGCATAATCGCTCCAAATATAAGGTATTCCGGGTCTTAACAAAATATCGTCATGTTAACGTGCAGATGTATCCTGAACTAATCAGTAAGCTCTACAAGTTGGCCACCCTTCAGGAGGACCCCATCCCCTCTCGTTACAGCCGCTTGATGTGCGACATACCGGATGCAGCAATCAGCCCGATTCCCACAATACCAATCATTGCGGCGAGTCCGGGCTCAATGATACCAAAAAACAGGAGTGCAGCCGATGTCAATGCGATACATAACCCGGCAAGAAACAGGATTTTGTGCATAGCGGTCTCGTTCTCACCCTCCTTAAACGACTTTTATCATTTAAAAAGTAATGGCATCCCCGAGAAGGAGAAACCGGGGAGTGCAACGAGGGTGTCCCAACAGGATGGTACCTCAATACGAGTACCCCGCCTCCGCCCGTACCTGCTTCAACTCCGACAAAATAATTCTCTCACATACCCATGGCACCCGGGATCCCGAGAAACATCAAAAAAGAGCACATCATTTCGGCCCTGGCAGCCATCGATCGGGAAGGCTGTCCGAAAGAGCACGAATCCATCAGGTACTCCCTGGTATATGAGGGGAGAAGATACCCGCCGGTATGGGTCTCCGGACGGCCAGTAACTTCTCGAATGGAGGCCCCCTTGATACCGGGAGATAGCCCCCCGCTATGCCGCGGATCATGAGGGAATGTTGTCCATGATGGTCAGTACATCATCAAGATCAAGGACCAGGTACCCTTCTTTTCTGAGTGCCTCTTTGCCCTCGATCGTCCTGGCCGCGAGCAGAAATTTTTCCTCGATATATCGGGCATGTCGGACATGGGATGATTTCTTCTGAAGGGATGCCAGGATCGTTCGCGATTCTTTCCGGGTCAGGGCACCCCACTTACATTCGCCAAAGAGAATGGTTGCAGAATGATCATCGGTCCCGATGATATCGATCTCTTCCCCGCCATACCACCATCGTCCGATGGTAGAGGCGGGAAACAGCCTCGGGATCACTT
>LNQE01000289.1_pt1 | contig 16646 bp, 16 predicted proteins | sample 603111 | NCBI WGS metagenome assembly LNQE01 (sample SAMN04260313, study PRJNA301899) | hydrocarbon metagenome | isolation source: hydrocarbon-contaminated ditch | place: Germany: Bremen | collected 1998
GGATTAGGGGCAAGGGGGCATCCAGCGGGGCCCAGGGGGGCATCCCGCGGCCAAGGGGCTTCGTCGGCAATCATTCCCATTGATTTCAAAGGACGTGGACGTCCTGTCAACACGGTCTGCGGTCACGGGGCATGCCCCGGGCCGGGGATGGCGGCTCTGCCGTCCTCCGGGCGCGCCCGGAAAAGCAGGCAGGCATAAGAAGGCGGAGAACATGACGAAGACAATCCTGGCGTATCTCCTGATCGCCCTGTGGGCCGTCCCGGCCCAGGGCGCGGACCTGGTGGACGCCGTGCAGAAAAAATACGAATCGTTGTCGGGTTTTAAGGCAGAGTTCACGCAAGACTTGAAGAATTCAGCCAGTGGAGAAGGGGAGAGCCGTTCCGGGACCATCGCCTTCAAGAAACCGAGCCTGGTGCGCTGGGAGACGGTGAAACCCGAAAAAGAGCTGCTTGTGGTGGGCAAGGACGCGGTCTGGGACTATTTCGAGGACGACCGCGAGGCCTACCGGTATCCGGTGGAGGAAGTCATCAATTCCAAGACCATGCTCAAGTTTCTGACCGGCAAGGCCAATCTGCGCGAGGATTTCCATGTCTTCGAGGAGGCCGATGCCGAGGCGGCGGGACTGGTGCGGTTCAAGCTGGTGCCCAAGGAACCGGAACCCGGACTAGTCATGGCGTCCGTGTGGGTCGACCCGGGAACCCAGATGATCATGCGTCTGTCCATCCAGGATTTCTACGCCAACACCAACGATCTGAGCCTCAAAAATCTCACGGTCGAGGCCGGGCTGCCCGATTCCCTGTTTTCCTTCACCCCGCCCCCTGGCGTGGCCGTGCACGACAACACCGGCGCGGACGGGCGCAATCTCTCGAAATAGTCCGGCTTTTTCCAGGTCAGGACGGGAAGGGGCGCTGGCCGTCCGTCTGGAGTCGCCCGGACCACCCTTAGCGGTATCCGGCCCCCATGGCCGTGCCGTCCGGCCAGGCCCCCGGGAACTGCCTGTCTGCCATCTGGGTTCGCGACCGATCCCCGTACGACTCCGACGGCCGTGTGGTACCGCCACGTCGTTTCACGAGGATTGTGGGGACGGAAAAGCCAGACAATTCCGCAATCCGACCTCATTTATGGCCTTCTGGTGGGAGAACAACCTCGAATCCGATGTTTCATTTTTTTAAACAGCCAGCACCTTAGGCCGTCCTGGTGACCTTGGCGGCCTGCGCGGCAGCGACAAACCGACGCGCGGCAGCAGAGCCCCGGGCCTGGGGCCGTTCCCGCCACGGGCATCGTTCCTTCCCCCGGAAACAATCACCAAAAGAAACACGAATCGTCATACGTTTTAATGACGTTTCAGTCACCCTTTTCGCGCTCTTTTTGAAGTCGTTTTGCCGGAAGTTGACGACGGCCCAACGGCGCGCCGCGGTTCCGGACTGGGAGCGCGCTTGGGCTCAGGATTGGGGCGGGTCGAACGTTGCGGGGAAGCTTGCGGCCGCCCTGGGTCGCCGGAGGGGGACGTGGACGAAGGCGTGGCAGGGGCGTGAGGTGCCGGGCCGAGTCCGGCGGCGGCGCGCAGGGCCGTCACTTCATCCGGAGTCAGGGCGCGGCATTTCCCCCGGGCAAGGCCGCCAAGCTCAATGGGGCCCTGGGCCACGCGCACCAGACGCAGCACGGTCAATCCCAGGTCGCGGCACATGCGCCGGATCTGGCGGTTGACCCCCTGGATGAGTCGCAGGGACAAAAGGGTGCGTTCCGGGGACTCGCGGTGCAGCACCTCGGCGGCGACCGGGGCCAGGATATCGCCCTCGGCCAGGCGCATCCCCCGTCCCATGGTGGCCAGGATGTCTTGACAGACCTGACCGCGAACGAGAACATGATAGATCTTGGGGACATGGCTCGATGGATGGGTGAGCCGGTGGGTGAGTTCCCCGTCATCGGTGAAAAGCAGGAGCCCTTCGGAATAGTAATCCAAGCGTCCGACCGTGAACAGGCCCTGGCGGGGGATACCTGGCGGCAGGAGATCGAAGACCGTGGGCCGTCCCTGCGGATCGGAGGCCGTGGTCACGGTCTGCACCGGCTTGTGGAAAAGGAGATAAAGGTGCTTTTTTTGCGGGGAAAAAGCCACTTTTCGGCCGTCTACGACGACATCGTCCCGATTGGGGTCGATTTTGACCCCTGGTTCGCGGTGTAGAACCCCGTTGACGACCACTTTCCCGGCCAAAATAAGCTCATCGGCCTGCCTTCTGGAGCAGATTCCGGCCTGGGACAGGGCCTTGTTGAGCCGAACCCCCGGGACGGGATCGCCATGGGCCGGGGTGGGGGCGTCGCTTCTGGGATGGGCGATGGAGGGACTCCGGGCCGGGTAGTGGCCTTACACCTGGAGCACCTTGGTGGCCAGTTGCAGGCTGGTGACCACGTCGAGCATGTTGGTGGTCTGGCCGACCTCTTTTTTGTCCAAAAGCCCGAAAAAGTCCAGGCAGGTGCCGCAGACCAGAATGGTCACCCCGGCCGACTCGAAGGCCTTGAGCCTGTCCAGGACAGGGCTTCCGGCCACGGCCAGCCTGACCCCGCCGTTGACCAGGACGATGCGCCACAGGTTTTCGCCGAGTTCCGGCAAGGTGGCCAGAAAATTGACCATGAGCTTTTGGCCCAGGGTGTCGTCGCCCCGGCCGATAGCGTCGGCGGTCAGAAAGGCCACAATCTGTTCCTTGGCGGCAGGTGCGCTGGTGGCCGCATTGGAAGGGGCTGGGGAGTCGGCCAGGGATGCGCCTTGCCGGGTTCCGGTCAGGACGTGCCCGCCGGCAACCGGGCTGATCTCCACATGATAGCCCTTGGCCGCCAGAAAGCGGGCCACGTTTTCCTTGGCCGCCTCGTTGTCCACTGTGGCGGCGATGACCGCCGGGGTTTCGGAATCGATGGCGTCCTTGCACCGCAGCACCGGACCCGGGCAGGCCAGTCCTCGGCAATCCAGGGAGATGGTCTTCATGAGATATCCTTCGCGTGTTCTTGACGGTTTCCCAACATATCCCGGGTCCCAGGTCAAATAGATATAATATATTGAAATGTTAATTATATATCGAGTTTATCGATAGGATGAATCTCAAGAAAAACTTTAACTATGAAACCCCTCGCCGCACCTTCTTCCCACAACGTTGAATTGTGGTATGGTCCAGCCGACGAAACATCTTCAGGAGCCACGCATTCATGGACATCCTTCCTTCCGGCGATACCGCCCGACTGGCGCGTCGCATCTCCCTGGCCCTGGGCGAAGCCCCGGCCGACCTGCTCATTACCGGCTGCCGGCTGGTCAACGTCCTGTCCGGCGAGATCCATGACGCGAACGTGGCCGTGGCCGACGGCGTTGTGCTCGGGTTCGGAGATTACGAGGCCCGGGAAGTGGTGGACGCCGGTGGCCGCTATCTGTGTCCGGGGTTTCTTGACGGCCACATCCATATCGAATCGACACTCATGTCGCCCCCGGAATTCGCCCGGGCCGTGGCCCCCCACGGCACCTGCGCCGTGGTCTGCGACCCCCACGAGATCGCCAACGTCATGGGTCCGGCGGGCATCGAATACATGCTGGCGGCCAGCCGGAACCTGCCCCTGACCTTTTTCGTCATGGTGTCCTCCTGCGTCCCGGCCACCCACATGGAAACCTCGGGCGCGGCCATCACCCCGGACGACATCCGGCGCATGCTGGCGGCCGATTATCCCTATGCCGCACGGGTGCTTGGCTTGGCCGAGGTCATGAACTATCCGGGCGTCCTGGCCCGCGCCCCCGGGATGCTGGCCAAAATTGCGGCCGCCGGGGGCAGGGTGGTGGACGGACACGCGCCTCTTTTGACCGGGAGACGGCTCAACGCCTACATTGTGGCCGGACCGGCCTCGGACCACGAATGCACCCGGCTCGACGAGGCCCGGGAGAAGCTGCGCAAGGGCATGCACATCATGGTCCGCGAGGGCAGCACCGAGCAAAATCTGGCCGAACTCGTGCCCCTGGTGACCCCGGAAAACGCCTGGCGGTTCTCCCTGGTCAGCGACGACCGCGACCCCGTGGACATCAAGAAAAACGGGCACATGAACGAACTGGTCCGGCGAGCCATGGCCCACGGGATCGCCCCGGTCACCGCCGTGGCCATGGCCTCGATCAACACCGCCCGGTATTTCCGGCTGCATGGCCGGGGGGCCGTGGCCCCGGGCTACCGGGCGGACCTGGTCCTGGTGGACGACCTGGAGACCTTTGCCGTGTCCCGGGTCTGGCTTGGCGGCAGGGATGTCCGGGACTTGGGTCTGGACTGCCGGGAAGTCCCTGTTCCCGGAAACACCATGCGCCCGGCCCCGGTCACCCCCGAGACCTTCCGCATTCCAGCCCGCCCAGGCCTGGTGCGGGTCATCGGCATCGTGCCGGGGCAGATCGTCACCCGGGCCCTGACCCTTGAACCCCGCTTGTCGGACGGGCTGGCCGTGGCCGATCCCGGGCGCGACCTGGCCAAGCTGGCGGTCATTGAGCGCCATCACGCCTCGGGCAATGTGGGGCTGGGGTTTGTCCAGGGCCTGGGGCTAGTGTCCGGGGCCATTGCCGGGACGGTTTCCCACGATTCCCACAACCTTATTGTGGCCGGTGTCAACGACGCGGACATGGCCTTTGCGGCCCAAACCCTGACAAAGGTCGGCGGCGGATTCTGCGTGGTCAATAACGGGCGCATCCTGGCCGTCGTGGAGCTGCCCGTGGCCGGGCTCATGTCCGCCGGCTGCCTGGACGAGCTTAAAACATCCCTGGCCGGTCTCGGCCAGGCCTACGCCGACGTGTCCGCACCGTCGGACACGGACCGGCATCCCTTCATGTCCATGTCCTTTCTGTCCCTGGCGGTCATCCCTGAACTCAAGCTCACGGACCAGGGCCTGGTGGACGTGGAATCCTTTTCCGTGGTGGATCTCTTCGTGCCCGAATCTCGGTGAGACGATTCAGATGGTGACGCTCCAGGGGGCGTTCTCGGGCCTGTCCGGGCGAGGAACTGATGATTCGGGCATGAACTGACGATGTCGCTGGTTACGGGTCGGGATGCGCGTGCGTCAACGTTGCCAGAGGATCACAACGCGAGGTCGCGCCGTCGTGAGTTGGTGGCGAGAAGGGTTTCCGAACATTTCCAAACGGTTGCAACACGGCCGTCATTTTTAAAGTTTACATAATTTACATTATGGGACATAGGGCCGTACGCCGGGGGAGGGGAAAAACCTGCCGGTGTGCGCCGTGTGGCCGGGAACCCGGTACCAGCCCAGGCCGGTTGCCGATGGTTTCAGCCAGGTGTCTTTGTTTCAAAATACCTGCGACGACGAATGCGCCGCTGTAAGACGGCCCGTTTTCATCCATCACCACAAAGGGAATGCCATGCCCAGGTCAACGACCCCGCAACAGCCCGTCATGAAGCGCCGCACCGGTGCTGTGCGCCGTGCGGACATCCCGCCCCAGGTGCTTGCCGGACTCAACTCCGGCACCCTGGAATCCGCCACCCTGGCCGAGGGCCTGGCTGTGGACTTTGCCGCGCTTCTGGCCGCCGCCGTGCCGGACATGTCTAGGGCGGTCCTTGCCGAAATGTCTGCGGCGGCAGGTCTGGGCATCACCCGGCGCATGAACCTGGCTGCCCAACTCCTTTTGTCTCACGGCGGGACGGCGCTCGTGCCGTTCTTGTCCCGCCACCCCTCGGATACCGTGCGCGGCTTTGCCTGTTTTCTCATCGGCCTGTCCCCGGACCACACTGCTCCCGAAAGACTTGCCGCCATCCGCAACCTAGCGGATGATCCCCACTTTGGCGTTCGGGAGTGGGCATGGCTGGCCATCAGGCCCCATTTGCTGCCGGATATTCGGCACTGGATCCCCCTTCTCGAACCACTTGTCCACGATCAGTCGGAGCGTCTCCGACGGTTCGCCATCGAGATCACGCGTCCGCGCGGGGTATGGTGCACGCATTTGGCCGAGCTCCGGCGCGACCCGGCCCCGGGACTGGCCTTGCTCGTGCCCGTCAGGCGGGATCCCGCCAAATATGTTCAGGATTCCGTGGGAAACTGGCTCAACGACGCGGCCAAGGATCATCCGGACTGGGTCCGCGATCTGTGCCGAAAATGGGAACGTGAGGATGATTCCCCTGCCAATCGGCGTATACGGGCCAGGGCCTTGCGCAGCCTCAAGGGGAAGAAAGAGACTCCTTTGTCATGACGGCCATGCCCACACCGCACCTGCCGCACCCGCCTCACCTGGCGCAGCCGGTGGCCGCATGGACATCCCGACCCATGGCTCCACGGTCTGGGAGGCACGGGAACCGGTGAATGCTCTTTCCAAATCCTCCAAACGGGGTGTTTTAAATTCTTATAATATGTAGTATTTCAATATGATAGATGGTGATTTTCGCCGCTGCCCCCGGACGGACCCAAGGGACGTCGCTCCACGCAAGACGTCACTTTCCGGTTCCACATGCACGGCCGCATCCCGGGGCAATGCACGAAAAAAGCGGGGCGGCCCCAGGGCCGCCCCGCTCTCACTCACATCGCACCAAAACGGCTTAGGCAAAAGCCTTTTCGAAGGGCGGCACGACCTGCTTCTTGCGGGACAGCACGCCGTCGAGCCACACGGACTCGCCAGCCACGTCCACGCCGAAGGCCTTTTTCACCACGGCCGGATCGTCGGAGACGATCAGCATCTCGGAGCCTTCCTTCATGATGTCGGTCAGAAGCAGGAACACGCTGTGGTTGCCGTTCTCGGCCTTGACCTTCTTGCAGTCGGCCAGGAGTTGGTCTTTGATGGGGGTCAGGATGGACAGGTCCACGACTTCCAGCTGGCCGATGCCGACCTTCTTGCCGGACATGTCGAAGTCCTTGTAGTCGCGGAAGACCAGCTCGCGGATGGGCGTGCCTTCCACGGCGGACTTGACCTTGAACATCTCAACGCCCAGGGCCATCATGTCCGAGACGCCGACGATCTTGGCCAGGGCCTCGCAAGCCTTCTTGTCGGCCTCGGTGCAGGTCGGGGACTTGAACATGACGGTGTCGGACAGGATGGCACAGAGCATGATGCCGGCGAGGGGCTTGGGGATCTCGATGCCGGCGAAGTCGTACATGGATTTGAGCACGGTGCAGCTGCAGCCCACGGGCCAGACCCACATCTCCAGGGGGTTGGTGGTGGTCACGTCGCCCAGCTTGTGGTGGTCGATGACGGCCACGATCTCGCCCTTGCCCAGGTTTTCCAGGCTCTGGGACAGATCGGTGTGGTCCACCAGGATGATCTGTTTGTCCGTGGCGTCGGTGAGGATTTCGGGGGTGGCCACGCCGAACTTCTCAAGCACGAACTTGGATTCGGGATTGATGGGGCCCTGGGTCACGGGGATGACGTCCATGCCGCACTTTTTCTTGAAGTAGTCGGCGGCGCCGATGGCGGTGGCGACGGTGTCCGTGTCCGGATTTTTGTGTCCAACAGCGTAAACAGCCATATTCAGTCCTCCTGGTGGTTTAATAGCCTTGTGGGCTTCGACTCCATAAGAAAGCTTGTGAATCTTATCCCAATCTCTGGATTTTGCCAAGGGTCTTGGCCAGGGAAAATGCGGATGGTGTGAGATTCCTGATCCTGTGCCCAAAACGGGGAATTAAGTCAACACCAGGAACCACAGGATGCTGATCCCCACCCCGGCGGACAGCACCACGTAGGCCGGCCGGTGGCGCAGGGACAAGACGCCCCCCAGGCTGCCCAGAATCCAGAGATGGGCGAAGGACTTGGACTGATGTTCCAAAAGCGGGCCGATCATGGCGAACAGGAGGTTGCCGGCGGCGATGAGCCCGGCCAGGGCCAGGGAGAAGCACACCCCGTTGATGATCGCCATGTCCGTCAAGGAGCGCAGGATGAGCCGCCCCGGCGACACGACCCCGCCCTTGCGGGCGGCGGCCTCCACGGCCCTGGCCTGGGCCGCGGTCTCGAACCGGCGGTGGAACGCCTCCAGGCGGGCGAAAATCAGGGCCAGGGGCAGGGACAAGACCGCTGCGGCAAGAACCCCGGGGGCCTCGGTCAGTCCGAAGCAATGCGCCAGGGTCAGGGTGGCCAGGGTGGCTGCGGCCTGATTGGGAGGAATGAAGGTGCCGGCGGGAAACAGGTCGAGCCAGAACAGTTCAAAAAAAACGGCAATGTTCATGCAGGTGGGGATATCCCCGAAGACGGCCCCGTAGACCAGCCCCACGACAAGGGGGCGGTCCAGGGGGAACAGGTTCAGGGAGAAACGCAAGGAGGTGAAAAGGACAAAAAAAAAGCGACGAGAAGGATGTGGGTGACGAGTCCGGTATCGATGTGCATCAAAACGCCCTCGGCAGTTCAGAGTCTCCCGGAACGCACCGGTAGTCGATTTTTACGCCCTGCTGGGTGAAGAACTGCAGGCATGACTCGTCTTCCTTGCTCAGGGCCACATGGGGACATATCTGCTTTTTCCCGGCCGCATAATGCAGATTGCCCAGGTTGACGCAGGTGAATCCGTATCCGCTTTCGAAGGCCGTCCGGGCGTCGGCGCAGGAAGAAAAGAGAATCAGCGCGTCCATGTCCTGCCGCGCGCTGCCGGATAAAAAAGCCGTGACCTTGCATACCGGCAGAAAGACGATCTCCACGCCGTCCGGAATGGCCAGGGACATGATCTCCTGGCGCAGCATGTTCCCGGCCAGTTCGTCGTTGACCACGACGATCATTTGCGCCCGGGTATGCGGCAACCATGTCTCGATGACCTGGCCATGCACCAGCCGGTTGTCGATCCGCACGAAATGCATGGCGTCAACCCTCGGCCACCTTCTTGCGCAACACCTCTCCCGCCACCACGATTCCCTGGCATCCCGCCTGCTTGGCGTCAACGGCCAGCTTCTCGAGAGGGGTTGTGCGCGAGGTGAGGATTTTTATCAGCATGGGCAGGTTGACCCCGGTCAAGACCTCCAGGCGGCCCGTACCCAAGAGGGACAGGCTCAGATTGGTGGGCGTGCCGCCGAACATGTCCGTGAGCACCAGGACGCCCCCGCCGCGATCCGTGGCCGTGATGGCCTCCTTGATGGCGGCAAGGGTCAGTTCCACCTCGTGCGAGATGTCCACGCTGATGCTTTGACAGTGTTCCTGGGGGCCGATGATGAATTCGGCGGCCTTGAGCAGTCTGCCGCCAAAATCGGTATGTGTGGCGATGACCACCCCCACGGGGGAAGATGCGGAGTCTGGTTTCATGTCGTTGCGCCCGGTCGGCTACGGAAGGTTTTAGAAGATGCCCGGCCCGCGCCCGGGTCCGGGGCCACCTCCGGCACGGCGTGATCAATCCTTGTCGATATGCCGATGTTCAATGGAAACAGTGTATCCGGCCTGGCCCAGTCTGTCAAAAAGTGCCTCGGCCACGGCCACCGAGCGGTGCCGCCCGCCGGTGCATCCCACGGCCACGGCCAGCCGGTACCGCCCTTCCCGGGCGTAAAGGGGCACCAGATACAGCAAAAAGTCGCTGAGTTTCTCCAAAAAGGTCCGCCCCGGCTCGTCTCCCAGGACGTAGCGGGCGATCTCCGGGTCTTTTCCGGACAAGGGACGCAGGGAGACGTCGAAATAGGGGTTGGGCAGAAATCGCAGGTCGAAGATGAGATCGGCCTCGATGGGGGGGCCGTACTTGAAGCCGAAGGACATGATATGGATCTTGAGGCGGCCGCTTTTTCCGGCCAGGAAGCTCCATTTTTCCTGAAGTGTCCGGCGCAGGTCGTGGATGGAGAAGTTGGTGGTGTCGAGAATCAGGTCGGCGGCTTCACGCAGGGGCGACATGCGCTCGCGTTCCTCCCGCACCGCGCGTTCCAGGCCCAGGCTGCTGTTTTCCAGGGGATGCGGCCGCCGGGTGGTGGCATAGCGGCGGATGATTTCCCTGGTGTCGGCTTCGAAAAAGACGATCTGGATGTCGCCGCTACGGCTCTTGATCTGGGCCAGGGCTGCGCCCCACTCCCGGTCCATATCCTCCTGGCGCACATCCATGCCCAGGGCCAGTCCGCAATACCGGGTCTCGGCCTGCCCCGCGAAAAGCTTGATCAAAACCGGCGTCAGGCTGACCGGAAGGCCGTCCACGCAAAAAAAACCGAGATCCTCGAAAATCTTCAGGCCGCTGCTTTTCCCCGATCCGGAAAGGCCGGTGAGGATGATGACCGGAAAGACATGCTCGGACATGACCGTCTCCCCTTTCCTTTTCCGATGGGAATCCCCTGGCGCGGTGCCGTCCCGCCGCAACCGACGCAACCGGCGCCTTGTCCGCCTCTGCCGGGGCCAGGCCGGGCTAGGCCGATCCGGTCAGAACCCGCCAGAGTCCCTGTCTGCCCTCGGCTTGCAGAAAGGCCTCCCGGAAGCTCTCGTCGGAAAGCAGCCGGGAGATGTGGGCCAGGATGCGCAGATGCATCCCGGCCACATGCTCAGGGGCGATCACCAGAAAGAACAGACGGCACGGCTTGAAGTCCAGGGCGTCGAAATCCACGCCCGCCAGGCTTCGGCCGGCGACGATGATGATCTGGGTCAGTCCGGGCATCTTGCCGTGGGGAATGGCCACGCCATCGCCGATGCCGGTGGTCCCCAGGGCCTCGCGTTCCAGAAGCACCCGGTGGGCCTTGTCCACGTCGAAGTCGGCGAAGGCCACGCCGATGGGGGCCACCAGTTCGGCCAAAACGTCGGACTTGTGTACAGACCGCAATTCGTCCAGGACGAATTCGGGCCGCAGATACTCCTCAAGCTTCATTTTCTCGCGTCACTCCCCGAAGACCTCCCGCCGGCATGCGGCCTGGGCCCGGACGTTTTTATTCGGCGTCAGTTGCCGGTTCCAGGATCGATGAGTCCGAAATCGCCCTTTTTGCGCCGGTAGATGACGTTCACCCGTTCGGTCTCGGAATTGAGGAACACCAGGAACTCATAGCCCAGGGAGTCCAACTGCATGGCCGCTTCATCCACGGACATGGGCTTGGGCTCGTAATGCTCGGACTCGATGATGGTCCGTTCCCGGGGGCCCGCGGCGGTCTCGCTGAAGCTGATGACCTCGGTGCGCACGGTGTCGGCGCGCTTGCGGCGATCCTTCTGCTTTTCGCGCATCTTGCGCACCTGGGCCTCGATCTTGTCCAGGATGAGGTCGATGGTGGAATACATGTCCTCGGACTCTTCGTGGGCCGAGATGTGCAGCAGGTCGGCGGTGAAGACGATGTCCGCCATCTGCCGGGTCTTCTCCACGCTTAAGTTGACCTGGAGTTCGGAGGTATCGGTGTTGGCCATGTATTTCGTCAGTTTGTCGAAACGCTTACGGGCATAGTCGCGCAGATGGTCGGACGGTTCGAAGTTCTTGAAATTGAACGTGATGTTCATATGGCGCCTCCTGTATGTTCGGCCGTGACGGATCACGGCGTGTCGGGTGGATTAGAACATTTCCTTGCGTTTGGACGACGAGGCGATGTTCATGGCCGTGCGGTACTTGGCCACGGTGCGGCGGGCGATGTTGATCTGCAACCGTTCCTTGAGAATGTCCGCGATGGCCTCGTCGCTGATGGGTTTTTTGGGATCCTCGGCAGCGATGAGCTGGCGGATGGTGGCCTTGACCGCTTCCGACCCCACGGTGCTGCCGTCGTCGAGCTCCAGGGAACTGTTGAAAAAGAACTTGAGTTCGAAGATGCCGTGGGGCGTGGCCGTATATTTGTTGGACGTGATGCGGCTCACGGTGGATTCGTGCATGCTGATGTCTTCGGCCACGTCCTTGAGAATGAGCGGACGCAACTTGCTTACGCCATCTTCAAAAAAACCGCGCTGGAACTTCACGATGCTCTCAAGAACCTTGTACAGGGTACGCTGGCGCTGGTAGAGGCTCTTCATGAGCCACTCCGCCGAACGCTTCTTGTCCAGGATGTAATCCCGTTCCTTGTCCCCTCGCGGGGCGAAGTCCTCGAGATACATGGAATTGAGCTGGAGACGGGGCATCCCATCCTCATTGAGGAGAATGACGAAGTCCTCGCCGTACTTGTAGATGTAGGCGTCGGGACTGACGTAGATGGGTTCGCTTGAGCCGAAGCTCGCCCCCGGCAGGGGGTCCAGGCTCTGGATGGTGTCCAGATAGACTTTGAGCTGCTCCATGGTGATCTTGAACTTCTTCACCAGGGGCTTGTAGCGGCGGGCCTCCAGGTCTTCCAGATGCCCCGAAACCAGCTCGACCAGGATCGGGTCGGTCAGGCCCAGGACCTCCATCTGCACCAGGAGGCATTCCCTGGGGCTCCGGGCGGCCACGCCGACGGGATCCAGGCGTTGCACCTTGTGAAGCGCCGCCTCCACGTCTTCCGGTGTGGCCCCGGTCAGGTGGGCCAGTTCCTCGGCCGTGGCCGCCAGGTATCCCGAGGAATCCAGGCTGCCGCAGATGGCCTCGCCGATGGCCAATTCCTTTTCCGTGAAGTGCGACAGGCGCATCTGCCAGTCCAGATGGCCTTCCAGGGAGGGCTTGGAGGACAGGCGGGCATCGAAGGCCATGCCGTCCTCGGGAATTTCCGTCTCGCGCAGATGGGATTGCACCGGCGTGCTGGCGAAATCGCCCAGATAGTCGTCCCACTCGGCGTTTTTGATCAGTTCCTTTTCAATGGCCGCGTCTTCACCGTTCGGGGCGTGATCCTCCTCGGACATCACCCGCTCGGCCTTGTCCTCCTCCAGGACTTCTTCCAGGAGGGGATTTTCCATCAATTCCTGCTGGATGCTCTCCACAAGCTCAAGTCTGGACAGTTGCAGAAGCTTGATGGCCTGCTGCAGTTGGGGGGTCATCACCAACTGCTGCGAAAGCTTGAGTTGTTGCCGCAGTTCCAGCGCCATGGAGTCTCGTTTGTACCTTGTGCTCTCGTTTGGTTGTCACGCGGGCGGGACGGTATCCGCCCGAAACCCGCCAGCGGCCTGGGCCGCCTGCGTATTGCGATTTATGACACAGACGCCGCGCCCTGGCAACTCGCGGCCTCCGGGGCTATCGCTCCCACTTTTGCCATAGCCCCTGGAGTTTTCCCTGGGCCGAAAGCAAAAAGCGGATGGCCTCGCGCACGGCCCCCTGCCCTCCCGGACGCCGCGATACCCACAGGGCCATGTCCAGGATCTCGGGCTGGGCGTTGGCCACGGCCATGGGCAGTCCCACCCGGGCCATGACTGGCGCATCCACCCAGTCGTCGCCCAGAAAGGCCGCCTGCTCGAAGGTGAGGCCCTTGCGGGCCAGGATGCCCTCAAGGACCGGCAACTTGCGCAGATGACCGCCGTGGTATTCGGCGATCCCCAGTTCCCTGGCCCTGGCGGCGGTCGGGCCCTGATCCAGACCGCTGACGACGCCGATCTCGATGTCGGCCTCCTGGGCCATCTTGATGCCCAGGCCGTCCTGGACGTGGAACCGTTTCTGGACGCAACCCGAGGCATCGTAGACCAAACCGCCGTCGGTCATGACGCCATCCACATCCAGGATCAACAGTTTGACACGGCGGGCCCGGGCAATCACATCCATACGTTGCTTCCCCGCAGGACTGGGCGATGTGAGGCTGATCGGCCCGAGGGTTGTCGCAGTGCCGTGCGGCGTTTCCTGGCGGATGGCGAGGTACGTCCGGCGCCTGTGCAGCATACCGGGCGTTCCGCCTCGCCGACGCCCTCCTGCCCCGCCTCGCGCCGGGCCACGGCGGCCTTGATGAACTCCCGGAACAGGGGATGGGGACGCATGGGGTTGCTCTTGAATTCCGGATGGAACTGGCAGCCCAGGAACCAGGGATGGTCCTTGAGTTCCACAATTTCCACCAGTTCGCCGTCGGGGGACAGGCCGCTGAAGGTCAGCCCCGCCTCCTCGAACCGGTCGGCGTACACCTTGTTGAACTCGTAGCGGTGCCGGTGGCGCTCGGATATCTCAAGCTCTCCGTACGCCGCATAGGCCCTGGTGCCGGATGTGACCGCACAGGGATAGGCCCCCAGGCGCATGGTGCCGCCCAGGTCGCCGTCGGCCTCCCGGCGCTCGATCTTTTTAGTGCGGAAATCGAACCATTCCTTCATGAGGTAGATGACCGGATGGGCCGTGGTCACGTCGAACTCTTCGGAATTGGCCCCGTCCAGACCGAGCACATGGCGGGCGAACTCGATGACCGCGCATTGCATGCCCAGGCAGATGCCGAAGAAGGGAATGCCCGTGGTGCGGGCGTATTCGATGGCCGTGATCTTGCCCTCGATGCCCCGGGAGCCGAATCCCCCGGGGACCAGGATGCCGTCCACCTTCCCCAGCTTCTCGGACACGTTTTGCGGGGTGACGGTCTCGGAATTGACGTAGACCAGCTCCACGGCCGCGCCGTTGGCCACGCCGCCGTGCATCAGGGCCTCATGCAGGCTCTTGTAGGCCTCCTTGAGATCCACATACTTGCCCACGATGCCGATGGTGACGGTTTTTTGCGGGTTGGACATGCGGCAGATCAGGTCGCGCCAGGGGGTCAGTTCGGCGTTTTTGGCCGGAAGCCGCAACAGGATGGCGATTTTTTGGTCCACACCCTCGGAATAGAGGTTCAGGGGCACCTCATAGATGTTCTTCACGTCCACGGCGCAGAACACCGCGTCGGCGTCCACGTTGCAGAAAAGCGCGATCTTGTCCTTGATGTCGCGATTTAACACCACCTCGCTGCGGCAGATGATGATGTCGGGCTGGATGCCGATGCTGCGCAGCTCCTTGACGCTGTGCTGGGTGGGCTTGGTCTTGAGCTCCCCGGCGGCGCGCATGTACGGCACCAGCGTCAGGTGGATGTACAGGACGTTTTCCTTGCCGAGCTCCGAGCGCATCTGGCGGATGGCCTCCAGAAACGGCTGGCCCTCGATGTCGCCCACGGTGCCGCCGATCTCGATGATGGCCACGTCCTCGTCCGTGGCCACGCCCAGGATGGCCCTCTTGATCTCGTCGGTGATGTGCGGAATGACCTGGACCGTGCCGCCCAGGTAGTCGCCCCGCCGCTCCTTGCTGATGACCGTGTGGTAGATGCGGCCCGAGGTGAAGTTGTTGTTCTGGCTTAAGGAGACGCCCAGATAGCGCTCGTAGTGGCCCAGATCCAGGTCGGTTTCGGCCCCGTCGTCGGTGACGTAGACCTCGCCGTGCTGGAAGGGGTTCATGGTGCCCGGGTCCACGTTGATGTAGGGATCGAGCTTCTGGATGGTCACCTTGAGCCCCCTGGCTATCAAGAGCGCCCCGATGGAGGAGGCGGCCAACCCCTTGCCCAGCGAGGACAATACGCCCCCGGTGACGAAAATGAACTTGGTCTTCATGCGCTCACCGACCCCCTTGTTGTCATGTCTGCCGTCGCCATCCGGCGCGGCACCGCATGTATCCCAAACCCGCTGTTTGGGCCATCACTTTTTTCCCGCCAAACCCATGGAAAAGCCTGGATTTTCTGTTATCGCAAGGCCAGACGGGCATATTGACGGTGCCACCGAAAATCGGACACGGCCACGCTCCGGGGCGCCGGTTACGGTCTGCCGGGTTCGTGTTGACGCCATGATCCGGGCCATTTATGTTCCGCCCCGAAACCTAAGCGACCAGCCGCATTTTTTCAAGGAACCCCCCCGGAGGAATCCGTCATGCCCAAGGTGAAAACCCTCGTGATCACCGGATATGGAACCAATTGCGAGATCGAATCGGCATTCGCCGCGACCCAGGCCGGTTCCGACGTCGCGGACATCGCCTATTTTTCGGACGTCACGGCCGGACGCACCCGGCTTGCCGACTACAATTTCCTGATCTTTCCCGGCGGATTCCTCGACGGCGACGACCTGGGCGCGGCCCAGGCCGCGGCCTTGCGCTGGACCCACGCCAAAACCCGCTCCGGAGAGCCGGTCATCGATCAACTCAAGGCCTTTTTCGAGGCCGGGGGCCTCGTCCTCGGCATCTGCAACGGCTTTCAACTGCTGGTCAAGATCGGGCTTCTGCCCGGCCTTTTCGGCAAGTATTTCGTGCGGGAACTGTCCCTGTCCAACAACGATTCGGGACGCTTCGAGGACCGCTGGGTGACGCTTGCGGCCAACCCGGCCTGCCCCTGCGTCTTCACCCAGGGCATCGACCGCCTGGATCTGCCCGTGCGCCACGGCGAGGGCAAGCTCATCCCCAAAAACCAGGCCGTGCTCGACGCCCTGTGGGCCGAGAACCTGGTGGCCCTGCAATACGCCGACCCGGCCACCGGAAGGCCCACGGAGAGCTATCCCGAGAATCCCAACGGCTCCCCCATGGGCATCGCCGGCCTGACGGATCCCACGGGCCGCATCCTGGGACTCATGCCCCACCCCGAGGCCTTCAACCATCTCACCAACCATCCCGGCTGGACCCGGGGCGAGACTTCGGTCCTGGGCACCGTGCTTCTGGAAAACGGCGTGGCCTACCTCAAATCCTCCACCTGACCCGGCTGCCGAGGCAATGAACAGGATGCGCCCCATCCCCGGCCCGGCTCCCCGGGGGCCTGGAACGACGGCCGCACCGGCTCCCTGGAACCGCCATGGACGCTGACGCCGCCCCCACGTTGATCCTGGCCGCCGCGCCGCCCTGCCCGACCCCGCCGGGGTCGTGGGAGGCGGCCATGGAACCGGCCCTGGCCGAGGCCCGGCGCGCGGCCGCCTTCGGGGATGTGCCCGG
>LNQE01001619.1_pt1 | contig 16618 bp, 17 predicted proteins | sample 603111 | NCBI WGS metagenome assembly LNQE01 (sample SAMN04260313, study PRJNA301899) | hydrocarbon metagenome | isolation source: hydrocarbon-contaminated ditch | place: Germany: Bremen | collected 1998
GGGGGTGGGGGGGGCAAACACGCCCCCTATAGCATACCAGATAAAGATGCCAGAATCCATCCGCAATAGCGAAGAGCCTTTTGCTGCTACTCATGACCCGTACATCCACCCGGTACTATGATGACGCTGATACCTGCCCGAAGGCTCCCTTACAAAAAGAAAAAAACCACATGATTCCCTTTCGGGACGCATGCATGCAAAATGAAAATGGCGGAGCCATTTTCATATTAAAAATGTGTGGCTTAAACCAGCCATAATTCGTATAGTATCAGTTCTTCTTCAGTTCTGATGCGGCCTCGTGAGCCGCAATCTTCACATTCGCATCGGCTTTATGGACATCAATTTTGAAATTGTCCGACACTTTCTTTATGCTCTGTTCCTCGCTCCGGGCCCCATAGGCGGCGGTCTTTGCATCTTTGAGGGTGTTATGGGCGGCGACCTTTGCATCATCATATACGGCATGTGCGGCCACGCGGGCGTCATCGACGGCTTTGCTGGCCTTTACTTTTGGACTGTCAGTCATGGTGTCTTCAACTCCTCTCCCTGATACGGGTTATTGCGGGGGTATAGAGAATTAGTATTCACATACCAGGGCTAACCACACTATACCGGAAAATTATATATAAATGACCCTTTATTGCAAATTATGACTCAAAATTGATTTTCCTCTGCAAATAGCGGAAAAAATCGTGTATGACAACCACTAAAGATCGCCCCCCCGTTCCTGTACTCGTTATCAGTTGGGAGCATCCCCTGCGTATCGTGAAATTACCCCGGAAACACGAATTCTCTGGGTTCTCTCGCTCTTCTGCGGACATTTAGCCCGGGTCACCACGGGCCTGGTGCGCACCAGGCTACTACAGGATCCTGTCCTCCAGAACGGCAACAAGGTTTCCGGCAAGGATGCCACTCAGCCAGAGGATGTGGGAACTGCAACCCATGGTCCCGGGAGACAGGGTCTTTTCTGCCATTCACCACCTCCAGCGGGACCTGGAGCATGCGCAGGAGGGGGTTGAGAGTTGGAACGGAACTGGATATGACGGATTACCGGTTATTGTCACGTTCTGGAAAGTTTTTTGAAACGGCAGAGGGGGTAGTGCGCTGGCGGCCTACCAGATTACTATGGCCATGATCGGCCTTGATGTCAGGATTCAGACATAATAATCGCCCGGACACGGAGCGACAGGTGCCCATCTCCAGGTATCGGGACAGGATCCCCGCGCACCTCATTTTTACCGGGTATACGGGAACTAAGCCCAGGATAGCCAACAGGTTTGATACCAGAAATGAGGGAAAAAGGGAGGGACAGGGGATGCACCGGTTATTTGCATCACCAGACTCACCTCTGTTCTGCTCCCCCCGATGATCCTCTACAATATGAAAGCGATTATGGCGATGATGACGAAGATTATGATGAGCCACTTCGCGACTTCCATGGAAAACCCTGCTATGCCGCGTGCCCCCAGGATAAAGGCAACCAGTGCCAATACCAGGAACAGTACTGCAAGTTCAATCAGCATTTTTCACCTCCTCTCTTTTTCCAATTCTGATTCGACAGTATATACCGTGATTTTCGCAGAAGTAACAGCTCTCTGGACACCGGTTTTTTCATCATCAGATCCAGCCAGTGCTTGACCTCCTGCATCCTGGAATGGGGATCGTTGCATCATCAGATACGGCAGGTCCAGCACTGCGGGCGTCATCGACCGCTTTGTGGCCTTTCCTTTGAAACTATCAGCCGGAATGTTTGCAACCCCTCCCAAATCAGAGCAAACGATATATCCGAAGAAGGATATAAAAAATCTAACCTGTTGTTGCAAATTCTGGAACACCACAGAATTTCCGGACATGATTACAAAAAAAATGGTGAACAGTGTTTACCGGTCTTCATTTGCTATCGGCCATTTTTCCTCGACTTCTCCCTGCTGCCGGTATGTGTTCAGGTGTCTGAAAGCCACGGAATTCATTAAAAGTTGAAGCTATCATTCAAATTTTGTAATATCAGGACACATTTTTATAATATTCCTGCAATATACCGGCGTGCACAGGTATGGTTACGTACCACGGTGAGATTACCGGATGATAGGGTTATCAGTATCGCACATATCATCACGGGATACAGAGAGACACAGGTGCAAAATGATGAAAAACCCAAGGGAAACTGGTGTGTTCCATGGATGATCTGATTTCACAGGATGAACAAAAAGCCCGCGACCGGGAGATGGAGCAGGAAAAGGGACGGAAAGAGGAGCAGGAAAAGCAACGGGAGCGTGCCCAAGCGACAGAAAAAGGACGGAAACAGGGGCAGCAAGAGGAACGTGCACGGGAAAAGCAGACGGGAGGTTCCGGAACCGGGATAAAGGTCGTCATCGCCCTCATTGTACTTGCGATCATCGTAGTGGTGGCTGCATTTCTCTCGCTGTCCGTATCAGTTTCGAACGTATCGCCTGGCATCGCGTTACCATTCACTACCAACTACGGGGTCACATTCCCCGAAGGGCAGACAATCACCATCGGGAATGTCCACATCAGTGTGCTCTCATTCGAAAACGAGATCATCTCGGATATTGATGGCGACCGCCAGAAACTGGTGGTAGGAGAGGAAAGGGTTATATCAGAGCGACGTGCCGTGATAACCACACTCGGCATGATCAAGCTTATGGATACCAATTTCCAGATAAACCTGAAGTATAAAGGTGAGCGGGATAACCGGGCATACTTCGATATGGCGGTACGTACTTCAGAGCAGGTACCTGATCTGCTCCTTCGGCGGCTCCTCCCCCCAGAGATAGATGCACGACCTATCTGAATTCACAACCAAAACACAATTTTTTCAAGCCGGTAACGACCATTCACTACCAATACTACCGGTAAAAACTATCGCAGCCGGGAGATTATCCCGGATGGTTCCCCTGCTGTGACAGCGCCGAATCATCGCCAGCGCGGAGCGTAGGCGATGTAAGGGTAGCTGTATCAGGGGGTGTTCATGCTTCAGAATACAGCACCCGTGCTGCCTGGCCAATGGGGCGTGAGATTACTTTTCCTGAACGTCGTATTATCACGTCACCGAACCACCGCCAGGGCGCCGGGTAACGAGTCGCCCTGCATGGCCAGCCCGGGGTTGAGGGGTGGAAAATAGTGCCCACGCGGGGGTATTTCAGGGTGCCGGGGGTCATCATTTTTGGGGAACAGGGAGGCAATTTTAGCCTTTCCGTATCCACCTGAATACGGACCACCCCCTTCACATCAACAAAGAGCTACAACACCCTGGTCCAGGTAGTGCACAACCCCTCAATGCTCCAGACAATGAGGCGGAGCCACCATGATTCGCTTCATGACTACGGCATGCTGAACCAGGAATATGGGGGAGCCAGGGTCATCGCAAACCTGGGGGATACACGGCATGATCCGAAAATCCGGACTTTTCCCGAACGATGCAGGTACAAGGAGGATGAAACGGGTAAAAGCAAAGGTATGGAACGCACATGAGACCCGGGGGGTTACCACCCTCACGAAATGAACCTGAGCCTGCTCTCTCCTTTTCACAGGGTGCACCAGAGGCAGACAAGTCCGGAATGAGACCCCTGGCTCCATGCGTACACGAATACCTACCGGTCATCACCCATGATAAATCTCAACCCTGAAGGTTTTTCCCGATGGAAAGAGTTAATTTCCTCTCATCTGGCATGTGTCAATCGGGGTGTCCGGACAGTCCCTATTCCAGGTATTTCCGGATATAGTCCATGATATAAGGAGCCGCCAGCGGTATCATCAGCAGCAGCAGTTCATGCATCATATTCGGGCGCTTCATGTCATTCTGCTGGGAGACGCGTGATCTCCCCGGTGCTTCAAGACCAGTGGAGCGGGATGACATCATTTTGAATATCCCGTACATACCTGCCCCGGCAATAACTGCGGCAGCAGCGGTTGCAAACGGGTGCTGGCGTACCGTCTGGCCTACTGATCTGCATGCCCGCGTAGGTACCATGACAACAGACTGCTTCAGTTGACCATACGATTGTGAAATCAACGCTTCAGTGATGAGAAGATCTTCTTCAGTTACCCGCCTACGATTTTCCATTGTGTATCATCTCCGTGGCAATCGGGGTTTTCAGGACGATTTTGTGGGATAGGAGGACGTACGCGATGATGGCGCCAGTTCCGGACATGATGGCTCCTGTGATCAGCAGTGCAGCAAAGAGAGGAACGAACAGAGCGATGAGAAGGATCACTCCCACCACAAGGGTGATGATTCCAGCTGCCAGGAGCGTGACAATAATTGACAGGTACATGATCCGCCTGAGCAGAAAGTCTGCAGGTTCGAATACATAGTGCTGCAGAAAGAGATCCGTCTTCTGTTGCAGGTAGAGATCTATGTACTTGATTGTCCTCGCGAATTCTGACGCTATCGTTTCTTCTTCGATATCGGCAGCTGTATCCATCAGATCCCTCGTCAGTCGCGTGATTTGAAGATGAGCATCCCGATGAGGACACCTACGCCGGCTGCAATCAGGACCGCGGGGATGGGGTGATCGATTATGACGTGCTCTACAGGCTCCACTCTCTTGTGGTAATCAGCTTCCACTTTGTGGTACCCGGCCCCGACATCCGCCTTGAACTGGTTTACCCGGTCCTCGACATTCTGCAGGATATGCTTGACATCCTCGCCCTTCGCTGACACGTCAGCAGCCCGAAGTTTGCGTGCAGCATCCTCAAGTGCTTCAGCAGTCTGGATCTTCAGGCGATCAGCGCCTGCAACTCCTGTATTTACCATCCGCTCTGCGGCCTCATTTGACATGGGGGTATGCACCTTCCCGTGGTTTCTCTGTGATTGTCTTATACATTTTTTTACTCCATCTGTTCCCTGATATGCTGTCCTTGATGAAATAGAGGAGGAATCATCCGGAATACTGCGTAAATTTTCAGCCTGTATCAGGGTCCAGTGCTGTATATAGATGGAAGCATATAAAAATTCTGCCCGTTGTTGCAAATTCTGATTCAACCCGGGATTTCCGAGGGTGAGAGAAGGAAAAATGTTGGATTATGCCATCCTGGGCATCATTGGCCCGATATCGATCACCTCCCGACAACCACCAGCTGTCCAGGTTCCTCTATAACCCTGGATTGCATACCATGATCGTGGTGGGTACCCAAATTTTGGAACATCAGAAAAAACATTTATACCGGTTCCCGCTATATGGCGGTACGTACTCCACCTTACAATCACCGGCACCAACCCATGATCGCAGACACTCTGTCGGGCAAATCAGGGGTATCTTCGAGGACGATGTACAGGGCAGGTATGATCCCGGGATGATCGATACCTGCAAGGACCATTCAAAGAACCTCATTCAACCTGATGCCCGCGGTGCCGACCCTGATACGGAAGTTGACGCTGACCATACGTCGGATTGTGGGTGACATGACCCGGGAAGAGAACGTTCCTGTCAGACCCGGCATCGTCCCAGGACCGTGACTGACCACCCTGATTCACGAACACTGCCAGAGGAAGGGGATGAAACGGGAAGACGCGGACCTCAAAGGAGAAGTCAGAGAGCTACAAGGAAAGGCCTGCGTGCCCGAAGAAATCCCCGACGCCATCCAACCAGGTGCAGGTGAGCCAGCCGTCGTCCCGGGAGAGGGCTCCCGGCAGGTCTCCACGCCAAGGGGGGCTGACCACCCGTACCAGGCCTTCATGGAGAATATCCGGGAAGGTGCACTGACGCTCTCCCCGATTGGGGTGATCCTGTACACCAACACGCAATTTGCCGAGATGGTACAGGTGTCACGGGACAAGGTGCCCGGCACGTCCATCCTCGATCACATCTGCCCGGAGCACCGCGCTGAGACCTGGGGTGCAATCTCCAGGACAGGAAAGACTGCATGCCGGATCTCTGTCCGGATCCGGCAGGGCTCTGGTTCCATCCCTGTTTTGCTCTCTATGAACCCGTTCTCCCGTGATGGGGAGATGATGATTTGTGTCGTCGTAACCGACAGGAAAAATGACGAAGACGTTATCCGGCTGCAGGCACGGATGCTCAATGCGGTTGGTGACGCGGTCATCGCGGTCGACACCGACCATAACATCATATTCTGGAACGAGGCAGCGACGAGGACATACGGCTGGAGACCGGAAGAGGTCATCGGTCATACCGCGCTCGAAGTTACGGTTCCGGAATTATCAAAGAATGAGGCAGAAAAGATCCTGGCGATGCTCGACAGGGGCGAGATCTGGTCCGGGGAATACCGGGTGCGCCACCGGGACGGTCATGAATTTTCCGTTCATGTCACCGACTCCCCGGTGTTCGATGACGACGGGAATCTGATCGCGATCATCGGCGCAAGCCACGACATCAGCAAACAGAATCTTGCCGATGAGATATTACAACAGAGCAAGAACGACCTTCTGCGGGCTCATGATTTGCTGGAGGCTGTAACAACAGCTACCGGCGTGATTATCGCTGCACAGGATATGAACTTCTGTTATACGTACTTCAACAAGGCGTATCAGGATGAGATCAAGCGACTTACCGGCAAGAATCTGACGTTAGGCACCAGCATGGTTGAACTGTTCGCTGGAATACCGGAAGAGCAGAAGATGGCGGTTGAGGAGTGGAGCAAGGTCCTGAATGGTGAGAATGTTAACCGGATGATAGAATTCGGTGACCATGGCAGCCAGCAAAGAGTCTACCAGGTCCTCCACACCCCCATCCGGGATGAAGATGGCACTATCGTAGGTGCGGGTGAAGTCGCGTATGAAGTGACGAAACAGGTGCAGGTTGAGAATAAACTCCGTGAAACAACGGATTATCTTGACAGTCTCATCACCTATGCGAATGCGCCCATCATTGTCTGGGACCCGCACTTCCGTATTACCCGGTTCAACCGTGCGTTTGAACACCTTACCGGCAGGAAGACAAAAGAAGTCCTCGGACAGCATCTTGAGATACTCTTCCCTGAAACGCATCTGACTCAGGCTATGGATCTTATCCGAAAGACGCGGGAAGGGGAACGATGGGAGAGCGTGGAAATACCCATCCTCCACAAGAGGGGAGGAACCAGGACAGTACTCTGGAACTCTGCCTCAATTTTTGGATCTGATGGCAGAACCCTCGTTTCAACGATCGCACAGGGGCAGGATATCACCGGCCGAAAAAAAATGGAGTCAAAATTCAGAGAGCGTGCTGCTGAATATGCAACAATCAACGTGGCGCTCGAAGAGGAGATCCGGCAGCGAACGGTAACCGATACAACGTTGAAAAATACCCTGTCACTCCTCAATGCATCTCTCGAAGCAACAGCAGACGGTATCCTCGTTGTCGACTGGCAGGGTATGATCACCAGTTACAACCAGAATTTTGTGACCATGTGGAATGTCCCAAAGGATGTGATCGAAGCACGGGATGCGGAGAGGGTAATCCATCAGATCCTGCCGCAAATCAGGAATCCCGAAGACTTCAGAGCAAATTTCAGAGAACTCCAGATTCACCCCGGACGCGAAAGTTTTGATATGATCGAATTTTTGGATGGAAAATTCTTTGAACGTTATTCAAAACCCCAGAAAATCGGTGACAGTATCGTCGGCAGAGTCTGGAGTTTCCGGGATATTACCGATCGCAAGTATGCAGAAGAGCGCCTTCTTGCATCCTTACAGGAGAAGGAAGTGCTGCTTCGTGAGATCCATCACCGGGTCAAGAATAATCTCCAGCTGATATCCGGTCTCCTTGACATGACCCGTATGCGTTCTTCCGATGGCGCAACAACCAGCATACTGACCGATATGATGCTCAAGATCCAGACGATGGCACAGATCCATACACGGTTGTATGAGAGTAAACAATTTGGGAAGGTCAGTATCACGGACCAGATCAGGGACCAGGTATCAGCACTATCACATATCTATTCGCCTGAGGGACACAAGATCAGCTGTGCAATCAATTCCGATGAATTATTTCTCCCGGTGGACCAGGCGTTACCCTGTGCACTCGTCGTGAATGAGGTCCTTTCAAACGCGTATAAACATGCCTTCAGGGGGCGAAAAAAAGGTACCATTGAGGTTTCTGCATTCCAGGAGGGCGGCCGGATCAGGATCACGGTTCGTGATGATGGAATCGGTCTGCCCCCTCATTTTGATATCAGCCGTACAACCAGCCTGGGACTCAAACTTATCAGGACCCTCGTGCAACACCAGCTGAAGGGTTCACTCATGATACACTCTGACAAGGGAACTGATATTATTGTTGAATTTCCCATTTCTCCAGCGGGGACATGACCAATGTCAAAAATACTTGTTGTTGATGACGAGGCTATCATCACGATGCAGCTCGAAGAACGGTTGAGTGCAATGGGGTATACCGTTGCAGGCATGGCCGCCTCGGGTGAAGAAGCTGTCGAAAAGGCCCGGTTGAACCGACCTGACCTGGTCCTGATGGACATCGTGATGCCGGGAAAGATGAATGGTATCGAAGCAGCACATATCATCACGAAGGAACTGGATGTTCCTGTTGTCTTTGTCACATCGTATGCTGACGATACCATCATTCAGAAAGCAAAAAGTGTCCGACCCTACGGCTACATTGTAAAACCTTTCAATGAACTGGAGATAAAAGCAGCCATTGAAGTAGCACTCTTCCGAAAAGCGACAGAACTGGAGGAACAGAAGGTACTACCATCTGCACAGGAGAAAATTTCACAGGGGGTGGCCACCGGCCAGCGGGCACTGGATAGTCCTGCCTACCTGGATCTGCCGGAGGTAAAAACCGTACTGCTACGAGATATCTTCACCGAGATCGTTCTCTTCCTCTACACTGACAAGGTCGTAAAAGAACCCATTTTTAAATTTGCCCTGGAAGAGGGGATAAAAAAAGGAGGCAATAACCTGTTTGCCTATTTCCAGTCATCTCTCCCGAAATACTTCCCGAAAGAGATCCAGAGGAAAGAACTTTTCACCCGCCGGATAAAGAGAGATGAAGTTTTCACCCTGCTGCCGGTCCTCGAGAAGTGCACGGCAACCCTCCCGAAGGCAGGTGCGCCAAAATCACTGAAAATCCTGCTTGATTTTTCTGAAACCGATGAATTCAATGATATTCTCACCATCAGGGATTTGCTTCTTTCAAAAAAGGAGAACAGGACTCCCGTGTCCGGGATTATCGCCCTGAACATTGGAAACATTGACCACACCCTGATAAAAGCCCTGGCCGAGGGTATTCCGAGGATCATCGTATCAACCGGTAAAGAAACGACGCTTTCATTTGCCCAGCATACCTTTCCTGCCGGATCGGTTTCTGTAGTCCCCCAGTCAACCATCGATGATGTCGTGCGGAAGTCACTTGAACCGGTGGTCCTTTCTCTCCTGGACAAACCGATTTCAGGATATGATATCGTTCACGAGATCCATAACCGGTACAATGTTCTCATCCCGCAGGCACGGGTGTATACCCTCCTCCATGAACTCCTGGAAAACGGGTACCTTGAGATCAGGGCTTCAGGAAAATCCAAATTGTATTGTCCTACAGAAAAAGGAAGAAAATACATCGGCCAGAAACTCAATGACTTTAAGCTCGTGTTCCAGCATATCCTGGGTGGCGGAAATGGATTAGAGGCTGGTACGGATGAAAAAAGTATCGCGGGAGATGCACGATCCAAACAGCCATGAACAAAAAAAAAAGCAGTTCCTGCAGAGCTCCTGCTGACCAGGGAATTGTATCTCCTCCTTTTTTTACCAAATCCCCTGTTCTTATAAAAAATGAAACAAGAATTGCAAAATCCAGTCGGGTTTATCCTTTACCAGGGGATAGTTCCGTAACGGGTTACATGATACCCGCGGGAGGTGGAACGTCATCAGGAAGAAAAGAATGAATCACCACATCGATCAGAGTATCTTAACCAGAATCACACCATTGCCACATATACGAATGATCAGGTGAAATCTCATGAGATGGAGATGGGGTTATTCATCTGACATTCGCAAAGGAAAGAATCTCCTGAAGTCCATGCCAGAGGGATAGGTTCCGCTGGTTCCGGTTTCCTCACTCTGCCAGTGCTGCAGTAATCCCGTAAACCGGGTTGAATGCAGGCTGTCGATCGCTTGTCATTTCCCTGATCGTTTGTTTTCCAGTATGATGTAAAATAAAAAAATTCCCGGGAAAATCGCCGGGCTCAAAAAAAAAGGATAGCGAAATAAGGCCTATGCAAATAGCAAATTCAAATAATACCAGACCAATGAAGACTATCGAACCGGCAACAACGCTGATGGATGACGGAAGATTCCTCCGAATCGTTTCAGAACTGCCGGGAATAGCTGAGGAAAAGATCAAAATTGACCTTGAACCTGCCTCGACCTCGATCACTATTGCTGCAGCTGATTCCGTGAAACAATATATAAAAGTTATTACCATCCCCTGCGAAGTAAGAATTCATAAAAAACGGTTTTTCGATGGAGTCCTTGAACTGACCCTGGAAAAAACAAACCCTGATACCCACTGATTTCGCGGGGGATGAAATACCTCCCGGGACGGTCATCAGACCCGGTGCGGGATCCTGGTAATCAGGCTGGCGATCAGGCCTGGGTGTGGCGGATAGTCAATACCGTTTCACATACGATGATAACGATCCCGGCATGGAACTATCATATTCCACCTGACCAAGAAAAGTTCCAGGCTGTCCGGCTATCATGGCAACAAAAATCCTCGCTCTCGTTCGAGGAAGACTTAATAATGGGGGAGAGGGGAAAAACAGGATGATCACGAGCGAATCATATTTCTGTCAAATCTGCGGTGAGCCGAAAAGGCAGGCAGACATCGTGCCTGCACAATCGGTTCCCGAGGTGATCGTCAGGCTGATACGGAGATCATATCCTGCATGGTCATCCGGCGGATACATATGCCTGGCTGATCTCGACCGTTTCAAGGCGCAGTATGTAGGAGAGGTTCTCGAGGACGAGAAACGTGAACTCTCCCGGCTGGAGGCGACTGTCATACGAACAATGAAACACCATTCGCTTCTCGCGAAGAACATCAATGTCGAATTTGACCGGCAGCAGGGTTTCGGGGGGCGGCTCTCTGACCGTATCGCGGACTATTCCGGGGGATGGCCGTTTATTATCGTGTTTATCGGCCTGATGATCCTGTGGGTTGTGGTAAATACGTCTCTCATGGTGACGAGTCCGATCGACCCATACCCCTACCACTTGCTCGACCTCATCCTCTCGGCGATTGCTGCGATCCTGGCGCCTATCATCATCATGAGTCAGAAGCGGCTGGAGTTGCGGGACCGCCTTAATGCCGAAAATGATTACAGGATAAACAGGAATACCGAGATGGAGATTCACCAGTTGCATAAAAAAATTGATCACCTCCTCTTCAACCAGGGACAGAGGATGCTCGAGATACAGAAGATCCAGGTGGAACTGATGGACAACCTCATTCGGAAGACCCCGTAAAGGTAGGGGGGGCACCCGCCTGGTCCCGGGAATACCATTCCGGCGAGCGATACATTCATAACCTCGCAGGTGGTTCTGAAAGCAAATGTCTCTTATTGGCATCGCCCTCCTCATCGTGGTCATCGTCATTCTCCTGGCGGTCGCACTATTTGTCGTCAAGAACATCGTTCACCTGATCATCAATGCTGTATTCGGCCTCATCACCCTCTTCATCGTGAATTTTTTCCACCTGATGCAGTATGCAGGGAAACCCGATATCGGGTACAGTATCATCACGGTCCTCATCTGTGCACTTGGCGGTCTGCCCGGGGCAATTCTCATCATTGTCCTTGCACTGATCGGGATCACCGTCTGATCCCGGATGTTTCTCCCCCTGGACAGGCCCCCCGGGTTCAGGTCCAATGCCGTGTTGTCCACGTTCCAGGGGAACGGGGCTGGGTATCCGGGAATCCGGGGCGGCACAGGTGATTGTCGAGGAGGAATGAATACCTGATTCCTGGTGATCATCCGCATACGGGAAAATGCCGGATGAATCAGGTTAATGACGAAGCCTTGAAGGAGATCTGCCCGGAACTGCCCATACCCATGAAGGGTGTCATCTACCTCATCTGGGATATACTCCAATTTTTTACTTTTCGATTTTAAACGAAGAGCGCCTGGAATCGGGCAGGGGCTACCCTGCCTGCCGGGCATCGGATCCCTTCGGCAGGGGTTTCTTTCCCGATCTGAAATGCAGGTGAATCAGGTAACCTGCACATGCCGCAGCTCCTCATCCCTCCTATGCCACCGCATCCCCACTGTTCCGCGGAGGTACAGGCCCACACCCACCGGGATCAGGAATGTCAGGGCATAGTATACGAAGATATGGGGGGCGTAATACGTGGCCTGGAACAACCGGACGATGAAGAGATAATCGAGCACCACCGCGATCACGGTCCAGGCAATCCCGACCCCGGCAAAGTATGCGAGGGTACGGTTCCTTGCTCTGAACCACCACCAGGTGATTGCAATTGTCACCGGGGTGAATATTGCGGTGATGATCCATCCCATGATCTCTGCAGCCGGTGAGAAGAACAGCACCAGCGATGCGAGGTACCCGAACAACCAGAGGGCCGTGCCGAGCCCGAGGGTGTCCGTGATCCAGTCCTCCATGCAGGGTGTCTTCATCATCCGTGAGGATATACCTTATTACGGGGCGGAAGATGCCATGTCGCACCGTACCGGTTCCACCAAACGTACCGTCCCGGATACGGAGAAAGGGCAGGGAGAAGGCCAGCAGGATGAGGATGATGAAGAGGTACAGACCGGAGATCATGGGGAGTCTCATCTCAAGCGATGATTGGACACAGGATACTGCACTGCATCTATGAGATTTGGGGAAGGATTGCCCGACAGGTCCTGATATCAATCCGTTCCTTTGATTTTCGTGCAGGGTTTGCCATCCGGGAAACATTTACGGCGTCTGCATCGTTTCTCGCACTGGCCTGCATCCTGGGAATCACGGTCCGATGCCCATCTCATCAGGGGGATGATAGATTCCCGTAATCCGATACCTTCCTCGGTAAGAAAGTACTCCACACGAGGTGGAATTTCAGAAAAGGATTCCCGGCCAACCAAGTGCTCTTCCTGCAGCTCTCGTAAGGTATCGGAGAGCGTTCTCGGGCTCACATCTTGCAGCTCGGACATAAGGGTACTGAACCTCATCCGTCCCGAAGTCCCGAGTTTATTGATGATGAGCAGAGCCCATTTCTTGGATATCGTAGTGAGGATACCTCCAAACGCACACACGCACAGGGTCTCGCTATCCTCGCACATATTCACTTCACCACTACATACTTGATACTATTAATACTACCGAATAGATAGTGAAAGTACAGATAAGGAGATATATCCGCGTATGTGCCAACTATGCAATGCGGGAACACCGCATAAAGTATGCGAGTGCTTCTGCACTCCCGCCCTCAGCCGGCCTGATGCGTTCGATCAGCGCATTGAGAACCTGGAACGAAGGGGGAATGAGGAATGGACCTCCTGAGTGCAGCAGAATGCTCCCCGCACGGACCCATCAAAAAAGATCTCCTGAAGACAGCAGGTTCAAATATCGTCCTTGTATGCCTGGAGGCCGGGCAGGAGATCCCGCCTCACCCGGAACCGTACGCGGTGGTATTCGTGGTCCTCCAGGGAGAAGGTACCATCACGGCAGGGACCGTCAGGCATCCCGTCCAACCCCTGCACCTCGTATCGGTAGCAAAGGACGAGGACCGGGGAATCCGCAGCGATCATCGGATGGTCCTTCTTGGTATCCGGGATGACGGGTGAGGTGCAGGCCGGATGACCCCTGCAATTGACGTTGCAGACCTGACAAAAAGGTTTGGCATGACCCTCGCGGTCGATCATATCTCTTTCTCTGTTCAGGAAGGGGAGATCTTTGGGTTTCTCGGACCGAACGGTGCCGGCAAGACCACCACCACCCGGATGCTGACCGGGGTTATTCCCCCGGATGCCGGGACCGCCCTGATCCTCGGGTACGACATACGCCACAGTCCCGTGCTGGCAAAACAGGGATTCGGCGTGGTGCCGGAGACATCGAATGCCTATACCGACCTTTCCGCATGGCAGAACCTGATGCTGATGGGTGAGCTGTATGGTCTTCCCCGTGGCCGGGCAACGGAGCGTGCATCTGATCTTCTCGGAATGCTGGGTCTCCTCGAACGGAAAGACCAGAAGGTGCAGGCATACTCCAAAGGTATGAAACAGCGGCTCATCCTTGCGATGGCGCTCCTCCATGAACCACGGCTCCTCTTCCTTGATGAACCCACGAGCGGCCTCGATGTGCAGAGTACCCAGATGATCCTCTCCCTGCTCCGTACCCTGAACAGCACGGGAACCACCATCTTCCTCACCACCCACAACATGGAGGAGGCCAACCGGCTCTGCCACAGGGTTGGCATTATCCGGGACGGAACGATTGTCGCAGTGGATGCCCCGGAAAAACTGAAAGCTGCGATTGACCGGGTACATCGGATCGAGGTGAGTTTTGACCGCGAGATCCCGGCAGATGCCCTCGGCAGGCTCCCGGGTGTGACCGGTGCAGACCGGACCGGTGACAAGTGGCAGATCACGGCAGAAGACAGGGATGCTGCAATCAGGGCCCTGGTGACGTTCAGCCAGGAGCAGAACGCAACGATCGTCACCCTCACTACCCTCGCACCCTCGCTTGACGATGTGTTCCTCCGGCTGACAGAGGGGGCATCTTTATGAACCCGGCAGGATTCTCCGACCAGGTCCGGCGGGCATGGGCAATTGCCAAGAAAGACATCCGCATCTACTACTTCAAGGGCCCGGTGCTCATCTTCGGGATATTCATGCCGGTCTTCCTGTTCCTCGCCTTCCTGATGGGGAGCAGGCAGCTCCCGCTTGCATTTCTGGTAGCAGGACTGGTCGGGATGACCCTTTTCTTCACGGCAACTGCAGTATCCCCGGCTATCTTCCCGTGGGAGGGGCAGGCAAAGACGCTCGAGCGGCTTGCGTCATGCCCGGTCATGGTCGAGGCGATAGTCCTCGGTGACATGATTGCATCAACGCTCTTTGGCATCGGGATAACGCTCATCACCGTTCTCATCGGTATGGCACTCGGGCTCCCGCTCCTGCATGCCGTCACGTTGGTTGCCGCAATCCTGCTTGCTGCGTGCTGCTTCTCGGCAATCGGTATGCTCCTCGCCGTGCCACCCACGAACGTTCCATCAAATATCATGATGCTCTCATCGCTCCTGAAGTTCCCGCTCGTCTTCATCTCCGGCATCTTCATCCCGCTGGAGCAGATGCCATCCTGGGGACTGGCACTCGCCGTCTGCTCCCCGCTCACCTATTTCACCGACCTCGTGCGGTACTCATTCACCGGTTCACACTATTTCCCGGTGCTTGCTGATATCGCAGTGCTGGGGGTTTTTACCGTGGTATTCACGGTCGGAACCATGTACCTGCATAAGCGGACGATGCCGAAGAGGATGTAGACGGTTCGTATCAAATCCTCCCATCGAATCCAGCAAGACCGTGGTATCCCCTTCCTGTTCCCCGCCTGAAGCCCCCCAACCGCAGGGAAGGGAGAAGAAATCAAGGCAGGTGAAACAGCGGGGCAGGATTGCCAGTCCGGTGTTGAAAAACAGGTGATATACGGACGATGGGTTCGCATCCTGAAATCCTAGCCGGGGTGCAGGAATACCCTCGTACACCACCTCTTCTTGTGCTCACGCAGAAGGGCTCGTGCATCCATTTCACAACCCTTTTCCCCATGCGGACAGATCCGTAACCCATGAACTGCAGGTATCCGCTCGTTGTCGCCCTGTTCCTCATCGCGGCAGTTCTTGCCGCCGGTTGTTCCACGCCCACGGGACCGGGGACACCAACCCCCACCGGGACCCCGGTATCGGTCACTCCTCCGCATACCCCGCCCGAAGCGATAACAACCACTCCTGAACTTGTGCGTTTCGTTGCCGGTGCAGGGGCATTCGCACGCGAAAACGGGAGAGAGAATGCCATTGCTGCGTTCAACGACCCGGATGGGGCGTTTGTCACCGGCAATATCGGGATATTCGCGATCGATTATGACGGGGACCTCCTTGCCGACCCCTTCGAGCCCGGGGTTGTGGGGACCAACATCCGGGACCTGCCCGATTCCTTCGGCATACCTCTCGTGCAGAACCTGGCAGAGACCGCCCGATCCGGCAGGGGATACGTCAGCTACACCTACCCGAACCCGGACAGGAGCAATGAGTACGAGCCCCGGATTTCCGTTGTCGAGGACGTGGACGGGTCGTACTATGTGGGTGCCGGGTTCTTTGCATCTGAAGGCGAGATCTATCCGTCGACAAAGCTGAACACGTCAGGGGCGCAGCCCGGTGTCGAAGACCTCGTGGTCTACGTGAAGAGTGCTGTTGCATACGCCAGAGCGAACGGGAGAGAGAACGCCCTTGCGGCCTTCAAGGATCCGAAAGGCCGGTTCGTCCAGGGCGAGCTCGTCGTGATGGCCTTCGACTACCATGGTACAAACCTTGCAGGCCCGCCATATTCTCCCGAACTCGCGGAGTATGGCATCAACCTGATCAACTACCACGATCCGGACGGGGTGGATACCATCCGCGGGATGCGGGACATCGCGAGGGGCGGGGGGGGGTTCTT
>LNQE01000848.1_pt1 | contig 16609 bp, 15 predicted proteins | sample 603111 | NCBI WGS metagenome assembly LNQE01 (sample SAMN04260313, study PRJNA301899) | hydrocarbon metagenome | isolation source: hydrocarbon-contaminated ditch | place: Germany: Bremen | collected 1998
CCCCCCCGCCTGCGGAATTATTCTGGATATTGGAGCTGTTTCAACTGCGGCGGTTTTTTATGAAAACGGTGCAATCGTTCAAATCCGTTCTCTGGCTTTCGGCGGAGATCAAATAACAGCGGCACTGGCGCAGGATCTGTCCATCGAAAAGGATGAAGCCGAGAAGCTTAAAATCAAAGGCGAATATTCTACCGAAAGCGCAAAGGTTGATGAAGCTTGCCGCCGTTTTTGCACAGAGATTAAAAACACCATCGAATATCTGAAATTGAACGGCAGTATTCAAAATGATCCTGCGCACATTATCATAACAGGCGGAGGTTCTTTGTTTGTTCCGCTGCAAAAGGAACTGGAAAAATCTTTTTCGCTTCGGCCGGAAGTTCTTGACCTCATCCGTTCAAAGCAATTGGAAATGGAGAAAAATATTGAACATAAATACTCTCCGCCAATAATGAACACGGCCTGTGCCGCGGCAATTAGAGCTTTCGCCGGTCGAAAATCTTTTAATTTCCTCCAGGGAGAATTTGCCGTAAAAAATGGCGGCTTCAATATTAAAGAACAGTTTAAATGGGTGGCGGTAGTTGCCGGAATAATTTTCTTACTGGCAGCGTTAAATCAGTTTCTTGATTACAGATTAAAAACCCAGCGCCTTGCCGGCATCAAAAAACAGATTGCTTTTCTTTTCAAGAAAAATTTCCCGGAAGCACCGGTAATGATTGACCCCGTGCAACAACTTCAAACAAAGCTTGCTGAAAATAAAAAAACTTTTGGATTTTTTGAAGGCACACGAAATGTACCGGTGGTTGACTTACTGAAAGAAGTCTCGGGTTTAATTTCAACTTCCCGTGATATAGTAATCAACGATTTCAGTTACGAAAACTCCGCCGTTTCGATAAAAGCTCAATCTAAAAATATCGATGATGTTTCCTCCATAAAAAATGAGCTTCTGCAATCCAAATATTTTAAGAATGTAGTCATCGGCTCAACCAGTCTGGCCAAAGACGGCAGCAAGGTTGATTTTGATTTAAGGATTGAACTTAAATGATCAAAAATTTCTGGAATAAATTAGATAAAAAGCAACGATATCTTGTCGCCGGTACGGCTGTCTTTGTTTTGATCGCGCTACTTCTGGAAACAGTTGTTTTCCCCTTTGGGGAAGCTAACGAAAAACTTACAAAAGCAATAAAGGTAAATCAAAATAAACTTGCCGAAATAAGTAAGCTGGATAACGAGTTTAACCTGCAGGAGGCAAGATTAGCAGAAATAGAAAGGGCCATGTCCGCACGTAGTGCCGATTTTACCTTATTTTCCTATCTGGAGAAAAAAGCAACTCTGGCAAACGTTAAAAGAAATATCAAATACATGAACTCTTCCCGCGGAACGCAATCCGCTTCCTTTGAGGAATCACTAATCGATATGAAATTGGATAAAATAACAATTAAACAACTCACCGACTTTTTATATTTTGCTGAGTCGCCGGCAGATTTAGTCAAAATTAAGAAAATTGTTATCAACAAAATGAAAGAAAGTCCGGAGTATTTAAGCGCGCAGTTACAAATAGCTTCATTTCAAACATTGAATCGAAGATAAAGGAATAAATAGCAAAGTGAACATTTTAAATAAAAAAGTTTTATTATTCACGCTCTATGGAATATTTATTACCATAGTGTTTTTGTATCTGCTTTTCCCCTCTGCTCTCGTCAAGAGCAGGCTGGAAAACGCCGTTAATTCACCGGATTTTATTCTTAAAATGGAGTCACTGCGGCCATCTCTGCCTTTTGGATTAAAGCTTAAAAATATAGCCGTAAGTTCGAATTCTTTCGCAAACATCTCTTTTCAGGGAGACTCGCTCGATTTGCAGTTTCATCCATGGAATGTCCTGCAAAAGCATACTTACCTTGGGCTGAGCGGTAAAGCTTACGGCGGTAATTTTGATGGATATGTTGATCTGACTTCTTTGTCCAAAATATACCCACCTCGTGAAGGAAAGTTGAATTTTAAAAATATCGATCTGGCCAGATGCACTTTGATTAAAAATTTTCTGGCAGAAGAAATCACAGGAAAAGTAAGCGGCATCTGGACATATATTTCTAATGGCGAAGCTGGAAAAAATTCATCCGGAAAAGTCGCGCTTTCTTTAACCGGAGGCGCTTACCCCTTGGCCGAACCTTTTCTGGGGCTAAACCGAATTGAATTTGATCGCTGCGAAATTAAAGCTCAATTAAAAAATGGTGTATTAAGGGTAGAAAAATTACAGACATTCGGTCCTCAGGTAAATTGTTTACTAAAAGGAGAAATAACGCTCGCTGATGACTATAAAAATAGTCAGCTAAGTTTAAATGGTATAATTGAAATTTCCGGTAAGAACAAGGCTAAAATGAATATCACTATCAGCGGAACATTGGCCGATCCAATATCCCGCTATATTTAATGAAGGTTGTACTGATAAAAGTTATGTGGTCCAAAATAACACAAGTCGCGAAAGAATGGTTAAACAGGATAAGTAATATCAATACCCTTCCGGCAATTGATATTACTCTGCTACGGCCATTACTAATCCTGCTGGCAATCACAGTATTGTCTTACGAAACAGTAGATCTTTTTTACAAAGTCATCAGTTTCCCTCTCATTAAACAAACTGCTGCTGTTAAAAATAACGGAACCGCGCTTGCCTTTACAGAAAATGCCCAGCATAACCAGCTTCAGAATTACGGAATCATTACCGAACGCAATTTGTTTCTTTCTACTTTGAAAACCGTTGGAGACAAACAATTGGAGGGCGGACTTTTCGACGCTGATCAGAAAAACATGGATTTCGAATTGAAAGGAACTGTAGCCTTTAATACTTCTTCTGGCTTTATCGTCATCGAAGAACGCGGCAACCATAAGCAGAAACTATATCGGCTTGGAGATAGAATCGGCTCGGCTAAACTGATAAAAATAACGCGTAATACGGCAACATTATTAAGTGGAGACAGGGAAATAACATTAAAAGTAAAAGCTACGATGGAAGGTACTCTGCTTCCCGACTCGCCGGCTACAGGAACGAAGCAGGCTGTTTTCAGAAAATTGAGTTTAAGCAGACGACTCGTAAATGAGAATTTAGATGATTTAAAGTCGATAATGAGTCAAGCTGTGGTACGCCCTTACCTGAACGAAGGGTTACAGGAAGGGTACATCATTTCTAATATTGCTTCCAACAGCCTTTACGAAAAGATGGGACTGCAAAATGGCGATATAGTAATTGATATAAATAACAGGCGTATGCATAGCGCCGATGATCTACTGCAGATGATGAATTTAATGCAATCCGGTAAAAGTATATCACTGAATATTAAGAGAAACGGTAAAATGGAAGCAATCAATTATTCTTTTTACTGATCAGATCAAAGGAATATATTCATTATGTATGCAGCTTTTTTTGGTTTAAAAGAAAATCCCTTCAGCTTGTCGCCGGATGCGCGCTACCTGTTTTTAAGCGAGCAACATCGCGATGCGTTAAACTGTCTTATTTACGGAATTAAAGAGAAAAAAGGCTTCGTTTTAATTTCCGGCGATATCGGCACCGGAAAAACTACTATATGTCGCAGTTTGATCAATTCGTTGGATGATTCGGTGGAATCAGCGCTGATTTTCAATACGGCCATTTCCGATCTGGAATTACTGGAAACAGTGCTGAATGAATATGGAATTGATTTTAAAGGCGAATCAATGACCAGAAAAAATTATATTGATGTCTTAAATGACTTTTTACTGAAGAATTTCGCCGCCGGAAAGTCAGCGGTGCTTTTGATTGACGAAGCGCAGAACCTGTCGCATAGCGTTCTCGAACAAGTACGAATGCTTTCGAATCTGGAAACCGAAACGGAAAAGCTCATTCAGATAATTTTAATCGGTCAGCCGGAGCTGAATAACACCCTGATGCTGCCGGCCTTGCGGCAGTTAAATGAAAGAATCACTGTCAGATACGATTTAAAACCTTTATCGTCACCGGAAGTGCGCGAATATATACAATATCGGCTTAAAGTTGCACAGGGACCCGGCTCACTTAAATTTACCAGCGGAGCTTATAATCTAATTTATAGTTTCACCGAAGGCATACCGCGCCGTATTAACGCTCTTTGCGACAGATCTTTGCTGATTGCCTATACAAAAAATGTAAGTAAAATCAATCGCAAGATAGTGAATTTAGCGGCTCATGACATCGGCATTAATTATTTCCAAAAAACATTAAATAGTGGCAAAAAAATATGGTCGCGTCTGACAAACTGAGATACTGCTGGAAGTCCTTGACCAAAGGAGTATTATGAGCTACATAAATGACGCCTTACGCAAAGTGCAAAAAGAGAAAGAATCAGGCTATGTAGCCTATGAACGCATAGTTTCGGCTCCCGGAAAAGGACTTGACCGGCCATCAAAATGGACTTCTATAATCGGGTTACTGACAGTTATATTTTTTGCTGCGGGAATCATAGCTCTGCTATACTGGCTGGAATACAAAAATATGCCGGCAAAAGCACCCCTAAAAACGGCTCCTTTAGCAAGCGTTATCCCGGCAGCATTACAGGCGTTTAATGAAACGCGCATGGAAAACATCAGCGAGCCGGTATTAAAAACAGCTCCTCCGGAAATTAAAGCAAAAACGGAAAACGTTGATTTAAAGAAGCTTTTCGCGCAGGCCCTTAAAAATCAAAAAGAAGGTGATTTAGAGGAGGCAAGGAATCTGTATAGAAAAATCCTGAAAATTAATCCTCAAAACATACAGGCTTTGAATAATTTGGGTGTGATTCACATGAAAAATAAAGACTATAAAAAGGCAATTATGCGGTTTAACGACGCGATCGCCATAAAACACAACTACACCGACGCTCATTACAATCTTGCCTGTTTATACGCGCATCAAAACGATGTGCCCCAGAGTCTATTTTACCTGAAAAATGCCATCAGGTTCAACCCTGAAGCCGGAAACTGGGCAAAAAGCGACATGGATTTAAGAGCACTGGCTAATCTGCCTGAGTTTAAAAAACTTTTGGAGAAGCAACAAAATTAAGATGAAAACTTTATATTCCTTTATTTTTAGACCAAGCCTGATTGCAGGCGGCATAATCGCGCTGGCAATAATATTTTCTACCGCAGGCAGTGCTCTTGCTGCCCGTGTTGCCGGTACTGATGAAAATATTAGCACAACCGTCACTCCAATGCAGTCATCCGCGCAAAGCAAAGGTAGCGCACCGAAAAATAGCCCGGAAATAAAGGCTATTGACCAAATACAGCCATCAAAAGAAGTTAAAGCAGAAAGTGTTGTACAAAAGCCCAAAGAAATTCGTGGGGAAAATCCGAAAACCGAACCTGAAAAAAGAGATCCCGCCAAAAAATATGTAACAATTGATTTTGATAATGTCGATGTTGGCGTATTGGTAAAATTTGTCAGCGAACTCACAGGAAAAAATTTTATAATTGACGATAAAGTTAAAGGAAAAGTTACCATCATATCTCCAAAAAAAATCCCCGTTGAAGATGTTTATAAAGTCTTTCTGTCTGTTCTGGAGGTCAACGGTTTTACCGTTGTTCCCGCCGGTGACATGACCAAGATCATTCCTGCCACTTCAGCGCGGGAAAAAAGTCTGGAAACAAGAACCAAAAGTGACCCGGGTTATCCGGACGATCGCATGATTACCCAGATCGTTTCTCTGGAGAGAGCCAATCCGGATGAAGTGAAACGTATTCTGGACCCTATTATCTCCAAGTCCAGTTCGGTTCTTTCGTATCCCCCTGCAGGCATTCTGGTCATAACCGATTATCTATCCAATATTAAACGACTTTTGGAAATCATCAGTGCGCTTGACGTAGAAGGAGCCGGAGATCAGATATCTTATATTCCACTTGCCAACGCTTCCGTTTCGGAAGTGGTAAAATCGCTGAATACGATTTTTCAACAGCGCCGCGCCAACGTAACAGCCATCAAAGTTGTACCGGATTCCCGGACTAATTCAATTATAGTTCTGGCAAGTGTTGCGGATACGGAAAATGTGCGTAAACTGATTGCGTTTATGGATAAAGATGTTCCTCGTGGCGAATCCAACATTCAGGTCTACCGTTTGCAAAACAGCATTGCCGACGATCTGGCCAAAGTTCTAACCAGCATTGTCCGGGACGGAAGTTCCGCATCGAGTACAGCGGCAGCGACAACCGCCGGATCAAAAGTTATTACGCCGGTGGTTTCAAAGAATGTCCAAATTGTACCGGACAAAGCCACGAATACACTGGTCATTATGGCGGAACGCGAAGATTACAAAATTCTGGAAAGTATTATCAAGCAGCTCGATGTCCCCAGAGCCATGGTTTATATCGAAGCCTTGATTATGGAAGTCAACGCCAGGAAAGCATTTAATCTGGGAGTAGAATGGCGAGGATTAAAAGATACAGGTAAAATTTCCGGTGTTGATACGGGCCAATCGGCGGCATTTATCGGTTCCGGTGGCGCGGGCACTACTACGAATCCCGGCGCATACAATATCCTTACCGGTTTAGCTACAGGAACTGCGGCTGCTTTCCCGAGTGGGTTTTCCATGGGAATTGTCGGTGCCGGCATTACCATCGGCGGCATTCTCTTTCCCAATATCGGGGCAGTTGTTCAGGCATACAAGACTGATTCAGAAGTCTCCATCTTATCCACTCCTCAGATCATGACGCTGGATAATGAAGAAGCGGAAATAAATGTCGGCTCCAATGTACCCTATATTACTCAGCAGCAGCAATCGACAACCAGCACGCTGGTTGGCTACAATACTTACGAGTATAAAGACGTCGGTGTAATCCTGAACATCACACCGCATATCAATGAAGAAAATTTCATTCGTTTGAAAATATCGCTGCAATCCACCAAGCTCACATCCGCCGCTACTTCCACAACGCCGACCACTCTGAAAAGATCGGCCAAAACCACGACAGTGGTAAAGGATAACGAAACAATTGTTATTGCCGGTCTGGTCGGTGACAGCACGGACGATAATACTTACAAAGTACCCCTTTTCGGAGACATCCCTCTTCTCGGATGGCTTTTCAAAACCAAATCAACCTCCAGAGAAAAAACAAACTTGTATGTCTTCTTGACACCACATATAGTACGCACTCAGAAGGATGCCGCAAACCTTTATCAGGAAAAAAGAGAAACCATGGGAGAAGTGGTGGAAGGCATCATTAAATTAAATGAAAAGAAAGCGGAACCCAAACCTTTCAATATGCCTGCGCCATCCGAAAATAAAAGACCGGTATCTCCATAATTTTGAGGCTCTGATTTCTTATGTCTAAAATCCATACAGCCTTAAAAGCATCCACAGGCACAGGCCATAGTTCTTCCACTACGGAAGATTCGTCTTTTTCTCCTTTGGATAAGAAATTAATTTCAGCCGGAGTCGCTCCGGATACCATTGCCGAAGCTCATAAATTAAAGAAAAACAACGGCACCGGATTCTTTGATCATATTATAAAAAAGAAAGCCATCGATGAAACACAACTATTAAAAATAATGGCCGAGCATTTCGGCCTTTCTTTCTGGCCGGAATTGCCGATGGAGAGCATTAATATTGATTTTACGCAGAACGTTTCCATTCAGTATTTAAAGAAGCATCGAATTGTTCCGCTCATTACCTCTGAAAACTCTGTTATCGCGGTAAATGATCCTACAAGTTTTCAGCCTGTCGACGATTTAAGACAACTTCTAAAAAATCCGGATCTGCCGGTTGTTCTTTCTTCACAGGATGCGATTATATCCGCAATAAACATGGCCTACGATATGAGCCGCACCACAGCCAAAGATTATTTCGAAGAAATCAATGAAGCTTCTACTGATGATCTTATTTCAAGAATTGACGAAACAGCCGATTTGCTCGATGAGACCAGTGACGCGCCAATTATTAAGCTGGTCAATTTACTTGTTTCCGGAGCTATTAAAGACCGTGCCAGCGATATTCATGTTGAGCCATATTCCGGTAATCTTAAAATCCGCTACCGCATCGATGGAATCTTGTACGACATACTCAGCCTACCGCGCCGCATTCAATCCCCTCTTATTTCCCGCATCAAGATTATGGCTAAACTCAATATTGCGGAAAAACGGCTGCCGCAGGACGGACGCATAGAAATAAAAATAGCCGACCGACTCGTTGATATCCGTGTGTCGGTCATTCCCACTGCTTTCGGAGAAAGAGTTGTTCTGCGCCTGCTGGACAAAACCGCCAGCATTTTGAAACTTGCCGATTTGGGAATGCATCATGAACGAATCAAACTGTTTAATAAATTGATTAAATCCCCCTATGGAATAATACTGGTAACAGGCCCTACCGGCAGCGGTAAAACAACAACCTTATACGCGGCTCTTTCTTCAATCAATCATCCGGAAATAAACATCATCACCATTGAAGATCCTATCGAGTATCAGATAGACGGTATCGGACAGATTCAGGTCAACCCCAAGATAGATCTTACTTTTGCCGCAGGCCTCCGTTCCATTGTACGCCAGGATCCTGACGTAATTCTGATTGGTGAAATCCGCGATCGCGAAACAGCGGAAATCGCCATTCAGTCATCACTGACCGGCCATCTTGTTTTTTCGACCCTGCATACCAATGACGCGGCCAGCGCTGTCACACGATTGATTGATATGGGTATAGAACCTTTCCTGGTTACTTCATCGATTATTGCGATAATAGCGCAACGTCTCGTGCGTGTTCTCTGCCCTCACTGTAAAGAAGTTTATGTCCCAGATGAGGAAACTCTGGCTAACCTTGGATTGGACCGGTCGGTGTTGAAGAAAAACATATTCTACCGGAAAAACGGCTGTAATCTTTGCATGCAAACAGGCTTTAGGGGACGAACAGGAATCTTTGAAATTCTTATTGTCGACGAAGAAATTAAAAAGCTCGTTTTGAAAACATCGGACGCCAATCAAATTAATGAGCTGGCTCTGAAACAGGGCATGATTACTCTGCAAAAAGACGGTATCGACAAAGTACTAAACGGTATAACGACTACGGAAGAAGTACTGCGTGTAACCAGATCTCTTAACCGTAAGGACGATATAGTTTTGGAAGTCTGAGATGAAAACCTCTAAAAATAAACGAAATAATAAGGCTATTGAATTCTATAAAATGAGCGGCAGCGGCAATGATTTTATCATTATCGACAACCGCGATTTGTCTTTGAACGTCGGAGATTTGCCTACGTTTGCGCGTCGTGTTTGTAAACGTAAAATTTCTGTAGGCGCGGACGGATTGGTCATTATAGAACCTTCCGAAAAGGCGGACTTCAAATGGCATTTTTACAACTCTGACGGTTCTGTAGCAGAAATGTGCGGTAACGCATCCCGCTGCGTAGCCCGCTTTGCTAACCTGAAAGGAATAGCTGCTGAAAAAATGTCATGGGAAACGATCGCCGGAATTATCGGCGCGGAAGTAAAAGGTGATGTTGTAAAGGTAAAACTCACTGATCCTTCCTCCGTGGAAGCGGGAATCAAAATAGAAGCGGACGACCAGAAACTTATTCTGGACAGTATCGATACAGGCGTGCCTCACACAGTTGCTTTCGTAGATGATATTGATAATTACGATGTATATAACATCGGTCGAAAAATCCGTCACCACAAACATTTCGTTCCCCGTGGGACAAATGCTAATTTCGCCTCCGTTATCAATCGAAATAAAATCAAGGTACGAACTTACGAACGCGGAGTGGAAGATGAAACACTGGCTTGTGGAACCGGCATGGTCGCAGCAGTCCTGACGGCTGCCCAAAGAGGTCTTGTGGATTCGCCGACAGACGTACTGGTAAAAAGCGGAGAGACATTACGTATTTATTTTGAAAATCAAAAAGGTCTCTGGCGGGAAATTTTTCTTGAAGGTAAAGTAAAAATAGTCTATCAGGGATTGCTTTTTGAAGAAGCCTATAAATAACATTAAATAGATTTGTCATTCCGGCGCAGGCCGGAATCCAGTATTAATAGAACTGGTTCCCCGCTTTCGCGGGGACGACGTCTGGACACCGGCTTTCGCCGGTGTGACGATTAGATTCGAATCCTAATTCATTCGGAGGTTCAAAATTGAAAACTGCGGAAAAACTCACGAAGATACCACCTTACCTGTTCATGGAACTGAGGAAAAAAATAAACAAGGCCAAAGCCGATGGAATTGATGTTATTTCCCTGGCTATCGGCGACCCGGTAGAAGCAACACCGGATTCGATAATCGATGAACTTTGTACTACCTCGCGCGATCCTTTGAATAATCGCTATCCGACCGATGAAGAAAAGGGAATGCTTGCTTTTCGCCGTGAAGTGGCCAAATGGTATGATACGCGCTATGGTGTCAGTCTTAATCCGGAAAATGAAATTCTCGGTCTTATCGGCTCAAAAGAAGGTTGCCACCACTTTATTATCGCAAGAGTCAATCCTGACGACATTGTCCTGATGACTGACCCCGGCTATCCCGCTTACCGCGCCAGCATTCTGCTGGGCGGAGGTGTTCCTTACAATGTTCCTATTCTGCCACAAAACAATTATTTGCCGGTCTTTGAAGATATTCCGGTTGACATCGCCAAAAAAGCGACAGCTATGTTTCTCAATTACCCGAATAATCCGACCGGCGCTTGTGCGACTATCGAATTTTTAAATAAACTTGTCGAGTTCGCCCATACTTACGATATCGCCGTCTGTTATGATAATCCTTATAGCGAAATAGTATTCTCCGGCCAGAAGAGAATCAGTTTTTTGATGGCCAAAGGAGCAAAAGATGTCGGCATCGAGCTCAACTCTCTTTCCAAACCGTTTAACATGTGCGGATGGAGACTGGGTATGGCTTGCGGCAACCCGGAATTAATAGCGGCCATCAGCAAGGTGAAAGAGAACACCGATTCGGGCATTTTCAATCCGATTCAGTTCGCCGGCATTAAAGCACTGCAAAAGGAAGCGCCTTTTGTCGAAAAAATGATCGATTTGTACGGAAAGCGCCGGGAACTGGTACTTAAAACTCTGAAAAAAATCGGCATTAATTTCAATCCGCCCAAGGGAACATTCTATTTGTGGGTGCCTGTACCCAAAGGAATGACATCACTGGAATTCACCAACCGATTGTTTGATAAAACTGCGGTAGTCGTCGCCTCCGGTACGGCCTACGGTCATTACGGTGAGGGCTTTGTGCGAATATCGCTGACTGTACCCGATATACGGTTGAGCGAAGCAATGAAGCGAATAGAAAAAGAATTCGCAGGATAACACTGTAAAATGCCCGTATGCTGCGTTGCGCCGCATCTCTCGTCATTGCGGCGTACGTATAAAGTACGCCTCATTCCTCGCGATTTGCGCGCCTTGCCTCCAGAACATTTTACAGCGTTATCAAAAAACTGGTATGGTGTCCCCAGATTCCCCCCAGATTCCCCAGATTCTCCGGTAGAACAGGAGAACCTGGAACGTCATACTAATTATCTTGAAGAAGTTAGAAGAAAACTACCTGTTTTTATAACATTCTAAAACTCCACGCATTTCAATCGACATGAACTAAAAATGAATTTTACTTCAATGATATAATGTGCTAAATTCTTAAGCATGAATGAGAAAGAGATATTAAAGAATTGGACAAGCGGGTCGAAACAAGATTTGGAAACGGCAGAAATTCTTTTTGAAAACAAAAAGTATCATCATGCGCTGTTTTTCTGCCATTTGAGTCTTGAAAAATATCTTAAAGCAATCATTGTAAAAACAACAAAAAAAGCTCCTCCACTTATTCATGATTTGGTTCGTCTCGCAGAAAAAACAGATATTAAATTATCGGATAAAATAAGGAACGACCTTGCTGATATCAGTGTGTTTAACATCCAAGCAAGATATGACGACTACAAACTGAGTTTTTTCAAAAAAGCAAACAAGAGATTTACCGCAAAGTATCTTAAAACAACAAAAGAGATTTTATCATGGCTAAAAGAATACCTCTAAAAAAGAAGGAACTCAGTGCAATCAATAAATACATCGATCTGCTGAAGAAGGAAGGAATTGATGTATCCAAGGCGATTCTTTTCGGGTCTTATGCAAAAGGAACTGCAAAACCCGAAAGTGATATAGATATTGCAATTATTTCCTCTCAGTTCGGGAAAAATAATTTGAAGGAAATGATGCTCTTACGAAGAATCGCCTTAAAAATTGATTCGCACATTGAACCATTACCGTTCTCGCCAGAAGATATTAACGACCGCTATAGTGCACTGGCTCAGGAAATTCTAAAATACGGCATAGCAATTCAATAAAGCAAGAAAGAGATTTTATATGGAAATGGGTATACTGGGGCTTCCCCAGAGCGGCAAAAGCACTTTATTCGAAATAATGACTGGCGTAAAAAGCAGTCTGTCTCATAACGAAACCGTTGTGCGCGGTCAGGCTTCCGTACCGGATGAACGTTTTGATAAGCTTGTCGAAATATACAAACCGGTTAAAGTATCTCCGGCCAAAGTTCCTTTTGTTGATGTTCACGCCGTGGGCGAGCATCCATGGGATGCAATCCGCCAGAACTTAAGTGGTACTGACGGCATTCTGCACGTTGTTGACGGTTTCTCTCTTCCTGATGTTCAGTTGAGCATTGAAGCTTATCGCAAGCTGGCAGACGAATTGATTCTTTCCGATTTGTTAATCATTGAAAAGAAAATGGAGCGCCTGACCAAAACATCTAAAAAAGCTCTCACGCCGCAGGATGTGGCGCAAAACGACCTTCTGCCCAGATTAAAAGAATGCCTCGAAGCGGGTAAACCTTTACGAACGGCAGGGCTCACCTCTGCGGAAATTTTCACTCTGCGGAGTTTCTCTTTCTGGACTATTAAACCGGAGCTGGTTGTCGTCAACGTAGCGGAAGACAATATTTCTTTTGCCGATAAGTTTGCCGCTGAGGCAAAATTAACAGAACCGGTCATGGGTATCTGCTGCAAAATCGAAGCGGAAATGGCCGGACTGGATGCCGCGGACCAAAAAGAATTTCTGGATTCGATGGGTATTACCGAACCGGCATTCGGGCGGATAATTCGCGCGGCTTTTTCTCTTTTAGGACGCATGTCTTTTTTCACTGTGGGCGAAGACGAAGTTAAAGCCTGGGTGATTCCTCTGGAGACCAAGGCGCCCAAAGCAGCCGGAGCAATTCACAATGATTTTGAACGAGGCTTTATCAAGGCTGAAGTCATGCACTACGATGATTTCATTGCCTACAGCGGTTCCGCGGCGCAAGTAAAATCAGCCGGCCGTCTGCGCCTGGAAGGGAAAGAATATATTGTAAGGGATGGCGATATTATTACTTTCCGTTTCAACGTCTGATAGCAATTCAAACTCAAAGCCCACTTGATGATATAGTTTCAAAAACCATACTGTAATTTATTGTTAGTTTTAATTCTGGTATTAAACTCGTTTGATAATATGCGATAGCGGATGTGGAACACGTGAAGTCGAACCCTTCAGGCGAGCCATCAAAAATGCTATTGAAGATACAAGCGGATTTACGGGTACATAAGAGATTGGATTTACTTTCATTAGATGAAACATGGCCTCAACGGTGGAACACAGATTGTTACATTCGCCGCTTAAATATACCTTCTTCCGTCCCAACCGTTTGATAAGTTTTTCAGACACCTCTTCAATAGCACAGTGTCCGGCTACAAGCACTCTGCCGTTTATCTTATCAATCACGGACGTATCGTGACCTTTCCCCAGCACCAAAGTCCAGCCACCCTTACCCGCATTATCCTTATACATAGTCTGCATAACGCAAAGCGGATTATTCAAACAACCTTCACGGCATACGAGTTTGTTCCCTTTAATCACAGTCACATCTGGTGGAAATTCAGGATAGAGATCCCAGGGATAATGTCCGCATGCCGGCATATCACCGATAAGATTAATTTTCTCCAGACTGGCCAGATCACCAGACAATTCAATGTCCTGCGGTCCGTTCACACCATCAGAAAGGCCGCGTTCGATGGCAATTTTCAGGTGTGGCACATCTTCAACACCGAGACCGAAAATACGAGCACCGACGATGTCGGTGGCAACCACATTGGTGCCGGCAATAAGCACGCGAAAAGGTTTCACCTGCTTATCGGCAAGAGCAGTGGCAAAATAATGACCGTGAATTGTTCCTTCGACGCCTTCAATCAGAGTTATATCGGGCCTGATATGGCCGAGAACGTCCGTTAGCTTATGTGGCAAATTATAATTATGGTCGAAACCCCGGCATTTCTGCATGGGGAAACCCCACTGATTTTTGACGCCAAGAGTCACAACGCCCATGGAATGGGTCTTGAGTTTCGGTACATTGATATATAAATGACGGTTCCGCTCTTCTATGAGCCTCATGACAGTCTCAGGCATGTTAAAAGTTGTCAAATCGTAGCCATCGGGTTCTTTGGCTCCCGCAGGCCCGCGACCGCTGAAAGGCAGAGATCGGCTCTTTTCTTCATCGAGATATATCGGTTTTGCGCCCGTTTCACGGCAAAGCCTTGCATATCCTGTGGCGCTATATACCAACCTTGTATAGTTTGCCTGCGTCGAGTTTTCCAGGAGATATATTTTCTTCGCACCCGTTTTTTTCCAATATAAAATTATTTCCCGAAGAACCTCAACTCTGGTGTGACTGTATGCCTTTGCATCGACTGCGTTTGGTTTTATAAAAACTTCGCCGCTTGATTTCAACAGCGACGGGCCACCCAATTCATCAAAGATGGCGGGAACAGCCTTGCGAATATCACTCACAAGGGCACTGTTAAGAGGCATGAAATTTGTAAAACTTTCATTCTGATGGCTGGAGAGAAGTTTTTTGAGGATAACCTTTGTTTTCATTTCTTCTCTTTTTGATTTAATTCACAAAGTGTTTTTTCAGGGGCAAATACCTACAATGTTGTTGCACCTGTTACTTTTTCATAGTAGTGAATATATGAAGGCAGCTTTTGTTTGTCAAGGATATTCCTTGCTGCGGCAAGTTTAATTACGTTATCGTATTTGACCAAACCGATTTGCAGAAAAGTAAAATATATTATTAACTTCAAAAACGATTTATTATGAAAAAAATATTATTAATAATCGTTAATATAGTTATTCTGACTGCCTTTTGGAGCCTTTTTTTTGCTCCTCTATATCTAATTTCTAAAAAGTTAGGTATAGGGGCAACAGCCTTCATCACCGCATTGTATCTGCTCTTTTTGTTTATCTCGATTTCCTACAAATATTTCTGGTCGTTTCGTACATTTAAAAACAAACAAAGCATTATAAAGTTTCTTTTAATTGCTTTTATATCTTTTCTGTTTCTCTTATATTCAGCCAATTTAGTTTTCAGAGCTCATGAAGCATATAAATACCTGATGTCGGAAAACAGGGCGGGTGTGGAAGGTGTTGAATATCAGGCAGACGACATACTGGGATTTAAACCAGTTCCTAACGCGAAGGTTTTTGAAACTTACATCACCGGAGATAGAATACCTATAGCTTATGACAGTAACGGTTTCAGAATTCCTTTGTCCGGTGAATCAAAAATTAATGAATCAAACAAAACCGGCTTATTGTTTCTCGGTTGCTCCTTTACATTCGGCGCAGGCTGCTATGCTGAAGAGACATTCCCCTATATAGTGGCAAAAGAAACCAATCGTTCCTATATTAACGCAGGCATCAGCAGCTACGGCTTAGCGCACATGCTAATTCTTGCTGAGAAACTAATCCCGAAATATAAACCTGATTATGTTATTGTCCAGTATAGCCCCTGGTTAGTTTCCAGAAGCGTAAATATGTTTGCCCCTGTTAACTTCTTTTCTTTGCCAGTTCCATACTTTGCAGAAAGAAATAACAGCATTGTTTTAGAGTTCCCTGTTTATAACAGCTATTTCAAATATTTTGAAGCTCAACAAATTAAATCCCTGTACAAAGGGAAATTTCTTAAATTCCTTTTCACGGAAGCTGTTGTGTTTTCTTTCTATGAAATGTGGTCTTATTTAAAAACCCAATTTCTTTTAATTACCGGACAGCACCTTCGGCCAGCGACCAACTTAAGAGAAGTGGAAAGGTACACCTATAACATAATAAAAACGATCACTGAAAAAAACGGTGCAACTTTAATCATTTTAAATTTAGGCGATATTGAATATTCAAAATTTTCTCACAGCCTTTTTCCAGATGAGAATGTTCACTTTGCTGAAGCGGATTCATTCTTAAATGATTTTTTAAAAACAAGTCATTCAAAGGACTATTATACGGAGTTCTGTCACTGGAAGCCCAGTGGCAAAGATAATATTATTATTGACTATCATCCGAATTCAAAAGCGCATCGTCTGATCGCGAACAGTATTATAGAGGAGATAAATAAAACAAAAAATAAGAAACCTTAGATTTGTATGGTATTTTTTATATAAAATATTTAATTTTTTTGTAATAAATTCATCCCGGTTTGATTATGAAAAAAATATTATTCAAAAGTCTGATAATAATATTTTTGCTGATATTGATTTTTTTTCTTCCGCTATTTTATCCGGCCGGACCGGCAATTTATTTCAGATTATTATTACTTATTCTTCTTATTATCGAAGGCCTGAAGCTATTTAAATT
>LNQE01001303.1_pt1 | contig 16551 bp, 18 predicted proteins | sample 603111 | NCBI WGS metagenome assembly LNQE01 (sample SAMN04260313, study PRJNA301899) | hydrocarbon metagenome | isolation source: hydrocarbon-contaminated ditch | place: Germany: Bremen | collected 1998
CCATGTTGATCTCCCGGTGCTCGCTCCAGCTGTCGGCTTCCCTGTTGCTGCAGCCCACCCAGAACTCCACGATCTCGTCTCCAAGCGGCACGTACCTCCCGAGGGCCTGCACCGTTCGCTGCAGGGGATCGTTTGGTCCGAACAGCTCCGGGTTCTCCTCGATCCCTTCCAGCATCCCTCCGACCGCAGAGAGCCCGATGGCAAGCCCGAGCTCACGGAAGGCAAGGCGGTACTCTGCGGGAAATTCAAGAGATCCGGCCTGCACGAAGGACTCCATGCCGGCCCGGGCTGATTCCACGACGCCGGCCAGCAGGTATGCGTGCTCGAAGCCGCCTTCTATCACCAGCCTGACGATTCTTGAGGCGTCGAACAGGAGGCCGCCGATGCCGAGCGGATCGTCGGTAGCCCAGCTCATACCCCGGCAGATCTCTGCCATCCCGGCAATCTCTTCTGATAGGTCAAACCCCGGAGATCCTCCGAGCTCACGGGTTGCCGCTGCCTGCAGCTCGCTGTAGGTGACGAGGCCGTCGAGCGGATCATGCTGCCCCATGGATGGCACGAGCGGGCGGGTGAGATCGATGCTCATCTTCCAGTACATCCCCTTCCGGCCGCCAGGAAGGGATACGTTCGTGAAGGCGGCATGGGCCGTCTTCGCGAGTTCCATCGCCCACCCGGTATAGGGCGGATCTCCGGTGACCCGGCCCGCACGGTTGAGCGCATGCATCCACTTCGTCAGGTAATGGTAGTACTGCCCGTCCCGGTTCCATTCGAAGCGTGCGTCGAGCGGTTCGCCTTCCCTGCGCTCGTTCTCGCGCTTTCCGATCCGCAGCCCGCCTCTGGCCGGATGGAGCTCGCCCTCCGGCTCGGGAAGGCCGCTGATCCAGCCGGATCTGGGATCGTCGTCGCGGTGCCGGCCCAGGGTGTGATGCACCTGATCGATGAGGCGCAGGGCGAGCTCCCGGTAGGCCTCATCATCTGTACGGCGGAAGAGTTCGAGGTAGTTGCAGACCGCAAACGCATCCGTCCAGAGATAGCGCCTTGCAGGGGCAGCGGCCGGTGCAAGCCCGGTTAGATCGGCAAACCTCTGCATGATCTCCCGGACGGCCTCGGTGGTGGTGTCCATGTTCATCCCGGCACCGTCGGTAATTCGCCCATGCATAATAAGTGTGCGGCCTGCACGAACAGGGGAGGCTTCGGCGCAACCGTCAGTACATCGGCCAGAACGTAAGGAGGAGCGGGATCGAGACGGCCACGATGATCAGCTCGAGAGGAAGCCCCATCCGCCAGTAGTAGGTGAACCGGTATCCGCCGGGCCCCATCACGAGAGCATTGGATTGATGGCCGATCGGGGTCAGAAAGGCGCAGGAGGCCCCGATTGCCACCGCCATCAGAAAGGGATCGATCGACGCCCCGAGATCGATTGCCATCCCGATAGCAATCGGCGCCATCAGCACCGCTGCAGCGGCATTGTTCACCAGGTCCGAGAGGAGCATCGAGATGACCAGGAGGAAGACGAGGGCCGCCTCAGGCGGAAAGATCGCGGAGGCAGTTACGATCGAATGGGCGATCAGTGCGGCACCGCCGGTTGTCTCAAGCGCCTGGCCGACCGGGATCATCGCACCGAGCAGGACGATGATCGGCCACTCCACGCGATCATAGATCTCGCGGAGGGAGACGATCGAGGCAAGAAGCATCCCGACGACCGCAGCAGAGAGGGTGACCTGGACCGGAAGGAGGCCTGTGGCCGAGATGGCCAGCGCGGCAGCAAAGATCCCGACCGCAAGGGCGATCCGCCTTGACATGCCGATCTTCAACCCTCGTTCCGCAAGCGGCAGACAGCCCCGGGCTGGCGAGCGATTCCTGTATCGTCTCCTTCCTTCCCTGGAGGAGGAGGATATCTCCGGGGCGAAACCTGATCCGGTTCAGCCGATCCCGGATCCGGGCACCTTCCCGTGCAACCGCAAGCAGATTGGCGCCGTACAGCCATCGGAGGTTCGCGGAATACGCCGTCATGCCGATGATAGGAGAGCCCGGTTTCACGATCGCCTCGACCATCCCGACCGCCTCCGAGCCGATGACCTCATCCCTGAGATCAACCTTCCCGGCAAGCTCGAGCGGTCCAGCGTCAAGGAGCGTCTGCAGATCCTCCGAATCGGCCTGGACGATGAGGATATCCCCTTCCCTGATCATTTCGTAGCTTGCCGGGGCGACAAACCGGCGTTCGGCTCGCACCAGCCCGACCACCGTCACCCCGGCCCCGGTTGCGCCCCCGATATCGGCGATCATCCTGCCTGCCAGTTTCGAGCCCTCCGGCACCCTGACCTCCGTGAGGTAATCCTTCACCTCAAAGAGATCCTCCCGCGATCCCGGCCCCTTCCGATCCAGGATCAGCCGGTAGCCGATGAGGGAGATGAAGAGGATCCCTGCGATCGCCACCCCCACCCCGACGAAGGCGAAGTCAAAGATCAGGAAGGGTTCTCCCCCGTTCTCGGCCCGGAACGTGGCGATGATAATATTGGGCGGTGTGCCGATGAGGGTCGTCATTCCTCCGAGAAGCGAGCCGAAGGCGAGGGGCATCAGGAGAGAGGAGGGAGAACGGCCGCTTTTGCGGGCGAGCCGGATCCCGACCGGCATCATCAGGGCGAGCGCCCTGACGTTGTTCATGAAGGCCGAGAAGATGCCGACGATGCCCGTCAGCGAGAAGACCTGCAGTCCCGGGCGATCTCCGATCCGGGAGACTCTTCGGGTCAGTATCTCGATCAGCCCGGAGTTCTGGAGGCCCCGGGTGACGACCAGGACCGCTGCAACCGTGATCACTGCAGGATGGCCGAAACCCAGGAACGCATCGACCGGATCGACGATCCCCGCAACCGTGACGATCAGGAGCGCGATCAGCGCCACGATATCGTACCGAATCCTTCCGAATGCAAAGAGCGCCAGTGCAAGGATACGCGTTCCGAAGACGATAGCCTGATCGAGCATTGCATGATCCGCCGTCGGTACAGAGTGAACGGCGGTTGGTAATTATACCTTCTGATTATATGGCGCCATATCCGGGCCGCGTGCAAAGAGACGCCGTTTCAGGCCGGCCTCGGCCCATCTTTCGGCCTGCAACCGCTATGGCTGCCAGTTCGCTGCCGCATGCGCCCGCTTGAGGGGCGGTTCAACCCCGTCTCGTGCCGGGGGATGCCGTTTGCATGCTGCACCGGCCTGATAATCCCGTTGCCCGACGGTCGGAACTTATAAGTATACGATATCCCACTGATGCCTCGCAGGCTGCAGGTTGCACCTGAGAAAGGGGGTTGCCGGGGCTCCGGGATGCCGTTGTCCTGGTATCCACGGTAGGCGTGGAGACCCACTCCATGCCTCATGAGAGAGGCAAGTTGCAGATCTGGGTACTGAAACGGTGGTGAAAATGGCTGAACAGCAGCAGATGGAGAGAGGAGAGGCCCGGCCCTGGCAGGAGACCATGGTCCGGAAGAGCAACAACCAGGAGGAGCAGTTCAACCCTGACAAGATCAGGAGGTCCATACAGAACGCCGGAGCAAACCAGCAGCTGGCAGACGAGATCACCCAGGACATCCAGGGGAGCACGCATTCCATGATGACGACATTCGAGATCGACAGCAGAATCCAGGACGTCCTCAGGCAGAGGGACCAAAACGCCTACCAGAACTGGATGCGGTGGAAAGAGCAGCACCAGAAGATGCGGTAAAGCGTTGACCTGATAGTATCGCGGGTGGTGATGATGCCGGGTGGCCGCCGGCAGATCGAACCGGCGGCCCCTCCGGCAGCACGCCTGTAATGCGCGCACAACTTTTTTATGATGAAAAGGCAATTTTTATATGCATCGGGATTGTTGTAGTTCCGAAAATGCAAAAATAGCACGCCATTTCTGATATCCGGCCGGCAGCATTCCAATTCTTGGGCCCGTAGCTTAGTCCGGTCAGAGCGCCCGGCTCATAACCGGGCGGTCATGCGTTCAAATCGCATCGGGCCCACTGATTCACCCATCCCTCACCGGAGGTGCTGCCTGCCCGGGCACGCCGGAAGGATGGCCCTACTACAAGGGGCTGCATTTCTGCGCCGGACAGCAGGCTGACATTTTTATATGACCACTGGTATATTGCATGCCCGCCGGACGGCGACCCGAGGAGTGTGAGAGACGACGATGTTTCCATCAAACGCCACCGCGCCGCTCGCGAATGTCATCATCATCGCGGCCATCCTGGTTGCCGCGCTGCATCTCATGGCGGCCCTTGCAACCCCGATCCTAGTCGCCTTCGTGCTGGTGGCGGTCACTGCACCGGTGATCTCCGGACTCGAGAGGAGAGGGCTGCCGCAGAGGTATGCAATCCTTGCCGTTGCCGGGACGGTCGTGCTGATCATTCTGGCGCTGACCGTGCTTGTGAGCATCTCGCTCCTCGAACTGCAGCAGGCGCTGCCCGCTTACCGGGATGTGATCGGGCAGCAGACTGCCCTCATCGAGTCCTGGCTCGCGGCACGCGGGATCGATATCGGCTTGCCAGCACTACAGGAGCCCGGCTCTGGAACGGCGTTCATCCCGACGATCGGGGCGATCCTTACTGAACTCGGAGTGCTTGCCGCAGGTTTCCTGGTGCTTATCGTGGCGATCGTCTTCATGCTCGGTGACTTTCCGGGCATCGCCTTCCGCATCAGCCAGGCTCTCGGCGACACCGCGGCACTGACAGCGGCGTTCGACCGTTTCAACCGTCGGCTGACGACATACGCAGCCGTAAAGGCAGGAGTCGGTTTCATTACCGGGGGCGGTCTCACGGTGCTGCTCCTGATCATGGGGGTGGAAACCCCGATCCTCTGGGGGCTTCTCATCTTCCTCTTCAGTTTCATCCCCTTCATCGGGCTGCCGATCGCCTCGGTCCCTCCTGCAGGCGTCGCAGGGCTTCAATACGGGATATGGGGCGTGGCGGCGGTGCTCGCAGGCGTTGCGATCATCGATCTGGCGGCGCGCACCCTTCTCTTTCCGCAGAGAATCGATCGGATCTGCGATCTCTCCAATGCGGTCATCATGCTCTCGGTCTTCTTCTGGACCTGGGTGCTGGGCGTTCCCGGGCTCTTTCTTGCCGTCCCGCTGACGATGTTTGCGAAGATGGGGCTTGAATCATCGGATGAGACACGCTGGATGGCCGTGCTGCTAAAACCGCCGATAACGCAGGAATGACGGGAGAACGGCAGCAGAATGTCGCCGGAAAAGCGCACGATCGGCCTTTCGCAGATCTCCCGGCCGGAATACGCGGGATGGGGCAGAACGGGGAGGGGAGAGGAATTCCGGCAGGTTTTTCAATGACGGACCGGTCATACTCCCGTATGAAATGCCCGGTATGCGGTGAGGACTGTATCAAGAATGCCAGCGAGATCCTCGCCCTGCGCCACGAGATCTTTAAGCCCTGTCCCGACTGCAGCGGTCGGACCTTTGACAAACAGGTTCCTCTGCCCGATATCTCTATCGCTCCTCCCTGCTCCTGCGGCAAGCGATTCATCGACGAGGTCTTCGCCCATGTCTATGCGATCCGTATCGAGGAAGGCGACCTGAACCGGCAGGATCCGCTCCGCGCCGCAGGCATACCCCTGATCCATCCGGGCTTTGCCATGGCCTCCGCACCCTATCTTCCGGAAAAATCCCTCGTCCTGCTCTCCCACACCATCACCCGGCAGACCGCCGACCGGCTGATGGCCGAGGTGCCGGAGATGCGGGGGGTGGTGAAATGCGGGGATTTCGTGCCCGGCATCGAAGATATCGATCTGGACGGCATCCCTGAGGTGCATACCCTGCTTGCCGGGTGCGATGTGCGCGCAAATATCTTCACCGCCCAGACAGAGCCGATCGTCGTTTACAAGCAGCAGTCGACGATGCATATCGAGTTTCCCCGGGGATACGACCCGAAGATTATCGCGGTCGGGGCGAACGTCAGGAAGTTTGAGCCCCGCACGTTCGTCGACGCCCTCTGCGGTGCCGGAACGCTTGGCATTCTGGGGGCGCTCCTCGGCGTGCCCCATGTGATCTTAAACGACGCGTGGTATGCAGCGGCCTTCTGGGCGGCGTACAACGTCCGGGTGAACGGCGAGCAGATGAAGGTTGATTCTGTCGATCTGAAGTACGACTACGAAGAGATGAAACAGCGGCCCGTGGAGCGGGAGCCCAGACTGATCGCAGAGACCACCGGAGAGCAGTCCATCGAGGTCTATCAGGGCGATTTCAGGCAGCTCCACACCGTGCTGCCCGCCGATGTCGATCTCTCGGTGATCGATATCTTCGAGAAGAGAGACCGCGAGCTGACCCGGCGCGTGGCGGACGAGTGGCGAAGCCGGGTGGGCGGAGAAGTATTTATCCCCTGAAGTCTACTAATACTGGGGACTAGCCCGGGTGGCTCGGCGTCACCTGTAACCCGAAACCGCCAACATGCGGGGGGCGAAGTTTGAGGACGGCTGAGGCGACCCGCAGGAGGCTGTGTGTCCTGACGGAGAAACCTCGTCCTGTGAGGTCGGCGGACAGGTATCAAGGCCCCGGAGGGGGCGGCGACCTGTTGCCGCGGAGACCGGTCCAGGCCCGGAAGGGAGCAGACTTACCGTGGACGTTCGGCGCCCACAGGGTTGCGGGGCGGAGGAGGGATGCCCGGGTGAATGCGGGCACGCGCTGTCAACCGAGAACGTGTCCCCAACGGCGATTTCTATGGTGAAAGTATCGATTGTCGGAGCGACAGGAAATATCGGTCTATTCGCGTCCCATACCATATCTGAAATACCGTATATCCATGATATGCTGCTCATCGGGCGATCGGGGCGCGAAAAACTGCTAGAAGGGTGTGCTCGCGATCTTAAAGACTCTTTTGCGGCGCGCGGTACCCATCTGCACCTCTCCTACAGCACCGATCTCGCCGACGCCAGGGAATCGGATGTGGTGGTATGCGCGTCGGGCGTTCCGCGGCAGCCCGGACAGGATCGCAACGATCTCGCCCTCGGAAACGCACGGATCGTTGCAGATATCGCAAGAACCATCGGCAGAATTGCTCCTGACGCCATTCTTCTCATCATCACGAACCCGGTCGACCCCATGACCGCCGTCGCACTGGAGCACTCTGGCCTCGAACCCAGGCAGGTATTCGGGCTCGGCACGCATCTCGACTCGATGCGCCTGAAATCACTGATCGCCAACTACTTCAAGGTGCATGTCAGCGAAGTGCATACCCGCATCATCGGGGAGCATGGCGAGAGCATGGTCCCGCTCTGGTCCGCAACGACGATCGGGGGCATCCAGATATCCAATCTGCCCGCATTCTCCGGACTGCCGGCACAGGAGATGATGGAGACCGTCCGTACCAGCGGGGAATTCATCATCAGGAACAAGGGCGCCACGATCTACGGTCCCGGTGAGGCAATCGCAACGCTCGTGAAGACGATCCTTGGAGACGAGAACCGTATCCTGACGGTATCGAGCTATATCAGGAGCGAGGTGCATGGTATCGGAGACGTCTGCATCGGCGTACCAGCGCGCCTCAACAAGCAGGGCGTTTTTCCCGTGCCGATCAGGATAGAGGAGCCGGAAGTGATCGGGTTTCAGCGATCGGTGGAGAAGATCCGGGCGATTACCCGGGAAGTCATGGAAAAACTGGACCGGTAAATCCGGCAGGCGCACAAAAATAGCACCTTCGGCGCCGAATGCGAGCGCCGGATACCGCATCCCCGCAAGGAGAGTTCGTCTACGTCAGCGTCAGCTCGACGATCTCGGCGCTTCCCACGCCCTCGAGCTCGCGGAGCTTCTGCTCGACGGCATCGGGCGCACCCGCCTCGTCGGGAACGATGACGGCGATCTTCAGGGCGACCAGGCCGAAACCTATCGGCTCTTCCCTGATGTCCCGTGTCTCCGGGACCTGCGTCCTGATCGATTCCTTTAACGCGCCGATATCCACCTCAGGCGACTCCGGCATGATCTTCAAGATTATCGCAACACTTCCCATCGCCTACGGCCCCCGAAATCCGCATGACGGACAGATATATGGAACGCTCTGCTCCCTGCAGCGATAGCACCGCCTGATCCAGCCGGAGCAGACAGGGCACTTAAAGGATGTTGCACCGGTCTCCGCCAGCTGGCCGCGGCACGATGTGCATTGTTCTCCTGTAATCATCATGGTTACCTCAAATGCTTCTAATACAGTCGCCGTGAGAGCAATTAAAATCTCGTATCAATCACCGTTCCCATAACCGGAAGCCCTTTGAGGAGCTGCGAGATGCGGGCGGGAACCCGGCCGTTGATGACCGTCGTCCGCACGTTGTGCTCGAGCACAAAGGGGATGAGGAGCGGATCGACCTCACTGCAGGGGCAGGGGCGATCGACCTGCTCCTGCAGGACGCGGTGGCGGTATATGCCGTCGACCGATTTCAGCAGGACGAGATCCGTGCCGAGCCGGTCGGCAATCCACGCGGCGATGGTATCGGATGTGACATCCCACGAGTGCGGAAGCGGATCGACCCGCCGCATGAAGCAGTACGGCAGGAGGACCCTCGGTTCGCCGGGAATTGCAACCGCCCCGGTCTCGCGGATGCCGTGCGATGCGATGTACCATCCGTACTGCTCCATGGCGGCGATCGCCATCCAGTGAGCGGCATCCTCCGAAAGGTTCAGCCTCCGCACGCGGTCGGCGAATCTTCCGCCGCCCGGCACGATCAGCACGGGCCGTCTGCTCTCCCTGATGATCACCGCAATGGAGGCCGCCCGGTCAAAGAGGCTGCCTCCCACCTTTATGACAAGCGGCGCCGGGGCAGGGGACATATCGCCAGATTATAAAACGGGCAGAGACATAACAGTTCTGCATGCGCCGGCTTCTCCTGCTTCTCCTGCTGGTATGCACCTGTGCACCCGCCGGCGGCGTCCAGATCGTCGAGTTCTGTCCTGATCCCTATTTTTCCGGCGATCCCGACGAATATGTCGTGCTCGAGGGCAGGGGGCTGCTGGACGGGTATATGGTGACGGACAGAGAGGGGAGCTTCCGGTTTCCGGCAGGATCGAGGATCGACGGGAGGGTGTATGTCGCCAGGAACTCGCTGTACTTCGAGAAGAGCCATGGGTTCCTGCCGGACTTCGAGCTCTACGACTACTCTCCCCGCGTGGCCGATGCAATCCGGAGCGGCGACTTCCGGCTGGCGAATGCCGCAGACGAACTGATCCTCTATAAGGGCGCGGAGATCGTCCAGCAGATCGTCTGGCCCGGCGATGTCAGCCCCCGGGAGGGGAGGATTCATTTCCTGCAGGACGGCATGTGGGATCCGCGGCCCCTCCAGATCGGCCAGTCACGGTTTGATCCCGCAACCTTCGAGGGCGTCACCGTCACCGCCTTCGTCTCGCCGGACTGTTCGTACGATGTCTTCCATGCAGCCGTTTCGGGCGCAACGACCGAGATCCTTGCCAACGTCTATGAATTCACGGATCTCACCATGGCAGACGACCTCGTCAGAGCACGGGAGCGGGGAGCGGCAGTCACCGTCCTGCTCGAAGGAGGGCCGGTCGGGGGCGTCTCCAGAGAGGGAAAGACCGTTTCCTGGTACATGAACCGCACCGGGATTCCCGTCTACCAGATGACTACAACCGATGACGGGCATGCAAAGTACCGCTTCAACCATGCAAAGTACCTGGTCATCGACCGCAGGGCGGTCGTTATCACGAGCGAGAACTTCAAGCCCGGCGGTTTCCCTCCGGCGGGAGGGAGCGGCAACCGCGGATGGGGGGTCTATCTCGAAGATCCTGGGCTCGCCGCATATTTTGCAGAGGTCTTTGCCCGGGACGGCAGCGGGGGCGACATCGTCCCGGCGGCGATGGCGGAGACGCCGTACGATCCCCCGTCTTTTGCCCCTTATACCGTGGAGTTTCTGCCTGTCCGCGTCGAAGAGGCGCGGGTGACGCCGGTGCTCTCACCTGATACCAGCCACCTGATCCTTGAGATGCTGGAGCGCGCCGAGAGCCATATTGCAATAGAGCAGGCATATATCAGGAACGCATCCGCAACAGAACTCAATCCTTTCCTGAACGCAGCGATCGACGCGTCACGGCGTGGCGTTGCGGTCCGGGTGCTGCTCGACTCCTCCTGGTTCAATGTAGAAGGCGACGCTGACAACGACGAGATGGTCGCCCTCATCAACCGGATCGCGCGGCAGGAGAATCTGCCGCTCGAAGCGCGCTGCGCTGATCTTGCGGCAAACAACCTGGAGAAGATACACACGAAGGGAGTGATCGTCGATGGAAGGGAGGTGCTCGTCAGCAGCATCAACTGGAATGAGAACTCCCCGAACTTCAACCGCGAGGCGGGCGTGATCATCGAGCATCCCGAGATCGGGGCATATTTTATGGCAGCCTTCCTGGACGACTGGGACGCCTCGCGGGCAGGCGCGGGAGCAGATGACCGGGATTACCGAAAGATCGCGGTAGGCGGGGTCGTTCTGGCGGCGCTCATGGTCGTCTACCTGCGCCGGCACCGATGACCGGAACCGCTACTTTCCGAAAGGCTTTCCCGCCGATCTGCAGACATCGCAGATGGTGATCATCCCGCTTCCGCTGTCGACTGCGGTTACCCATCTCTCAATGATCTCGTCCAGATCATCGGGCAGATCCGTCTCCGACCGCCCTCGCTTTCTGCTCAGGTACTGAGAGATCGCCGCCCTGCTGATGCCCAGCCGCTTTGAGACCTCGCTCTGGCTGATCCCTCTCTGGTGCACAAGCCGGTAGACCATCTCCGCCCGCATCCGCGGTAACAGCGTCCGTGCGAGGCTGTCGCAGAGCATGATGTTGCAGACGTGATCGTTCATGCCGCAGTCACCGCCCGTGATGCCCGGTACTCGTACAGGATCTGGCGTGCATCCCTGAAGTTGAACTTTTCGATGATCATGTCGTTATCCTTCAGTTTCTTCAGGGCGTAGCGGACCGTGCGGGGTGCAAGATTACTGAGTTTCACTAGCTCCTTGTGGGTCATGGCACCTCCATCCTCAAGCAGGACAAGGATTTTTTGTGAGGATGGTGGCAGATTGACAGTTCCCATGAGTAGTAGTTAACACTGTTAACATATCAAACTGACGATTCTTTATGCCTCTTCCGCCAAGTATACTGCATGCTTGAGCGGCAGGAACGAACCGCCCTTATCCTGCTTGCAGGCGTGGTGATCGCTCTGTGCGCAGCGCACCTCGTTCTCGAAAGCCTCTCCAGGCCGGTCTTTGCGCGCCCCTACTCGGGCGACGCAGACGACGGGGACCTGGTCTTTCTCGAAGGACAGGTCGATCAGGTGCGATTGACCGCCAGCGGAGGCCACCTGATACTGGAGGTGGCAGGGGTGCCGGTCTTCGTCCCGGAATCGGTCGCGGCCGGGATTGAGGTGCGCGAGAACGATCTCGTCAGGCTGTACGGACTGGCGCAGACGTATCGCGGCAACAGGGAGATTGTGGTGCGGTCGCCCGGGGATATTTGGGTGCTTGCCAGAAGCTAGCGCGGCCCCGAATGGAAGATATCCGCATCGCTGTCGCTTTTAAATTTGAGCTTTCTGTAATCCTCCGGCTTCTTTGCGGTTTCGTCCTTCTGCTCGACTTCCACCGCCTTTGACCCGTCCTCGTCTTGAGGTCGGAGCGGCCTGCGCTCCATCTGCCGGCCTTCCACCCCGGCTCCCATCGAGACGTCCCCCTCTTTGATCTTTTCACGCGGCATACAGAACGATCGCCGACCAGCCTAATAAGCATGCGCACCCGAGGCACGCAGGACCGGTGGGAGCTGCCGGGCTTCCTCCGCAAACATCCGCCCCCCAGGACGATAGCCCGTGAGAATCCGTGCATGGGAGCAGGAAGAACCGTGCGGAGACTCCTCGGGGATCTCTACGGCCGTCGCCTTTACAGCACAGAGGAGCGGCGACCCTCGCCGGCGGCGCGCAACGGGAGGGTGTGGGAGCCGGGTCGGGCCACCCTGATCCTCACATAAACCGCTCGAACCGCTCCCGCGGAACCCTGCAGATGGGGCAGATCTCCGGCGGCGCCTCACGGGCGCAGAGGTAGCCGCAGACCCGGCAGCGCCAGACCGGCAGGGGAAGCGAACCGCCCACCGCCTGGGGAGATGCCGCCTTCCGCTGCGCACGCGGGGGCCTCCGTTCCGGCACGGGATCCGATTTCCTCATTCCGGCGGCGACATCGCCTGATACGTAGAGCGCACAATAGCAGGCACCATAGTCGGTGAGATCGGGATCGCGGTAGTCGCAGGGGCAGATGATATCGGTATCCTCTGCCCGATTGTCTGCGGCAAGCCGGCACGGGCAGGAGAAATAGCCGTACCGCTCCATATTCACGAGCAGTCCCCTGACCAGATCACGGGTGAACGCCGTATCCGGATTCAGGTGGTAGCCGCCCGCTTCCGCCTCCCGATCAAGCGCCTCGTACAGGCGGTCGATCTCCTCGTCGCTGATCTCAGGCTGCATGCAGGGCCTCGCGGATCTCGTCCTCCCGGTAGCCGACGATCACCGTTTCGTCGTTGATGACGAGGGTGGGGAAGGCAATGTTCGGGTTGTAGGCTTCGACCTCCTTCAGCACTCTCGCCCGCTCCTCGCCTTCCAGCAGGTCGACGTAGAGATATGAGAACTCGACGCCGAGATCGGTGAGGAGCTGCTTCGTCTTGCCGCACCAGACGCAGGTGGAGAGGGCGTAGAGCATGATCTTTCCAAGGTTTTTACCGGGTACGTGAACAATCTCCATCAGAGGATGACCTCCTCTCCCGTCCACTGGCGCCGGATATCATTTAACCTTTCGTCCCTGAATACTCCGGAGAGGAGGGCGCAGTGCACCATCCTGCCGGCCGGGATATGGGCTGTCCCCGGTTCCTTCGCTCCCGCTCTGTGATGGCGTCAGAAAGCCCGTCTGCGGCCTCAAAGGTGAGGTTCACACCCTCAAGGAGGGGAATATATGCGATACGGGAGACGGGCGCCACCAAAAACGCGTCCTCACAGCCTGCCGCCTCGAGAAACGCTTCGTCAGAGAACGGCGGTCTGCAAGACCGGCTACCCGTTCGCAGAGCACCCTGCCGATATCCACCGGTTTCGTATCTCCGGTATCCCGTGTTCATAAAGTCATGGAGCAGGCGATCCGTCCGGCGAAGGGGGAATATATCGATGACGCGATCCAGCCCGTCCTGCGAGAAGAGCGCATCGATCCGCCGGATGTTCTGCACTGCCTGCAGCAGGAGCTTGAGCTCCATCTTCCTCCCGCCACAAAATTCCCCGGTAAACCGGCCGAATTCCGTCAGGAGGTCTTCGATCCTGTCCGCTTCGATCAGGTGCCGGTGTTTTTTGGCATCCTCCTCTTCTCCGAGGTCTGCAGGATAGTATAAGAGGTAACAGAGCCTTCCGGCCATGACGGTGGTGCTTGCCAGTCCGGGCGGGTATCGGGAGACGGTCGGCGGCTCTGATGCCGCAGAGGGGGAGAGTTGCCGGAGAGGCCTCAGGATATTCCGCCGGCAGGAGGGTCTGCATCCCGGTCATCGGCTCTGCATAGAGTACCATTGCCGACTTCGACGTCTCCTTCGTTCGAGCAGCCCCTGCTCTCCCAGTACCCCCGGTAGCCGTCGTTGTCCGACACCTCGATGAAGGTGATCCACCGGATCCACTTGTAGCCCCACTTTCCTTTTGCAACCAGAATGAAGGGAAATCCCAGATCGGCGGGGAGAGTCACTCCGTTTGCCCGGTATGCCATGATGATATCGTTCTCGATGATATAGGCAAGGGGAAGCGATGTCGAATAGCCGTCACGTGCATGGAATATGACCGTATTCGCTCCGTCGCGCTGACCGGCCGCCTGAATCAGATCGGCGACGAGGACACCCTCCCAGTATATGGTCGCATTCCTCCCGTCCATGAGATAAATGGGAGCAATCGCCCCGTGGGCGGTGAAATTGTCGACGACCTCGCTGTAGGTGTAGCTCCGGGGAGCGGTCACGCAACCCCCGATTGTGAGCCGGTAATCATCGCGATCGATATACTGAATCTCTCCAATCGACGGCATGTCAAGATCGGCAATGGAAGAGAGCGATTCTCCCCCGTATTCGCGCAGCTCCAGAGCGTGCAGGAGGGGGGAGGTTCTGCCTCCCCCTTCGGCAAGAAGGCTGCAGGCGAGCAGGAGAGCGAGGATGAAGATAAGCAGTGCAGCCATCAGGCGGGGGATCGACATGTGTCCGGACCCCGGGTTTGAAATTCATGGCTCCTGCCGCATAAGAACGTTTGGGTTGGCCGGTGAAGACCGGCCATCAGGGGGTGAGCGCCCATGCAGGCATATCCAGGGTGAGCCCGAGCACCCACGTGACAAGGGTGAAGAGCGCCGCCGCCCACAGGCCGACGCCGGCAAAGTTCAGCACCCACCCCGAGCGCATCAGATCACGGGACGTGAGATAGCCGGTCGAGTAGGCGACGGCGTTTGGCGGCGTTGCCACCGGGAGCATGAACGCAAGGGACGAGCAGACCGCTGCGGTGACCATCAGGATGAGAGGGTTGATCCCCATGCTCACGGCGGTCACGCCCATGATCGGGATCATGACCGCCGCCATTGCCGTATTCGAGGCGATCTCGCCGGCGAGCGACACCACGGCCGCCACCAGAAGGACCATGATCAGGATGGGAAGGCCGTGGAGGACGGTCAGGTAGGAGACGATCTGGGAGGCGAGACCGCTGCGTATGAAGGCTTCTGAGAGGCAGATGCCGCCGCCGAAGAGGATCAGGATCCCCCAGGGGATCTTCACGGCCCATTCCCAGTCCATGACGAACGTGCCCTTCTTCAGGTCGGCGGGGAGGATGAAGAGGAGGAACGCCCCGAAGACGGCGATCGTTGAGTCATGTATACCGGGAAAGATCATATCGAGGCCGGGGATGACGAACGTCCCGATCTCCTTGGTGGACGCAAAGACCCAGGCAAGCGCGGTCATGACAAAGACGAGGAGCGTCCACTGCTCCCCCCGGGACATGCGTCCCATCTCGTTCAGGTGTTCGCGGATAATGCCCTTCGCCCCGGGGAGCTCCTTCTCCATCCGGCGGTATGGCCCGTAGACGAGCCAGATCCAGGCCAGCAGCAGGAATAGGGCCGCGAAGGGAACGCCAAACTGCATCCAGGTGAAGAAGTCGATGTTCGGGGCCGCGGGAAAGAGCGTTTCCAGCTGTGCAAGGAAGATGCCGTTTGGCGGGGTGCCGATGATCGTTGCGACGCCGCCGATGCTTGCCGCATAGGGGATCGAGATGATCAGGCAGGTCGCAAGCGATTGTTCGGCCTTCGTGAGGTTCTCGAGACCGATGTTCGTTCCCGGGATGACGGTGGCAATGATCGCGGCGGCGATCGGGATCATCATCATGGTGGTGGCGGTATTGGATATCCACATGGAGAGGAACGCGGTCGCGATCATGAACCCGAGTATCACCTTTCGCGGGCTCGTTCCCACAACCGCAATAATATTCAAGGCGATGCGCCGGTGCAGTCCCCACCGCTGCATGGACATGGCGATGATGAAGCCGCCCAGGAAGAGGAAGATGACCCTGTCCGCGTACGATGCCGCCGCTTCCGCCGGGGAGAGGATGCCAAGGAGCGGGAAGAGGATCAACGGCAGGAAGGCCGTTGCTTCGAGGGGGATGCTTTCGGTCACCCAGAGGGAGACCATCAGCACGGTTACTGCCGCCACGTACCGCGCCTGCACGGGGAATGCTGCCGGATCGATGGGCGCAAGCACGATCAGAAAAAACAGCAGAATCGCCAGAACAAGGGTGGCTGCTCTATTCATTCCTAAACACGTTGGAGAGCAGATTATTTAATTCGTGGGGGCGCTTTATGCACTGATGGATGTCTCCGCGCGTTCCGGAATGGTGACGATGACGAAATAACCCGCTGCCGGGCTTCTTCGTCAGATCCAATTGACGCGCGGAGCAACAGGCGGCCATTGTATTCCCGGAGAATCAAACCGGTGTATGGAGGAGAAGATGCCCGCCGCCTGGCTCTCTGCGCTCCCGTGCACGGCTGTCCGCCGGCTATCAGAGCAGCGGGAGGATAGCCTGAGGGAAGCCGTATACGGGAACGGATCAGATCGGGCGGCGAGGGCGTTCCCATGTCAGAAACCGGATCGATTCCCATAAAACCGCCCATGAGCCCCGGATAGAGGCTGCAGGCTCAACAGATGAAAATCCATGAGCGGATATCGATACCCCGAATCCAGTTTTCTCTGACCGTTTCGGGACCGTGTACCGCAGGAAACATCCCAACGGGGGGTCTCCCCCTCCCAAAAACCCCTCCCCCGGATGAAGCGCCGGGGAGTAGCCGTGTACGGGAGCGGATGGAGCTGAGTGCCAAGAGCCTTCCATGTTATAGGCGGTTCGCATTTTCATGTGAACTCTCATGCACCGGCGAGGTGCAAGCGCAGCCATGAACATCCCTTGCGTTCTGTGCCGACACCCCGGGTCCGGTCTCTCTCCTCTGGTTCTCCCGGGACACTGGACCGAGAGGGCAATCGCCAGGGGGTGGGGACAGGGG
>LNQE01001029.1_pt1 | contig 16500 bp, 10 predicted proteins | sample 603111 | NCBI WGS metagenome assembly LNQE01 (sample SAMN04260313, study PRJNA301899) | hydrocarbon metagenome | isolation source: hydrocarbon-contaminated ditch | place: Germany: Bremen | collected 1998
CCGCCGACGCGGATGCCATCGAGAGAGAATGTTCGGCTGTGGCCGCCGTTGCTCCCATGCAATACGGTACTGCTCAGGTGGTGTACGGAAATCAGAACTGGTCAACCGGCATTCAGGGAACCACGCCGGGTATTCTGGAAGTCAAGGATTGCGGTCTAACGGCGGGACGGAATATGAATGAACAGGACATCCGCAGCGCCACAAAAGTCTGCCTTCTGGGACAGACCGTCGTGGATAATCTTTTCGGAAACATAGATCCTATCGGTCAGATCGTCAGAATAAAGAAAATTCCCTTCACGGTTATTGGCGTTTTGGAGCCCAAAGGACAGTCATTGGGCGGCCAGGATCAGGACGATACGATTATCATTCCATTGAGCACCGCTCAGAAAAAAGTCTTCGGCAGAACCGTCCCCGGAATGGTGCGGTCGATCATGGTCAAGGCGAAAAGCACCGAAGAGCTGACCATCGCGGAAAGGCAGATTACGAATCTGCTGCGTCAACGACACCGTATCGGCACCAATAAAGAAGACGATTTCACTGTCATGAATTTGACGCAGGTTCTGAATATGGCGGAACAGACCGCAAATATCTTCGCCCTGCTGCTGGGGGCCATAGCCTCCGTATCGCTGCTGGTCGGCGGCATCGGTATCATGAACATTATGCTTGTTTCCGTAACAGAAAGAACTCGGGAAATCGGTATTCGTATGGCCGTCGGCGCAAAAACATGGGACATTCGCATCCAGTTTATTATTGAAGCACTGACCCTATCCATGCTCGGAGGCATTGTGGGAATTATCATCGGAAGCGGCGGCTCCTTCATCCTGTCCTCTGTTTTTGAAATTCCTTCTGTTGTATCGTTTTTTTCGGTCCTGCTTTCGTTTAGTTTTTCCGCTCTGGTGGGAATTTTCTTTGGCTTCTACCCGGCTTACAAAGCTTCTTTGCTCAATCCTATCGACGCACTGAGATTCGAATAACCGTAATCATACATCATTCGGCTAACATTATCGGCGGAGACTGTGCCGTGCATTGAGTGTTTGTCGGCTTTATCACCGGAATCTTAAATTAAACGTATTGGCGAAAGTTTTTACTCCCGTCAGTCCAACAGGCGTCAACATGCGGGAGCTGAATATATCCGTTTTGGCAATGCGTGCATCCACTGGATTTTTATAATCGGCAATCAATCGTTTGATCGGATCATACATTGAATCGGCAACAACAAGCGATGCCTTTGCCGTATAAGACTCGTGAATAAATTCCCGCGGTTTAAAAAACCAGATGGGGTTATAAGCAAAGTACTGCCCCATGCCGCCGAAATTAAATGTTTTCATTTGGAGGACAGGCGCCGGGTTGTCTTCCTTTTTAACTCTCTCAGCCGTAACGGTTATCACTTTTGCGTCACGCCTGGAAAGGCTGGCGGATATTTTCTTCCCGTCATCATTAAAGGGAATGTCCGCCATTTTTTTCGGGTATCCCAGAAGCTCGCGTCCATAGATCAGCGCGGTATCATCGTTCACGATCATCCACGGACAATACACTCCTTTCCCCAGCGGTGTGCGCACATGCAGGAGCAATGCCGCCTCATTGTAAGTTCCGGTAAATGCTGTTTTCGCGTACTTCGCTATAAAAAATGTCGCCCGATACGGTTTACTCAGAGACATAAGCATCGGCAAAATCTTTTTTGCTTCTACCGGATTGAGGGGAACATCGATTAATACAAATGTAGTATCCTCCCAGAGTTTGATCCTAAGCCTCATGAGATTAATCATTGTTTTGAAAAGATTCCAGAAAGAGTGCTCGGTTTCTTCCAGTGGGAACGGTACCACTGACGGACCTGTTGTTTTAATCATTGCAGCCTCCTTTGGTATTATTTTCTTGTTGCTCTCTATCATACACATAAGAACCTGATTTGATAAGAAATATTTTGACGAAAAAGCATCACAAACTGAATTGTACGGCCATAAAAATCCCCTGAATATTGGATTGACACCTGCGATGATTCCTTATATGTCCACGCCCTGAATTTTTTTTATTGTAAAGAACATTAATTTATTGAATTCATAAAATAGCAGAAAATCATTAACACATCCACAAAACACATCTGGCAGAAGTGGTCCGTAACATTTAAAATAATGCCTGTAATTACTTTAGTCGCATTATTAAAATTTCTTTCCCATAACTTCGGACTGGAAATCATGGAGATTAACGCCCTTTTTACCAGTCTGGTAGCAGGCACCATATTCCTGCTTGGATTTCTTATTACCGGCGTGCTTTCCGATTATACGGAAAGTGAAAAAAGCCCCAGTGATCTAACGGCATCCTTAAAATCAGAGGCTCGTCGATTTCTTGATTTTCAAAAATCATTTACCAATTCTTTGCTTGATTGGTTCCACAAAAAGGAAATAACAAAATCAACATAATGAACGATTTTTTTGTTGAATTTGATAAAGAGGGAGTTGCAGCGCCTTATATAGTAAAAATGAAGAATGAACAAAATAATATCAGAAAGATACTTCTTCGAATAGATACCATAAGAGATACCGATTTTATCAGTTCGGCCTATGCAATTTTAGAAGCAATGGGCTTCCTGACCGCAGTCGGTTTGATCATTATGAGGATTGAACCTTTTTATGCATCACTCTTTTTTACATTACTTGTTACTTTTCTAATAGCTTATATGGTTTTTTTAATCAGGGACATTGATAATCCCTTTGATTATGCAGGTAACGAAGAAAGCGGGACGGAAATTTCCTTAAAACCTCTTCGCGACCATGAATCAACAATGAAAGATTTCATGTGACCACAATTCACGAAAAGTTGTCACACCCGTTGCACTTACATTTAAAAATAAAAGAGAAGATTATCGGATAATCTCGTAACAGGTTTTCAAATCCATACCCGGCTCCAAAAACGGCACAAGCTTTTCAATATTTTTCATTAAATTGGCGGAATGCAGCTTCAGGGCATCTTTATCGATATATTTCTCGTAAAAAATAATAGTCTTGTCATCGCCGCGAACGGTATGGGGTATATATTCCAGACAACCAGGTTCGCTCGCTTTAACGATGGGAACGATTTCTTTCAGGGCATTAATCGCCTCTTCCATTTTTCCTTCTTTAATTTTTAACGTCGCAATAAGTGTAATCATCATCTAGCCTCCTGATACCAATTCTAAATCAAAGCGCTATTTTTGTTGGTCCCTATACATCGGGATTGTAGGCTTTCTCAACGTATGTATAATACGCCTCGTCGCCTCCGCCTAGCCGCCTCAATATCATCTTTGATTTAAAAATGGTTTTTTATATTTTACTGCGTAAGTATATGAAGAAGTTTTTTTTGTGTCAATAACGGATATGAAAGCCAAAACATGATAAATTCCCAGATAATTTTAATTATTACTTCATTAATAAATAATTGATTTTCATAAAAGAAGAGCGTAGATTATTCATTAATTAATTGATCGTACAGGACAAAAGGCGACGGATTCTTATTATTAAAATATTAGTAACAAAAGAGAGGAGACCTATTATGAAAGCAATAAGATTATTATTAGTTCTGGCGTTAATCGGATTATTCGGATGCAGCCTCCAGAGCGTAAACCTGAAACCACAAATGAATGCCAAAAATTTAAAAGCAGCCAAAGCAGGAACCGTTGTCGCTGAAAAAGAATTCAATTTTAAAGATTGTTCAGCCAGTGCTGAGCAAAAGGATCTTGTTCTTTCCATTCAGTCAAAAATTGCCGGACTTTACGATAAACTTTTGCAGGATAAAATATCCTTGAAAGCATACAATCAGAAAGTCCAAACTGCTAATGATGCACTAAATAAGGTATCACTTGCCTGCGCTGCAAAAAGTAAAGCATTGGCCGCAGCCAAGCCGGACAAAAAAGCTATTGCAAAAGCAGACATGAATCTGGGAAATGTCTGGAAGAATTTAAAACAAGTCGATCAAAAACTATAACCCAACAATTACTTCACCTGACGCAATTCAAGCTGCGTCAGGTGAAGTTTCCCGCCAACGGATTAGAAAACAAGGACTTTTAAAATTACATCTGCGCTCCTGAGAAATAGTTTATTTCGTTATTGACATACAGCCTTGTTCTTCCTATACTTTCTTAAAAACAACCACATGAGAATTGCCACAAATAAGGAGCAAATATGACCGCACCGCTTGTTATCGCCATGTCTCAGGGTAAGGAAATTGTTTTATTGCCTCAAATGGCCAATCGCCATGGACTTATTACAGGAGCTACGGGAACAGGAAAAACCGTTACTCTGCAAAAGATGGCGGAATCCTTTGCGTCAATCGGAGTACCTGTTTTTATGGCCGACGTTAAGGGAGACCTCTCCGGCATAGGTGCAGAGGGAGTTTCATCGGAAAAACTGCTCAAACGTTTGGAAGGCATAGGCATCAAGGAATTCAAGCCCCGATCCAACACAACAGTATTCTGGGATGTGTACGGCAAATCAGGCCATCCGGTGCGGGCGACGGTTTCCGATATGGGACCGCTGCTTTTGGCGCGTCTGTTAAACCTGAATGAAACTCAATCCGGCGTTTTACAAATTGTCTTTAAAATAGCTGATGATAACAAACTTCTGTTGATTGACTTGAAGGACTTGCGGGCGATGAATCAGTATGTGGGGGATAACGCCAAACAATTTAAGACGGAATATGGGAATATTTCCACCGCTTCCATCGGCGCGATTCAGCGGGGACTTCTGACCATCGATGAGCAGGGAGGTGATAAATTTTTTGGTGAACCGATGCTAGATATTTCGGATTTGATCCAGACGGACAGTGACGGACGCGGAGTGATGAATATCCTTGCCGCCGATCAGCTCTATAACAATCCCAAGCTCTATTCCACTTTCCTGCTCTGGATGATGGCTGAACTGTTCGAACAATTGCCGGAAATAGGTGACATGGAAAAACCCAAGCTCGTTTTTTTCTTCGACGAAGCACATCTTCTTTTCAACGACGCCCCGAAAGCTCTGCTGGAAAAAATCGAACAGGTCGTGCGCCTGATTCGTTCCAAGGGCGTGGGCGTTTACTTTGTCACGCAAAATCCGCTCGATATTCCGGATACGGTTCTGGCTCAATTGGGTAACCGTGTTCAGCACGCCCTTCGTGCATTTACTCCGCGTGATCAGCAGGCGGTCAAAACAGCTGCATCAACGATGCGCCAGAACCCGGCCTTTGATGCCATGCAGGCAATCACAGAACTTGGTGTCGGTGAAACGCTTATTTCTTTCCTTGATGAAAAGGGACGACCGTCAATTGTGGAACGCTCTTTTGTCATTGTTCCCTGTTCACGCATGGGTGCAATGACTAGTGATGAACGCCTATCTGCTATCAAAGCTTCTACTATTTACGGTCATTATGAAAAAACTGTCGATCGCGAATCAGCTTATGAAAAAATACGCGGCGGCGAACAGGAAGCAGCGCAAAATAACAAACCGGCAATTAAAGTTGAAGAACCAGCCGCTCCCGCTAAAGATGAGGTTGGACTTTTAGGCGGCATAGGTGGTGGTTTGAGCAAAATCATTTTCGGAAGCACCGGCCCCCGTGGAGGTCAGAGAGAAGGAATGGTGCAGGCCGCCGCAAAAAGTATGGCTCGAACCATAGGCACGTCTATAGTACGTGGTGTTCTTGGATCAATTCTTGGCAGCTCGCGACGAAAGCAATAAAAACATTATGATTATATTTCAGGGGGGAATATATATGAAAAGATTTTTGACGGCTGTTTTATTAGTACTTTTTTTCACTGTGATTAGCTTAGCCGACAATAGTGATTTTAGCAAAATTGACAATGATAACGACGGTAAAATCAGCAAAAAGGAATATATCAATGCCGTGACAAAAACTTTCGATACGCTTGATAAAAACATGGATGGTTTTCTGACCAGAGAAGAACTCAACGCAGTTGGTAAAATTCACTATAGAAAACTTGTGAAGGAAGACGATATAAATAAAGATGGCAAAGTCTCCAAAGAGGAATTTGGCAATGCCTCTGAAAAGAAATTTAAAATTATGGACAAAAACAACGACGGATTCATAGATCGACAAGAATGGAATGCAGCAAAAGAGAACGTGAGCGGAAACACCTCAAAGATTTCTCCTGTTGCACCATTTATAATTTTTATTTTTTAGAAAAGCATAGAATCAATAGCGTTTTTGAAAAACGGTTAAGCTATAATTCATTACGATAAGCATTTACAAATGAGGAAATGCTATGAAAGTCAGCCGTTCTTACAAGCTATTCGCTGTTACCATTATTCTTCTTCTCACCATTATAATAATCATTGTTTTTCAGGCGCTCAATACTCAAAAAGATGTTGCACATAGTGAAGAACATCGTTTCCTGTCTTTTTCGCTTGCTATGGAATTATTTCAAAGCTCCGAAGATCTGACCCGTATGGCGCGCAGTTACGTCTCTACTGGCAATCCAATCTATGAGAAACGCTACTTTGAAATACTTGATATCCGTAACGGCAAACAGCCACGTCCGGCGCATTATAATCCCACGTATTGGCATCTTGCCGGTGTAGGCCATGGTCAGGCTGTCGCACAGGGAGAAAAAATAGCTTTGCAGGAATTGATGCGGCGCGAACATTTTACCGAACTGGAAATTAGTCTGCTTAAGAAATCACAGGCTAATTCAGACCATTTGGTTAACATGGAAAAACAGGCCTTTGCCGCCATGAAGGGGTGGTATGATGATGGTCATGGCAACTTTACAGTGCGGCGCGCGCCGAATCGTGATTATGCTGTCCGGCTGCTGTATAGCGATGAATATTCCGATGAAAAAGCCCGGATAATGGCACCCATCGAGCAATTCATGCAAGTGCTTGATAAGCGTACCAATGCTGAATTGACTTATTTTCAATCCCAGCTGCGGCAATACATTTTTCTAGCATTGGTTTTGATCGCCATCACGTTGTGTGTTGTAATAATTATAATCTCACATGCGTTTAGCGACATTTTGCATCCTATTGAACGCCTGCGTAATCAAATTGCCGAAATTACGTCGGGTAACTATGCCGCCCGTAGCGACATTTCTTCAGCAAACGAGATCGGCGATCTATCCGCAAACTTCAACGAAATGGCAAATTCTCTTGAAACAGACATTCTCAAACGCAATGAAGCGGAATTGGCTCTGAAAGAGCGGCTTAAAGAATTGAATTGTCTTTACAGCCTTGCGGCTCTGATAGAGATACCAGGAATTTCATTGCAAGAAATATTGCAGAAAATAGTTTTTCTTTTACCTCCGGCCATGCGGTTTCCCGAGATAGCTGAGGCATGGATTACGCTGGAAGGGCAGTCCTTTCAGACGGAACAATTTCGAGAAACAACCTGGGGGCTGACACAAACAATTACAGTTAGTGGTAAAGCAGTTGGACAACTGAAGATATGCTATCTGGAGGAGCGGCCGGAACGCGATGAAGGACCTTTTTTAAAAGAAGAATATCAATTACTCAAAGCTGTCGCAGAGAGGCTGGGTCGAGTTATAGAGCGCAAGCGTTCAGAGGAGCAAATTCGACTCAATGAAACAAGACTAAAGAGTCTTCTGGAAATCATGCAGCACCGATCCAAGACAACGCAGGAATTCCTCGACTACGCGCTTAATGAAGCTATCAAAATAACGCAGAGCAAAATTGGTTACATTTATTTTTACAACGAAGAAAGCCGGCAGTTTATCTTGAATACCTGGTCAAAAGATGTAATGAAGGAGTGTACGATAACTAATCCGCAAACCTGCTATGAACTGGATAAAACAGGCATCTGGGGTGAGGCTGTCCGTCAGCGCAAACCCATCATTTTAAACGACTACCAGGCCGAGCATCCGCTCAAGAGAGGATATCCCGACGGCCATGCCCCTCTCACCAAGTTCATGACCGTTCCCGTACTCAAGGATGACGCCATTGTCGCTGTCGTAGGCGTAGCCAACAAGTCCCAAAATTATGACGTAGCGGATGTTCTTCAACTTACCCTGTTGATGGATACTGTCTGGAAATCAGCTGACATCAAAATGGCTGAAGAAAGAATCCGCGAAAATGAAGAACGCATACGCGCTATTACCACCTCCGCCCGGGACGCGATAATAGTCATAGACAACAATGGAAATGTATCTTTCTGGAATCCGGCCGCCGAGCAAATTCTCGGCTACACAATGGAGGAGGCTATCGGAAAGAACCTTCATGAGTTAATAGCACCAGAGAGATTTATTGCTTCTTATCTTGAATCCTTCCCGAATTTTCAGAAAACCGGGCGGGGAAACGCCGTTGGCAAGACACTGGAATTGGCCGCTCGCCGGAAAGACGGCCACGAAATAAACGTGGCGCTGTCTTTGTCGGCGGTGAAAGTCAAAGGCGCGTGGCACGCCATCGGCATTATTCGAGATATTACTGAGCAAAAACTGGCAGAGTCGTTGCTGCGGGAGAGCGATGAGCGGTACAAGGCTCTTTTCGATCGTTCGCTTGATTTTATTTACGTCTTTGATTTCGAAGGTCGCTTCATCGATGCCAACGCAGCCGCCTTGAATCGACTTGGCTATATGAGAGAAGAGATCCAGTCCCTCAATTTTGCTTCGTTCTTGAGCGAAGATCAACTTCCGCTTGCATTCGAAACACTACGAGAGATTCAGGAAACCGGAATTCAAAAGGACCCGACTGAGTTCAGGTTACGGAATAAAAACGGCAGCGAAGTGTACGTGGAGACAACTGGATCCACCATTATTTCCAATGGAATACCTGTAGCGATTCAGGCGATCGCCAGGGATATCACCGAACGCAAGAAAAACGAAGACTTGATTAGAAGTCTGAATGAACAACAACAGATCATCCTTGATGCATCTACGTCAATGATTTTCTATAAAGATAAAGAAAATCGTTTCATCCGCGTCAATGAAGCTCTGGCCAGAGCAAACGGAATGTCCAAAGAAGAGATGGAAGGTAAAACGCTATGGGAAATATATCCCAAAGAAGCCGCAGATATATACTGGCAGGACGATAAAAGAGTTATGGCTGCCGGTAAACCATTATTAAATATTATTGAAGAAATGGAGACTCCCCAGGGAACAAGATGGGTCCAAACTGATAAAATTCCATATAGAGATTCAAAGGGAGAAATAATCGGTATTATTGGTTTTACTCAGGATATTACCGAACGCAAACGCGCTGAAAACTATCGGGAGATGAGCAATGAGATACTACAAATTCTCAGTAGACCGGGAACGCTTAATGATTTGATGCAAAACGTTATTACAGTATTAAAGGCAAGAACAGGATTTGACGCTGTTGGTATTCGTCTGCGTGACGGTGATGATTATCCTTACATTGCTCACAGAGGTTTCCCAGACGAATTTATCCGAACAGAGAACACATTGACCCAGCGCGGGGAGGATGGACTTGTATGCAGAGACAAAGACGGCAATGTTAACCTGGAATGCATTTGCGGCTTGGTTATTTCTGGAAAAACTGATCCATCTAATCCTCTCTTTACGAAAGGCGGAAGCACCTGGACAAACGATTCTGTTCCTTTACTTGATCTTCCGCCAGAGCAGGATCCACGGATCAATCCTCGCAATAAATGCATATTTGAAGGATACGCCTCGCTGGCGCTGGTTCCTATACGCACAAAAGATCAATTTATCGGATTAATGCAATTTAACGATCGCCGGAAAAATTGTTTTTCTCTTGCTGTGATCGAACAGTTCGAGAGCATTGCTGCAAATATCGGTGAAGCACTGTTACGAAAGGAAGCAGAGGATGCGTTACGGCAGAACGAGCACTTTCTGAACACACTGCTGAATTCTATACCCATTCCTGTTTTCCATAAGAACAGGGATGGACAATACGCAGGATTCAACAAAGCTTATGAAACATTCTTCGGCGCAACCAGGAACAAACTTATCGGTAAAACCGTATTTGATATCAGTCCGCCGGAGCTTGCTAAAATATATCATGACAAGGATAATGAGCTTTTCGAGAGCGGAGGTGAACAGCATTACGAATCGCAGGTAAAAAATATTTTGGGGGAAACAAGAGATGTCATCTTCAGCAAAGCTGCATTAACCAACAGGGATGGAAAAGTCAACGGGCTGATCGGGGCAATCTACGATATCACGGAGCGCAAACAGGATGAGGAGAAACTGCGGCAATTTGTCGACCGCCTGTATTTAGCAACGCGTGCCGGTGGCGTTGGCATCTGGGATTACGATGTTGTAAATAACAAGCTGATATGGGATGAGCAGATGTATCGTCTCTACGGTATCGCGCCGGATAAGTTCGGCGGCGCTTACGAAGCCTGGCAAGCAGGGCTGCACCCGGAAGACCGGCTACGAGGCGACGAGGAAATCCAGATGGCGTTCAAGGGTGAAAAGGATTTCGATACCGAGTTTCGCGTGGTCTGGCCGGACGGAACCATCCGCAATATTCGTGCCCTCGCTATTGTGCAACGCGACACCTCCGGCAAGCCTTTAAGAATGATTGGCACGAATTGGGATATTACTGAGCGCAAGATAGCTGAGGAAAAACTAATAGACATAAACCGCCAATTGGAAGTTGCCATTGCCCATGCCAACGACATGGCCGTTCAAGCTAAAATGGCCAACGAAGCTAAAAGCGATTTTCTGGCAAACATCAGTCACGAAATTCGTACTCCCATGAACGCCATAATAGGTATGGCCGATTTGCTCTGGGATTCTCCACTTACAACCGATCAGCGCCAGTATGTCCAGATTTTCCGTTCTGCCGGTGAAAATCTTTTAACGCTCATAAACGATCTTCTTGACCTTTCCAAAATAGAATCGGGACAGATGACCATCGAACATATAAACTATGACCTGATCGATATCATTGAAAAGACCTGTGAGGTTACGGCACTGCGCGCCCAAAACAAAAAGCTGGAACTCGTTTGCCATATCACTCCTGATGTACCTCAACGTATACACGGAGATCCGACAAGGCTTCGTCAGGTGCTGATCAACCTTCTGGGTAATGCCGTTAAATTTACGGAAAAAGGTGAAATCATTCTGACAGTGCTTCCCGTTAAACAGGACGTTCCCGGAAAGAAACCGGCGTTTCTACAATTTTCCGTCCTCGATACGGGAATAGGCATACCTGCTGAAAAACTTGATGTCATATTTGAGAAGTTCACCCAATCCGATACTTCCATCACCAGAAAATATGAGGGAACGGGTTTAGGTTTGGCCATTTCCAAACAGCTCATCGAAATGATGGGCGGAAGAATCTGGGTGGAAAGTAAAAAAGACGAAGGAAGTACATTCTACTTCACTATACCTCTGGAAGAGGCAAGCCCGGATGAGGAAAAGAAATCGGCTTTCGTTCCTGAATCAAATCTGAAAGAAATGAAAATTCTTATAGTTGACGACAATGCCACCAACCGGCTTATTTTGCGGGAAATCCTGACTCAATGGAAATGCTCCGTGACTGAAGCCGCAAGAGGTAAGGATGCACTGAAGGAATTGGAAAAAGCAAAGAAAAAAGGACAATTTTTCAATATTGCTATTTTGGACGGCCAGATGCCCGAAATGGATGGTTTTACCCTTGCCCAGAAAATTCGCAGCAATCCGGATTATGCGGCAATGAACATATTAATGCTGTCTTCGGAAAGACGTAGTAGCAATCGCATCAAGTTAAAGGCTGACGATATTATGGCATATCTCATCAAACCTGTGAAACGAGAATCTTTAAGAAACGCTCTTCAAGTTGCCGTGGGAAGAGAAGAAATTCTCCGTGAAGCAAAGCAGACACAGGTTTTGGAAAAATTACCACAAGAAGTTAGCCCTCTTCTTCACATCCTGCTGGTTGATGATTCCGAGGATAACCGATTCCTTATACAGGCTTATCTTAAAAACACCAATTATAAGCTGGACACTGCCGAAAACGGTCAGACGGCCATTGAAAAATTCCAATCCAATGTTTACGATATTATTTTAATGGATGTACAAATGCCTGTCATGGATGGCTATACCGCTACCAGGAAAATACGCATTCTGGAAAGAAAAAATAAAAGCAAACCGATACCAATAATCGCCATGACGGCCCACGCACTGAAAGAAGACGAGCAGAAGAGTTTAAATGCAGGTTGCGATGCGCATGTGACAAAACCGATACGTAAACCGATTCTCCTGGAAACTATAAAAAAATTTACATCTTCCGATACTGCGGGAAAAGAATAGATTTTGAAGAAAAATGTTTATTGTCTTAAGGAGGTATTGCTAGCATGGAAGAAAAACGGTCAGGAAAGGTAATTGTACAGGTGGATCAGGATCTGGCTGATCTCATTCCCGGTTATCTGGCCAACCGGAGAAAAGATATTACCGCGATTAACGAAGCCCTTAAAAAAAAGGACATGGATACTATCCGAATCATCGGCCATAGCATGAAAGGATCAGGCGGAGGTTATGGATTTGAAACCATTACCGATATCGGCAGAATAATGGAAAAGGCCGCGAAGGAAAATTGTACCGAAGATATTTTTCTTCAACTGACAAGACTTGAGGATTATCTTCATCAGTTAGAAATTACCTATGTATGATAATTAGAATGAATACATTATAAAGAACTTGGCGATAATTTCATAAGTATATTGCCCATTGAAAAGGAGAAATAAATGCCCTTAAACCCATCCCCGGGAGCTACTATCCTGTGTATTGACGATGATAGCGATATCTTAAACCTGTTGGAAAAGATTTTATCAGGCATAGGTTATAATGTCATCAAAGCCGCTGATGGAAAACAGGGCATCAGTGAAGCCTTGACCAGAAAGCCGGACCTGATTCTGCTGGATATTGTAATGCCGGGCATGGATGGATATGAGATCTGCAAAAAAATTAAAGACAAAGAAGAGACAAAGAATATCCCCATAATTTTTATTACCGCAAAAAAGGAAGACGAAGACGAAGCAAAAGGACTAAAGATAGGGGCTGTTGATTATATCCGGAAGCCTCTTTATCCCCCCATAATCAAATCACGGATAAGAACTCAGCTGGATTTGAAGCTGAAAACAGATATGCTGGAAAGATTGGTTTCCATTGATGGTCTGACAAACATTTACAACCGTCGCAAATTTGATGAAACATTGAAGTTGGAGTGGAAACGTGCCCTGCGTAATAATCGCCACCTGTCGCTTATCATGTCCGATATTGATCATTTCAAGGGATATAATGATCATTACGGCCATACTGCGGGTGACGATTGTCTTAGAAGGGTTTCTCAAGGACTAAAGAATCTGCTGCAACGGCCGGCTGATTTGCTTGCCCGATACGGCGGAGAAGAATTTGCCGTTATACTTCCGGAAACGGATTATAATGGAGCAATATATATCTCCAAATTTTTGCTTAAAGGTATAGAAGATCTGAATATCTCATATCCGCATTCTCCGGTTGTCGGACATGTCACAATCAGCATCGGCATAGCGACATCAATTCCCGGTAAAAATTGTGACACGCCGCTGCATTTGATTGAAGCTGCGGATTCCATGCTTTACGTTGCCAAGCAAAACGGACGCAACCAGATTCAGGGAAAGGATTTAAGTTTTACCGGTAAATAATTGATCAGCAAAGCAATAAAAAATATTATGACTTATTGCAGGAAATATTAAATAATAATATTAAAGAGGAGAAGAATATGCCTGTAGACCAATCTTCCGCAGCTCTGATTCTATGTATAGACGACAACAGAGATAGTTTAAATTTGATGGAAAAGGTTCTGACAGACGCAGGTTATACAGTTATCACAGCAACGAGCGGCCAGCAGGGACTCAGCGAAGCCCGGAACAGAAAACCGGATCTGATTCTGTTAGACGTCATCATGCCGGGCATGGATGGATACGAGACATGTTCACATTTACAGAAAAATCAGGAAACTTCCTATATACCTGTAATATTTCTAACCGCTTTGGACGGCGAAGCGGATCGTACAAAGGCTTTTGCCGTTGGCGCAGTAGATTATCTTGTAAAGCCAGTCCTCAGAAATACCTTACTGACTAAAACTGAAGAACAACTCAAAACAAGGATCCGTTGGAAGGAGTTAAAAGAAAATGCCATTTTAGGTGATTTAACAGTACATCCCGCAAACTTTTCCCGGTTTAAACAATCATTAATCAATCAGCTTAATCTTTCCCAGAAAATACGGGATACTTTGATGGCAACCTCACCTCTCGATATATATAAAATCTGCGATTTGATAGGTATTCCCGAAAGACAAATGACCATATGGATGGCCGAATTTCTCTCACTTTCGATGCTTTCTCCTATTAACCCGGCCAATCTTCGGCTCGGAATTATTCCCGCCTCTTTTGCGCGGGAAAATCACGTTGTTGCAATAGAAGATGAAAAGGCAGGAAAATCATTCATACTGAGTAACCCGTTTGACTGGATGCTTTTTGATACGTTGAAAAAATTTTTCGGCCTGCAACCGGGTATGACTTTATATCTGGCCGAACCGAAGCATATAGAACTTCTTTTCGAGCAGCCGGAAGAACCACAGTTTATACAAACTTCAACACGTTCAGGAAAAGCTACTGTAGTCAAACCGGAACAGGCAGAGAAGATATCGGCAGCAGATTTGGAGAAAGGACCGGTAATAACTATCGCCAACAACATTCTTTCGACTGCTGTTTACGAAAGAGCGAGTGATATTCATATTGAGCCGAAGGTAGACCAGACCATGGTTCGCTTTCGCATTGACGGAGATATGCGGGATATCTATAGTGTGAAAAACACAACCGGTATTATGCTTATTAGCCGCCTGAAAGCACTTGCCGGACTGGACATAACAGAAAGAAGAAAGCCCCAGGATGGTGCCGTAGAAACAGTAATTGCCGGAAGAACTTTCAAACTACGATTGGCAACAACATCTACCCCCGCCGGAGAAAGCTTGATCGTACGTATGCTGGAACCGGATATCAATGCTAAGGAATTGCAATCTCTAGGTATGACTGATGATCAGGTTCAAACGATGATCGATTGCAGCAGACGGCATCAGGGATTGATTCTGATCGTAGGGCCAACCGGTTCCGGAAAAACGACAACAATCTACAGCCTGCTCTCCAAGATCGACTGCCGTACAAGAAGCCTGATTTCGGTTGAAGATCCCGTTGAATACCGGATCCCCTATGCCAACCAGCAACAGGTAAATGAAAAAGGAGGAGTTACTTTTGATACGCTGCTAAAATCTTCGGTAAGGCAGGATCCGGACATCCTCTTCATCGGCGAGGTACGGGATAATTACTCAGCAAGAATCGCCATGGATTTTGCCAGTACAGGTCACTTAACAATTTCGACTATCCATACTTCCAACGCAACCACGGCAATTTTCCGACTGGAACGTCTGGGAATCACCCGCGGAACAATAGCTGATTCCATCATCGCAATAGTTGCTCAACGATTAATTAAGAAATTATGCCCGCACTGCCGGGCTGTTAAACCAATATCGGATCAAGAACGCGAACAAATAAGACCATTCACAACAGAAATTCCTTCCGAAACGGCTCATCCTGTAGGGTGTCCACAATGCGGTCAAAGCGGTTACTTCGGTCGTGAAGCTGTCTACGAAATAATCAACTTTGATCCGGATGTCGTGGATATGGTCCGTTCTGATGAACCAATTTCCGAAATACGATTGTTTATCCAACAAAGGGGTGTTTACCTTATTAGCCTTCACGCAATTGATAAAGTTAAAAATCTGACAGTAGCCCTCAAAGATGTTTACGAAAAGATTCTTCTGGAAGAAAAAATTCCCCGAAAAGGCGGATCGGCAAAACCTGATAAAGCGGACATTATAGAAGAAAAAAAATCCAGAACTATTCTGCTTGCTGAGGATGATGAGGATACACAAAAGCTGATCAGCCATATTCTGGAGGGTGCGGATTATGCCGTAACTGTCGCTAATGACGGAATAGAAGCTCTGACCTCTTTAAAGCAAAATGATTTTGACCTGATTCTTTCAGACATCACTATGCCGAATTTAGACGGTTTCAAGCTACTTGAGATCATCAACCAGAAAGGAATTACTGCGCCGGTTATCTTCTTAACCGGCAGTACCAGCGAACAGGACGAAATACGCGGCTTCGAATTGGGAGCAACGGATTACATTATAAAACCGATTCGAAGGAAGGAACTGCTCCTGTCACGAATCCGTAATGCCCTGAATAAGGGAGAAAAAAGAAGCTGATCAGAACTCTACACAAGAGAATGTCTGAATAACGATGGTCCGTTGAGTTTAGCATAACTGATTTTAAAAACTGTCGGTAAAAAATTTTGCCTTTAAAATTCCTTCGTCCCACTCTCCTTCCGCCGTTGAATCCCACACAATACCGCCGCCGATACCCATTTCTCCCTTCCCATCTTTACGATTTACCAAAAATGTGCGTATCGGAATATTCATAAACAAATCCTTGTTGGGCTTGATATAGCCAATAGCTCCGGTGTATATGTTACGCGGTTCGCGCTCAAGTTCATGAATAATTTCCATAGCC
>LNQE01001915.1_pt1 | contig 16414 bp, 16 predicted proteins | sample 603111 | NCBI WGS metagenome assembly LNQE01 (sample SAMN04260313, study PRJNA301899) | hydrocarbon metagenome | isolation source: hydrocarbon-contaminated ditch | place: Germany: Bremen | collected 1998
TTAGTGAGTTAACAAAAACTTCGATAACTCGAACTGGATTGTCTGTTGTAATATAGTCATCTACCGCCTCAGGAAATAGGGTGATTTGAGTGCGGTCTTCGCCCCGAATATAGGCCATTTTCTCCACCTCTCTATCACCTTATAATTACTCTTTTTTCTTTGCTAATTCCTGCTATTTTCTATGACTTTTCACACAGTCTGCCGTCCCCGTGACAAGCCTCTTGACAAGCCCGTGACATAGTCTTATCTTAAAGTGACTTGAACTGTTCGTTTCTGGACCTGAGCCTGCTCTGCGTTTGCATTTAACAGCCTGATAATAGTTACTCGGACGGAATCTCCTGCTTTTTTCCCCAGAACGTACCCCTGTAACTCCATGCCGGTAGTCACTTCGTTGCCGTCCAGGGCATATATGATATCAAAGGCTTTTAAGCCAGCCTTATCCGCCGCACCTCCGCTTACCGGCTCGATGATTACCCCTCCTTTAATGGGGAGTTCATAGTATCGTGCTTTTTCCTGGCTTATCTCGCCGATTACCTTTATTCCCATCAAGGGCCTGGTTACTTTACCATAATCTTTTAACTCTTTTATTACAGCTTTAACCTGATTTGAAGGTATGGAAAAACCCATGCCTTCGAAGCCAGTTTCAGCAATTTTTATGGTATTGATACCAATCAATTCTCCATCCAGATTTACCAGCGCTCCTCCAGAATTCCCGGGGTTTATGGCCGCATCCGTTTGTATCAACCGGAATAAAAATCCTTCTTCAGTAGTCAACAGCCGGTTCAATCCGCTCACTATGCCAGCCGTTACTGATCTGGCAAACCTGAGGCCCAGAGGGTTGCCAATGGCTATAACTTCCTGTCCTACTGCTAACTGGTCCGAATCTCCGAATCTTATGGGCGTAACACGATTATCTACTTTTACTTTTATAACCGCCAGATCAGTTTGGGGATCGGCACCGACCACTTCCGCCTGTTCCTCGTTACCATCGGCCAAGGTCACCGTTAATGTATCGGCCCCTTCCACGACATGATTATTGGTAACTATATAGCCCTGACTATCCAGGATAACTCCCGAGCCAGTAGACTCTTCGATATTCTGGTTAAACATGCCCCCATCCCTGCTCAAATTGCTTATCCCCACGATCGAGGGACTGACCTGCGCAGCAACGTCGCTGATCCGGCCTCTATAAGCCTGGTCTTCGGCACTTAAGATACTCTGGCTTTTTTCGATCGGGTCATAACTCTGGCTGACATACCAGAAGGTACCCAATCCTATAAAAAAGAATGAAAAAAATGCTATTACTAAACGCGTATTCCTGCCCACTGTTTTCCCTCCTGAAAAAACTGTCCGCTTCGCTTATCCTGGACTCGTTAAGATAGCTTTTTCCCCAGCAGGCAAATTATACTGTTCAATATATTCCATCGCGTCCAGTGAGTAAATTAATTCATTATTGCAGTATTGAACCTCAAGGAGATGGTCTCATTCTGTTGCAGGTAAGGGGTCGGCTGCAAGGGTTGCTTGCATATGACGAAGAAAGGGCGACAAACTTTGTCGCCCTGCTTGATATCGATTTTTTTCCGGTTATTTTGATCCAAGCCAAAAGATGGCTGGCTCCGATGTATCCTTTATTTGTTGTTCTGCAATCTGGTCTTATCTTACTTCCGCCCCCAGAGAGACCAATTTATCTGTTAGATTTTCGTACCCTCTAAATATATGGATGGCGTTATCGATCTCGGTTTCTCCTTCTGCTGCCAGGGCGCCCAGAACCAGGGCTGCACCAGCACGCAAATCAGTAGCTTTGACCCGGGCTCCGCAAAGGTTACCTACTCCCTCAACTACTGCGGTGTGTCCTTCTACCTTTATTTTGGCCCCCATCCTTTTCAGCTCATCGACTATCTGAAAGCGGTTTTCAAATACGTTTTCAACTATTATACTGGAACCCTTGCTGATGCATAATAATGCCATCATCTGCGACTGCATGTCCGTTGGAAAGCCAGGATAAGGCAGCGTTTTAATATCCACCGGGCGAATATAAGGGCCGGCTTTAACCAGTATGCCTCGATCGCTTTCTTCCACCAGGGCCCCGGTTTCCTGCAGCTTAGCTATAATAGGATGCAGGTGAGTAGGAATGACGTTTTCCACCAGTACTTCTCCCCCGGTGATTGCTGCCGATATCATATAGGTACCCGCTTCAATCCGATCCGGTATTATGGCATAGCGCCCGGCGGTCAATTTCTGGGCCCCTTCTACTTTGATTACATCTGTCCCGGCTCCGCGGATGCGAGCTCCCATGGAGTTCAGGTAATTAGCCAGGTCGACGATCTCCGGCTCCTTGGCAGCATTTTCGATTATGCTGATACCCTGCGTTTTGGCAGCCATCATAATGATGTTTTCGGTGGCACCTACGCTGGGGAAATCAAGATACACCCGGGCACCCTTCGTATTATCAGCCTTAGCATAAATATATCCATGCTCGATCTGTGTCCGCGCTCCCATAGCTTGAAGCCCTTTTATGTGGAGGTCCATAGGACGAGAACCAATATCGCATCCACCTGGCATGGAAATTATAGCTTCGCCGCAGCATCCTAGCATAGCGCCCAGAAATAGATTGGAAGCCCTTAATCGTTTAGTCAGATCATAAGAAGTCCTGGTCTTGATCTCAGCCGGGTCAACGATTATCGATAAGCTGTTATCTTCATTCCATTTAGTCTGTGCCCCTATTTCATTTAATATCTGTATCATGACTTCTACGTCTCTTATACGGGGCAGGTTATCCAGTATAGTTTCTCCCTCAGCCATTATGCTGGCAGCCATTATGACCAGACCGGCATTCTTGGCACCACTTACTCGTACTTTACCGTTTAAAGGGTTACCCCCTTTAATAAGGAGAGTATCTTTCACTGATTACACCTCTCAACTCTTTATATTAAACTGCGTAAAAAATCGCTTTCAAACGTCTTATAATCAATTCCTATGGTTTTACTTACAGCTTGCTCCATGCAGTTGCCCTCCCCCAGATAGTTTAATATACTCAATAGACTTTGTTCTCCGTAATTATCCACCAAATATTCCACTATCTGCAGTGATTCCCAGTAAGCTATCGGCTGGTCCAATGCATCAAAATTCTTCTCAAGCATTGAAATTTCATAATAAGGGGAGTTTTGCTCAATAACTGGTTCTGCAAATTCAAACCCCGTTAACTTCTTCTCCACATGTTGGGCAATTCCTTCTGTAAACCAGCGTGAATAATTTCCTTTAGTAATATCATCTACCAATAAATGGGCAAATTCGTGATATACCGGCCCTTCGCTGGCAAATGTTTGCTGCCAATCAGCCGCCCCATTGATCCATTCCTGGGGTGACAAGAGCCTTATGGTCCCTGCCCAGTATACTCCCATAGCCTTTTGGTCTTTTTCCCACCCAAAGCTTTCAGCCAGACTGGCACTATCTGGGTATATGATGATAGTCGTTGTATGGTCAGGTTGATATCCAAATAGGTCGGAAACCCTCACATAGGCATCTTCAGCAGTATGACCTATTACCTCAACATAGTCACTATCTGCCAGCAGATATCTGATTTGAAAATGTTCTGTCTCTGTCTGTATATAGTTTCCTGTTTTCCAAGTGGTTTCCTGGGCCACGAAGGCCCTGACCACAGCCTGAGTGTTCCTGCTGATCAATATAACCAGCAGAATAATTATAAGCAACAGTAGTACCCCACTTTTATATGGAGTAAGTGCTTTGAGTGCGCTCATAGTCTTCGCCCTCCCCTCCGAGGACAATTATACTACGGGGAGAGGGGTCGGGTGGGAGGCCAAATTATGGAACTATTCTTTTAAATATTCGGTGACAGCAGCAGCAGCCGAGGCTCCATCGCCTACTGCTGTCGATACCTGCCGAAGTTTTTTGCTGCGCACATCTCCTGCCGCAAAAATACCCGGGACCGAAGTCATCATATTCTCATCGGTAATAATATATCCATTGGAAAGATCTAGTAGACCAGTTATAAAATCACTGCTCGGAAGCATGCCAATGCTTACAAAAACCCCTTCTACTTCCAAATTTTCCTCTTGTCCGGTTTTAACATCATATAAAACCAGATTTTTCATCATGGTATCATCGCCTTCGATTCGTTTTACGATCTTGTTAAGCTTTAACTCAATCCTCTGATCATTAAACATCTTATCCAGGGAAGTTTCATTGGCTCTGAACCCTTCCCTTCTGTGTACCAGATAGACTTTAGAGGCTATATCGGACAAATAAAGGGCTTCTTTTACTGCTGAATCGCCTCCGCCGATTATCGCTACCGGGCTCTTTTGAAAGAATAGTCCATCACAGGTAGCACAATAGGATACACCCTTGCCGATGTATTCCTTTTCTCCTGCTACTTCCAGTTCCCTCCTGCGCGCCCCGGCCGCAATTATCAGTGCCCTTCCCCGGTACTCCCCCTGGGAAGTTATAACGGTCTTGATTCCATTACTAGAGCTGATACCTCGCACTTCATCATACACTAACTCTGCACCAAAGTTTTCAGCCTGTTCCAGAAACAAGGCCATTAATTCTCCACCACTTATACCCTGGGGAAACCCAGGGTAGTTTTCTATCATATCAGTGATCCCGGCGTTGCCTCCGGGTATATTGGATTCCAGTATTAGAGTTTTTAGCTTTGCCCTGCCGGTATAAATAGCCGCGGTTAATCCTGCCGGGCCAGCACCAACTATTATTACATCATACATATTTTATCTCCTTTCCAAAGTAAAAAGCCCTGACCCATACGAGTCAGGGTTTTCGACTTTACCTACCTTAAATAGTTTAAGGGGTTTTGAAAACTGCCGTACGATTGAACCTCAAAATGTAGATGTGGTCCGGTACTTCTACCCGTACTGCCCAGAGTCGCTATAGTCTGCCCCTTATCTACCTTCTGTCCTACAGAAGCTATTAAACTATCACAATGCGCATATCGAGTTACAATTCCATTGCCATGATCCACTATGATAAAGTTACCATATCCGCCCTGATATCCGGCGAAGGTCACATAACCGCTGTCCGCCGCCTTGATAGGAGTCCCCCTTTTGGTAGCTATGTCGATGGCACGATGCCCACTCCTATAATACTGAGAGATAGAACCATAAACCGGCCAATCCAGTGCGCCAGTTCCGCCTCCAGATCTTGACGCCACCTGCACCACCTGGGATCCTTTAATTATGACTTTTTTTACTGGTTCCTTAATAATATTCTCTTCCAGTATTTCTCTATCCTGCACCACCCCATTAATCAAGGTGGCCTGGTAAGCTATGTGCTTCTGACCATCCATACCAGCCTGTTGAACTTTTATGCTGGATGAGGATTTGTCGACTATTACCTGGGTTTCATAAGGGATAGTTTCTGTTTTCTCCCCTTCTACTTTGCTTAAAACACTTATGTAAGGTTTGCTTTTCTCTAAAATAAGTTCCTGCCCCAGGCTGAGGTCTTCTTTCTTAAGTTGGTTTGCCTTGATGATATCATCTACATACATGTCGTTTTTGCGGGCAATCAGCCATAAACAGTCGCCTTCTTCGACTATATATTTCTGGGGGGCAGATGTACCAGTAGTTATCAGATTACGCGCCTCTTCAATGGATAACAGGTCCTCCGGATCGGCCAGACCTTTTTTGATTTCAACTTTCTCGGCAAAAGATACTTCCAACAGTTTTTCGTCTTCACCTAGTTGGGTGTATTCCTCTTTCATGTCCTCGAGTAGTAGTTTAGCCTGTTCTGAATCTGCTATATAAGCTATTATCTTGCCGTCAACACTAATCGCAGCAACCGGGGCCTTTATGTCTAATTCGTTAAGCAAAACCTGTTTTATTTTTTCTTCTGGGGTAATCGCACCTGGCATTACCCAGGTTTTCTTATACTGGATTACATTGCAGATCTTCATCTCGCCGTTATGTTTTTCCATGATTTCAGCTTCAATCTGCGCTTTTATTTGATCTACCTTGGTGCTCGATCTTACCACCATTTTCTCATTATCATCTATATAGACTGCATAAGCTGCCGTCTTGGCCCCTATTAAACCCACCAACAACACTACCACAATTACCAGGGATACAGCTACCATTGGTAATCTATCCCTGTATTCATTAAAATTTGCTATCATATAAAAATTCTCCCTGTTTTTAATGCCAAGTTAAAATTCGATTTTGAATACTAAATTTCCTTCTTTCTTTATCATTTTTTACATTTTACCAGCTATCTGTTTCTTTAAATCCAGATAAATCGCACCCTCTATTCGCTTCTTATGCATCGCACAACTTACCTGGTGAGGCTTTTTCAAATCCATGCTCCGATAATAAGCACTGGCATGGCAGCCGCCTCCACAAAAATACCTGGCCCAGCAATCTTTACATTCTTTGTCTTTGAGTTGATTATTGGCGAAATTTTGCCTTATGTGGGGGTATTTGATTCCATCGAATATATCTCCCATATAGAAATCGCTGTCTCCCACAAATTGGTGACAGGGATAAATATCTCCCTCGGGAGTAATCACCAGGTATTCGATCCCCGCCCCGCATCCGGTTACCCGTTTAGCCAGGCACGCCCCTCTTTGCAGACTAAGATCATAATGAAAGAAATCTATCTTTTTGCCTAGCATATAATTTTCCAGCAGGACTTCAGTTAGTCTCTCATATTCCGCTAGAACCTCAGGCAAATCTTGTTCCAGAATGGAAAATCCATTATCCGGTCCTACCGCTGGTTCCAATGATATACATTCAAACCCTAGCTGGATCAGGTGTTCCAAGTCTTTAGAAAAGTCGAGATTCTTCTTAGTGAATGTACCCCGGGTAAAATAACTGATAGGGTGCTGGGCCACCATTCTCTGAATATGGGGCACAATCAAATCATAGGTCCCTTCTCCATTATTCAAAATCCGGCAGCTATCATTAGTTGCTTTTCTGCCATCCAGGGACAGAATAACGCTGATATCATTCTCAATGACCCAATCGATAATCTCATCCTCTAAAAGAACAGCATTGGTAGTAAGCGTAAAATTGAACCGCTTACCCGTTCCTTTTTCGCGCTCCCGGCAATAGCTCACCAGTTCTTTCAGCATATCAGCCACTAGCAGCGGCTCTCCACCAAAAAAATCTACTTCCAGGTTCTTTATCTGCCCACTGTTAGTCAATAAAAATTCCATGGCCTGCCTGGCTGTTGCCAGTGACATCAAAGCCGGTTTCATTCCGAAATTACCCTGCGCGGCAAAACAGTATTCACATTTCATATTGCAGGCATGAGCTACATTTAGACATATGGCTTTGACTTTCATGGATGAAAGATCAACCTCTGGGATCTCAGGTTCCGAAAACAATGCCCCTTGTTTTTGCAGGCTTCTAAACTCAATCAAAGCCTCCGAAATATCATCAGGCACGAAATTTCTCCCTGTTTGCTCAGCAGCCCTGTCAATGCATCCCTTATATTCTATAATATTCTTAAGCAGTAAATTTGATAATCCATCCAGAAGATGAATGGCTCCACTGTTAACATCCAGCAGAATATTCAAATCTTTCCAAGAATATAGGTGTATATGGGAATTAAAATCATAATTGTTCAACAATTCCACTATTCTTCCTCCTGGATAAATAGATGTTTCCATTAAAAAAAGGGGCACTTGCCCCCTTCACTCTTTATTCTTATTTATTTCTGATTTCTACACGATTGATTTCCAACCGTACATGATGTCTTGCAAGCAGATTGACATGATGTTGCACATTCCCTGCAATTAATATCCTTGGCCGCCCTTTTAAGGTTAGGTTTAACCATAGTAATAATATGTTTACTCATCATCTCTTGCTCCTCTCTTACCTCTCCAGATCAGTGGGGAGACCTCCCACGATAGAACCCAGGACTACTGATCTCATGTTCGCTGCGCTCACTTTTTAATAATGGAGCCCTTTACAGGACTACAATCCCATGTTCGCTACGCTCACTTTTTAATAATGGAGCGGGAAAAGGGGTTCGAACCCTCGACACCCGGCTTGGGAAGCCGGTGCTCTACCACTGAGCTACTCCCGCCAATGAAAAACAAAAATAAAATGGCGAAGCCGATGGGATTTGAACCCACGGCCTCCGGCTTGACAGGCCGGCATGGTAACCGCTCCACCACGGCTCCGCAAATCTTTGCAAAGTTATATTAACAAATATGCAGCCAATGTGCAAGTATGAGAATTTAATATGGTGGGCGCAGCAGGTTTCGAACCTGCGACTTCCACCGTGTGAAGGTGGCACTCTCCCGCTGAGTTATGCGCCCATATTAGTATGGTTTATGCAAACAGGTCACAGTTTACTATGGTCTGGCTTCTCTTGGCTCCCACAGCAACCAGGCACTGTTTTACTCCGGTAATCTCTTCAATTTTATTAAGATAGGCCCTGGCATTGGCGGGCAGATCATCAATTTTAGTAATGCCGCTTATATCCTCCTGCCAGCCCGGCATCTCAATGTATTCCGGTATACATTGTTCAAGTATGCTTAATGTCTCAGGAAATTCATATAGTAATTTATCTTTATACCGATAGGCTACACATATCTTCAGGGTTTCAAAACCATCTAAGACATCTAATTTCGTAATAGCCATGTCGGTCATGCCATTCACTCTGGTAGCATAACGAAGGATTACCGTATCCATCCACCCACATCTCCTGGGTCTACCGGTGGTGGTTCCGAATTCGGCTCCTTTTTCCCTGAGCATATCTCCAGTTTGATCGTTAAGTTCGGTAGGAAATGGTCCCTCTCCTACTCTGGTAGTATAAGCCTTGGCTACCCCTAGTACCTTGCTGATCTGAGTAGGTCCAATGCCGGCCCCTACGCAGGCTCCTCCAGATATTGGATGAGATGAAGTTACATAAGGATAAGTGCCATGGTCTATATCCAACAGCGTTCCCTGGGCTCCTTCAAACAGAACCTTTTTCCCTTGATTTATAGCTTCATAAATCAAAAGAGAGGTATCTGCCAGATAAGGCTTTAATTGATCTACCTGTTCCAGGGCTTTCTGCATGATTATTCTGTAATCAAATCCTTCTTCATTATATAGATCTTCAATGATCCTGTTTTTATACTCCACTAGTTTTTTAAACTGCTTTTCCATCCGCTCCGGTTCTTGCAGTAAATCGCATATTCTAATTCCAATCCGATTTATCTTATCTGCATAGGTCGGGCCTATACCCCTTTTTGTAGTTCCTATATGGCTTTCTCGATCCTCAAGTTCATCTATCTTTTTATGATAAGGCATTACTACCGGTGCCTTCAAACTTATCCGCAGATTACTGGTATTAATGCCTCTTGCTTGCAGTGATTCTATCTCTTCAATAACCTTTTCCATATCAACAACTACTCCATTACCAACTATGCACAAGGTATTGGGATATAAAATCCCGGATGGAATGAGATGGAGCTTAAATTTTTCATTAGCTACTTCTACGGTATGACCTGCATTGCTTCCCCCCTGGTATCTAACGACGCAGTCCGCTTTCTCTGCAAGAAAATCAGTGATTTTTCCTTTTCCTTCGTCTCCCCACTGGCTTCCTATCAATACTGTGGCTGACATCAGTCCACCCCCTGCTCCACGTTAACCCTGGTTTTTGCCTATAAAATCTAATTATAACCAATTTTATCACCAGCAAACTAATATTAGCAGAAGCCTATTCCAGTGTCAACAATGGTCATTTCCCATGCAACACGAGCCATTCCCTCGCCCATTACAGGAATATGCTTATGCTTGGATAATTATTCCTGTTGCCAGGGGTATTGAAGTACTGGCAAGACAGTAGTTGACCTTCATATCATATAATCCCAGGTAGAATAAGCACCGGGGGCCACTACCCGGCCAGATCTCAAGCTACAACCTGCCTACCCGCCAAACTTGTATTTCGTTCACTCTATTTCTAAGAAAAGACATGGGGATAGGCTTCATTGACAAAGGTAATGGGGATGATCTCGATTCCAGGCCAGTTCGCTGATAGATCTTCCCGGTTTTCATGTGGTATCAAAATTTTCTTGATACCAGCCTGCCTGGCAGCATGGACTTTTTCATGTAATCCACCTACCGGTTTCACTCGACCCTGGATAGATATCTCACCGGTTACCGCTATATCCTGTCGTACAGGTTTTCCTTTAAGTGCACTCAAGATGGCCAGATATACAGCTGTTCCTGCTGAAGGACCATCGACCTTACCGCCACCGATGAAATTAATATGCAGGTCAAAATCATATATATTTTCTCCGAATTCGCTGCGGATGACTGATGCTGCGTTAAAAACAGAATCTTTAGCCATTGATCCGGCAGTCTCATTAAAACGAACTCTGCCTTCGCCTTTGGGTTCAGATGGAAAAGCTATGGCTTCTATTTCCAGCAGTCTTCCCCTATAACCATAGGCACCCAGACCAAAGATTTTACCAATTTGAGCTTCCTCCGAGGCTTTATTACCAGTATTGAGAGTTATTCTGCTATTTTGTACGGCCTCATAGACCTCATCTTGTCCCACTAAGAGAATTTCTTCATCACGCTTAACTTTATTAAGGGCAATTGAATAGGCATCTCCCAACAATTTATTAGCGGATCTGCCGTCATCAGCATAATCACTGATTAAATCCGGAACCCCCGTTTCTATAAGAATTTTCAATTTATTTGCCGAGATCTTAACGATGTTCCTTATTTCTTCCGGGGTCAGTGGCTCGAAAAATATTTCCATACAACGCGATCTTAAGGCTGGGTTTATTTCTTCCGGACTCCGGGTAGTAGCACCAATTAACACAAAATCTGCTGGTACCCCCTGCTCAAACATCTGCTTAATATATCTTGGTATGCGCTCATTATTAGGATCATAATAAGCTGATTCGAAGGAAACCCTTTTATCTTCTAAAACCTTGAGCAGCTTGTTTTGTAAGGAAGCATCCATTTCCCCAATTTCATCTATAAACAGTATTCCTCCGTGGGCATCACTGACCAGACCCAGTTTCGGCTCCGGTATACCATCCTCAGCCAGATCCTTCCGAGCCCCCTGGTAGATAGGATCATGAACTGAACCCAGCAGCGGATTAGTTGATTCCCGTGGATCCCAGCGTAGGGTGGTACCATCTACCTCTATAAATGGTGCCTCTCTACTAAAACAGTTCTGAGTTCGGTCTTTGACTAATTCTAACGCAAGTCTGGCACAACTGGTTTTCCCTACTCCCGGAGGACCAAACAACAATATGTGCTGAGGGTAGGGCGTATTAAGTTTTGCTACTAATGCCTTCACAGCCTTATCTTGTCCTATAATTTCATCAAAGGTCGATGGTCTTAGTATATCCAGCACCGATTTGTTCAAGTTGATATTTTCCATCTTTTCCAGTCGGCCAAGATTCTTTAAAGTCTGGGCATTTTCTGGCGAATTTTTTTGCTCTTTGAGTATCTGCAGTTTAATGTCCTGGATATATTCATTATGCTTTTCATCCATTTTCTTTTGGATACTGTTATGCAGGTCTTCCTCTATTTGCCGGCGAGTGTATAACTCAGAAAAAATATCTTCCAAAGCGGCCACTTCGATGGATAACTGGTCCGGACACTGCAAACGATTAATGGTGGGATCCTCCAGCAGGATTCTACGCAAGGCCAAAACCTTATCCCCAAGAATATCTGAGTTCATAAGCTCTATGGCATCCAGTTTATTGGCTTTCAATACCAGCTCTTGCGTGCCATAAAATTGATGCAGTTTATTATATAAGCTTTCTACTCGCCACTGCAGTTTATTCTGCTTAGCGTTTAGCGCTGCCCTTCTTACATCTTTTACCTGGTAATGTTTCACCTTTATCCCCCTAGTTTATTCAGCTGCAACTATTATCTGTATTTGTGCCTGAATTGATGGATATATTTTTATTTTGGCTTCATAAGTGCCCAGGTGTTTGATAGGATCCTTCAACTCGATCTTTTTCTTATCTATAGAGGTTCCATGTTGTTTCTGCAGAGCTTCTGCTATCTCTTTAACCGTTATAGCCCCAAATAGCTTATCGCTTCCTCCGGTACGAGCCAGCAGTTTGACCGACTTACCGTTCAGTTTCTCCTGCAGGGCTCTAGCATCGGCTTCTTCTTTTCCCTTGCGTTTTTGTTGTTTGATATCCTTTTCCTGGGTCTCCTTGAGCCTGGTTTGGGTAGCTTCTAACGCCATACCCTGTGGTATCAGATAATTTCTGGCATATCCATCAGATACTTCTTTGATTTCTCCTATTGTTCCCAGCTTCTTAACATCTTTAATCAAAATAACTTTCATTATTCATTCCTCCTGCCCCGTTCGTAGTCTTCGAAAGTCAACCAGCGAATCAAATAACCCAATTATGCTTAAGAATATAATAGCAGATAGCGGAAAGACCATTGTCAGTAAAATTAAACCTATGATCATAAACATCCGGGTTGACCGCTTCTGTTCCGCCATTTTATATATAATGGAAGATAAGCCGTAATATATCGCGATTGGCACTATGATGCATAATATGTTGGAGCCTATGTAATACACATAATTCAGTTCATCTCTTCCCCATATCCATAAGCCCATTCCCGCAATAGCTATCCATACCAGCTGCCAGGGCATGATCTCTTCCCGGAATGATTTCTTTTTTAGACGCTCAATGTTTCGTTTTCGGCTTATATAAGAGGCAAAGAACAGAATAAAAAATACTGCTATAATTGCCTGATCGTAGAAAATAGCCGGTAAATGTCGGGCAAATGTAGCGGTCGTCTGTTTTAATGCCGCCTCAAAATCAGCCTGACTTATCCCCATCTGCTCATAAATATCAAATATACCCGTTTCTTCATAAACACGGATACTCTCTTCCGCCGACCTGTTCAACTCTGCTTCCATTTCAGTAATCCCTACGCCCCCGGAGGAAAAATAGGAAAATACCAGGAACAGACTGACTCCCAGGACAGCCGCGATCACTCCCCTATGTTGTATCTGGTAGTAGTTCATTCTATAAAATAACAGCATCGTCATGACGATTGCCGGTATGGCAAAGAAAGTGAGATAGACCAGGAAATTGCTGGCCCCGCCCATGGTGAATAAAAGCGAAATATTAATCAAATATATAATAAGGATTTTCCTTAATTCCAAGTGAAGTCCTGCCAATATTAACAGAGTTCCCCATAATATGGCGGGAATAAGGCTTAATTCCGGTAATAATGCCATGGCCGAACAGGCTGCCGATGTTCCTGCGAGATAAAAAATGAATGCTGGCAAATTGTCACCTCTTTCTGCTGCCCAAGTATAGCATTAAATGATTCATGTCTTCGTACCACTGATCCTTTTCATCAGAATCTATCATCCCGGTTTGGAGTTTTTTCCTGGCCAGAAGGTCTATGGTATTGAAATCCAGGCCCAGTTTTCTGCCCAGAATATAAGATATCATTATTATTGAGGCCAGCGCATCACCGGTATTGGCAGAATCTGCCTTAAGCAGGGCCTTAAAGAGTGTTCCTACTGCTTCTACCAGTTCTGCTTTTAGCGACTCGGTCATCTTCAGATTGCTGGCAAATAAGACCTCACGGTTTTTCTTCCACAAGCTTACCACCCCCTTTTACTTCTTCTCCTTGCTTCCATTAATTTCCTGCCCCGGGAGTGGACAATAAGATAAGCCCTCATTTAACTGAGGGCTCTTCCTTTTTTATTCTGCTGTATATGGCAGTAATGCCATGGTCCTAGCTCTTTTTATTGCTACCGTGATCTGCCGCTGGTGCTGAGCACAGTTGCCGGTTATTCTCCGGGGTAGAATTTTTCCTCTCTCGGTTATATACCGGCGCAATTTAGGGATTTCCTTATAATTTATGTGTTCGATCTTGTCAGCGCAGAAGTTGCACTGACGCCTTTTTTTGCGTTTATCTCTTTTCAAGCTTTTTTCCCTCCTCTATTAGAAAGGTATTTCATCTTCCTCATTTTGATCGACTATGTCTATGTCGGTACGATTAACGTCCCGCCCGAATTTACCCCAATCATCTGCCGCATCTTTTACTGAACTGGTAGGAGCAGAATTGGTACCACTGCTCGTCCCCCCTCTGTCCAGAAATTTCACCTCATCTGCCACAATTTCGCTTACTCGTCGACGTTGACCGTCCTGGGTCTCATAGCTGCGGATCTGCAGTCTTCCTTCTACTGCCACCAGCCGGCCCTTGCCCAGGTAATTGGCGCAATTTTCAGCTGGCTTATTCCAGACTACAACTGGAATAAAATCAGCTTCGTCCCTTTTAAATTTTCGGTTTACTGCAACGGTAAAAGAAGCTACTGCTGTGCCGTTTTGTGTGTATCTTAATTCTGGATCCTGAGTGAGACGCCCGATTAATATAACTCTGTTTAACAAATCCAGCTTACCTCCCGTTCAGGTTAATATTAAAAATTACTCTTCCAAGCGGATGATCATATGGCGCAAGAACTTATCTGAGATTTTAATTACCCGGTCTAATTCATTGATAGTTTCAGTCTCTCCGTTAAAATGCCAGACGGAATATATCCCTTCGGAGTAATCCTGAATGCTGTATGCTAATCTCTTTTTACCCCAGCCGTCCAGTTCTTTCGTGAATTCACCACCAAAGTCAGCAATTATCTTTTGCAGTCTTTCTTTGGCTTCGGTAAAATCTTCTTCAGACAGATCTGGCTTGAGGATGAACATCATCTCATATGTGCGCATCGTTACACCTCCTCCCTATGGACTAGCCCTTAAGAAGGGCCTTAGGCTCCGATATTATCGGAGCAGGGACTTCCAAATATTATACCAGTATAATTCTGCAATAGCAAGACTTCTATTAGAGGTTTGTTGTTAACCAGTGATAATGTCATGGTATAACTCGTCAGCTAGAATGTCATCCCCCACTAAACAGATATAATGGGAGGATGAAAATAGAAATGAGCAGACAAGAAGCTGGAAAATAACCATTATCGAAGAACTGTTGGCAGGCAGGTTTACAAATAAGCAAGCAGCAGAACTTTTAGACCTTAGTATTAGATAAGTACAGCGGATGAAGGCGGAGGCATCTCAAAAATGGGGTCATGAGTATTTTGCATAAGAACAGAGGTCGGAAATCTGCTAATGCCTTGGATCCTGAGATTTCTGAAGCAATTTGCCTAAACAAGATCCGTCTATGATGCAACTCGCTTTTGCCTAACATGAAACAAGAAGCTTGGTTCTGGCCTTTCCTTCTTGTTTGCTGGCTATAAATATCGCCTGCCAATGTATGTTAATAAGGATAAGCCACTGCATCCTCTCATGACATTGACAGACTTCTGCTAGAGGTTGCCTTTAATAAGCAGACTATTCAGTTCCGATATAGGTTTTTCAATTATAAAAGTATTATTAAATAACGCTTTTAAGACGGCTATAGGTTCTCCATCTTCGTTGCATTTAATGGCTATTATGCAAAATTTGTCGGTACGAGACATATTTTTAACTGTAACCAGATCCCCCGTGGAACATTTTGGGCTTCCTTCTGATTTCATAATTATTTTTCCTCCCTCTCAAGCTAGAATCCCCCTGATAGCATGCTATGCAAAAGGGGAGGAAGTTGTTAACAGTACTGTTTTATTTCTCTACCCTGAGCATTCGTTTCTCAAACTGTAACCGAGGCAGCATTACGATACGCCCACAACCCTGGCACTTAATTTTAATATCCGCCCCCATGCGAGTAACTTCCCAGTGATAGCTGCCGCAGGGATGTTTCTTTTTCATGCGAACTATATCACCTAGTTGAAATTCTTTTCTCTGCATCTTACCCCTCCCGATTCAGATAAAATTTAGAAATTCCTAATCCGGATCGGCGTAAATCCCTTATTCAATACTCTCCCCACTGTAAAGCAGGAACACTGCCTTTGCTCCATGGCTTCGAGAAGCATTTCCACTTTATCCTCAGCTACAGATATTAATAACCCCCCGGCCGTTTCCGGTGAAAACAATATATCCAGGACCGCACTATCGACATCTTCATCGCTGAGGAACTTGTCCTGCAAATAGCTGCGATTTTTGTAAGCTCCTTCGGGTATTAGCCCCATTTCTGCATATTCCCGAGCTCCCTCAATTATCTGTACCTTATCGGCATATACTTCAATTTCTACCTGACTTCCCAACGCCATTTCATACAGATGTCCTATCATACCAAATCCTGTAACATCAGTAAGGGCATGTGCTCCCACTTTTTCCACGGCTGCTGCAGCGTTTTTGTTTAACATGGTCATCCATTTAATTCCTTCTTGATAGGAAGCATCCGATATCATTTCGGCTTTTATGGCGGTAGCTAGTATGCCGTTCCCAATGGGTTTGGTCAGAAACAGCACATCTGATGGCTGGGCTCCATTATTGCCTATGACCTGTTCCGGATGCACCAGGCCGGTAACCGCCAATCCGTATTTTGGCTCCATATCA